>Ga0206125_10003253_pt1 | contig 15833 bp, 13 predicted proteins | sample Helgoland_Spring_4_FD_148598 | JGI IMG/M metagenome (GOLD analysis project Ga0206125, IMG submission 148598) | Pelagic subsurface seawater microbial communities from Kabeltonne, Helgoland, North Sea - Helgoland_Spring_Bloom_20160331_1 | ecosystem: Environmental > Aquatic > Marine > Epipelagic ... | reverse complement strand
CGGTTAGATAGCAGGTAAGTCATGCTCTTGATATTGATGGCCATAGGTAAAAGCCATATCTGCACGAGAGCCAGTGTGAGTGTGTATAAGATAATCTCGGTCATATCCACCTCTAAAGGTATATGTAGTGTTATGCAGAGCATAATAGCATTATCAGCTGGGGGAAATAGGTTTTTCTGACCCTGTAGTTTTACCTAGCTGGCTGTCTAAGACAGTCTAGGACAGGCTGGTCTTTAAGAACTCAATCAACAGGTGAACGGCCTCATTCTTTTTGTTTCTAGCCGAGCATATAAGGCTAATTCCAACCTTGCCGAGTTCTGGAAAGCGCGCCGACGGAGTCAAGATTTTCAGATTTTCCGGCACTGTGCTCTTGGCCAGCACGGTGACCCCCAGCCCTTCCTGAATGGCATATTGGATGCCGGTTAAATCCGGGATTGTGTAGACAATCTGCCAGGGCTGTCTGGCTCTATCCAATAGTTTTATTGCTCGCTGTCTGTAGATGCAGCCCTCTGCGGCAGCGATCAGTGGGACTATCTCAACTTTCTGTGTGCTGTGTTCGGCACTGGCCACCCAGACTAATTCATCGGTTTTAACCAGGCTTGAGCCGGTTTTGGAAGGATTGTCTTCGAGGGCGAGGATAAGGTCGTGGTTTGCCTTGCCCTCTTTTGAGAGCAGGGTTTTGCTCAGCTCACAGTTGACCTCGAGAGTGATATTTGGATAGGCCTTGGCAAAACGGCTGACAATTTTAGGCAGTAGAACGGTGGCAAATTCACTGGGAATACCCAGACGAATTTTACCGGTGATAGTGCTTTTCGATAACTGGCTAATGGCCAGGTCATTGAGGGTTAAAATCTGGTTGGCATAGTTATAGAGGTTTTCGCCAGCTTCACTCAGCTCGAGATTTTTACCATTGCGTACTAGCAATGTCTCATCGACCAGTTCTTCCAGGCGCTGCATCTGCAAGCTTACGGCTGGTTGTGAGCGGCCAAGCAGTTCGCCGGTGCGGGTAAAGCTGTTTAGCTGTGCTACGGAGACAAAAGTTCGCAGCAGATCCATAGGTAAATTCTTCATCTTTCTGGCACCTGTTTCTGGTTCAGGGAACGGGAGAATTAACTATTAATAATATTAATGATTACATTGTATCTATTAATTTAACAAATTATAAGTATCGGAATAAAATGCGCTATTGCGCGTATATATACTTTAAATAGACGTTAAAAGAAGAGCTCTATGACCACAGATACTCCAGTAAAAAAAACCATTTTCTACGATTATCACCTGGGTGCAGGGGGCAAGATGGTGCCTTTTGCCGGCTATCTTATGCCTGTGCAATACAGTGCTGGTATTAAGCAAGAGCATCTACACAGCAGGGATAATGCCGGTTTATTTGATGTCTCCCATATGGGACAGGTTATTGTAAAAGGCGAGGGCGCTGCTCTGGCGCTTGAGAAACTGATGCCTGTTGATCTGGAAGCTCTGGCAATCAATCAGCAGACCTACGCAACCCTGACCAATGAGCAGGGCGGGGTGCTCGACGATCTAATTGTTACGCGCTGGGCTGAGGATACTTTCTTTCTGGTGGTCAATGCCGGATGTAAGCATGAGGATATAGCCCATATTCGCAACCATCTTAGCAATTTTGATATTACCTATCTGGGCGATCGTGGACTGCTGGCGCTGCAGGGTTTAAAGGCCAAAGAGGTGATGGCTGAGTTATCACCTGAAGCCAATAAGCTGGTATTTATGAATGGCTGCCACACCTCTATTGATGGTATCGACTGCTATATCACGCGCTCTGGTTATACCGGCGAAGATGGTTTTGAGATTTCTGTCGATCCGAAAAATGCCCATAAACTGGCCGATAAATTGCTTTCCTATGAGTCTGTTAATTGGATTGGTCTCGGTGCACGGGACTCTCTGCGTCTTGAGGCGGGCCTGTGTCTCTATGGCCATGATATGAATCAGCAGACTACACCAGTTGAGGCCGGCATTATCTGGAGTATCAGTAAATCCCGTCGTGCCGGTGGCGCTAAAGAGGGCGGCTTTTTAGGCGCTGAGACGATTCTTGAGCAGATTGCCAATGGGGCCGCTAAAAAACGTGTTGGCTTTTTGGTGGATGGCCGCGCACCGGTTCGCGAGGGTGTAGAGATTGTCGATGATGCGGGTAATGTTATTGGCGCTATTACCAGCGGTGGCTTTGGGCCTACCCTGCAAGCGCCAGTTGCGATGGGTTATGTGCCGACTGAACTGTCAGCTGTAGGAACCAAACACAGTGCGCTGGTACGCGGTATTGCACGGCCAATCACTATTGCGAAGATGCCCTTGGTTCCGCAGCGTTATTTTCGTGGTTAGCTTTTTATGACAAGACGCTGAAGGCTCTGCTTTTTATTACAGACGCTGAAGGCTCTGCTTTTTATTACAAGACGCTGAAGGCTCTGCTTTTTATTACAGACGCTGAAGGCTCTGCTTTTTATTACAAGACGCTGAAGGCTCTGCTTTTTATTACAAGACGCTGAAGGCTCTGTATAGAGTGTCGCTAATGGCTTCGGCAACTAACAAGTATTTAATAGATTAATGTTCTTCTCTGGGGAGTAGATAAAAAATGTTACAGAAAAAACGCAGCTTAAAAGATTTACAAAACGCCGCTGAATTTATTGCCCGTCATATTGGCCCCAGCGCTGAAGACCAGCAGCAGATGCTCAGCACGCTGGGCTGTAATAGTCTCGAGCAGTTGACCTCAGAGGTGGTTCCAGAAGCTATTGCTATGGCCGAGGAGCTGGATGTTGTCGATAGCTGTACTGAAGCTCAGGCACTCGCCGAGTTGCGCGCACTGGCCGAGCAGAATAAAGTCTTTCGTAGCTTTATTGGTCAGGGTTACTACAACACAATTACCCCCAATGTTATCCAGCGTAATATTCTTGAAAACCCCGCCTGGTACACAGCCTACACTCCCTATCAGCCAGAGATTTCTCAGGGTCGACTGGAGGCATTGATTAACTTCCAGACCATGGTTACCGACCTGACCGGTATGCAGATGTCCAATGCCTCGATGCTGGACGAAGGTACGGCTGCTGCGGAGGCGATGTCGCTCTGTCAGCGTATGTCGAAATCAAAATCGCAGCGCTTCTTTGTCGATAGCGACTGCCTGCCCCAGACTATTGAGATTATTAAAACTCGCGCCGAGCCAACGGGCATCGAAGTGGTGGTTGGTGATCCGGCTGCACTAGATGCAGAGACCGAACTTTTTGGCATGCTGTTGCAATATCCAGGTGCCAGCGGTGAAATCCGCAACTTCCGCGAGGTTATCCAGCAGGCACAGCAGCAGGGTGCTCTGGTGGTGATGGCTGCGGATATTTTAAGTCTGGTACTGCTTGAATCACCCGGCTCACTGGGTGCTGATGTGGCTATTGGCTCGACCCAGCGCTTTGGTGTCCCCCTCGGTTTTGGTGGCCCTCACGCCGGTTATATGGCGACTCGAGAAGCCTATAAGCGCAATCTCCCCGGTCGATTGGTCGGCCTGTCTCAGGATGCCAATGGTGATCCGGCTTACCGCCTGGCACTGCAGACTCGCGAGCAGCATATTCGCCGTGAGAAGGCGACTTCAAATATCTGTACCGCGCAGGTATTGCTGGCGGTTATCGCCAGTATGTATGCGGTTTACCATGGTCCTGGTGGTTTGCAGTGTATTGCTCAGCGGGTTCATCTGCTGACCTCTGTGCTGGCGACGGGATTGCGCTTAAATGGTCTTGAGCCGAGCAACAACAATTGGTTCGACACATTGACCCTAAATACCGGCAGCCGCACTCAGGAGATTCTCCAGGCCGCTGCAGCGCGAGAAATTAATCTGCGCGCGATTGATAAAGATACGTTGGGTATCTCACTGGATGAAACAACCACAGAAGAGGATATTGTCGATCTCTGGGATATCCTTATCGGTGAGCACAGTCTGCAGGTTGAAGAGATTGCGGCGGAGGTTGCCGAAGCACTACCTGGCGATCTGATACGTACCGATAGCTTCCTCGATCACCCAACTTTTAGCAGCTTCCATTCAGAAACCGAAATGTTGCGCTATCTGCGTAAGCTGTCGGATAAGGATATTGCCCTTGATCGTGCAATGATCCCTCTCGGTTCCTGCACTATGAAGTTAAATGCTACCGCCGAGATGCTGCCGATTACCTGGCCGGAATTTTCCTCTATGCACCCCTTTGCACCGGCGGACCAGACTCAGGGCTATCGCGCCATGATCGACGATCTGGAATCCATGCTCTGCGCCTCGACAGGCTATGACGCTATTTCCCTGCAGCCGAATGCTGGTTCTCAGGGTGAATATGCTGGTCTGTTGGCGATCCGTGGTTATCACGAGAGCCGCGGTGACAGCGACCGAGATGTCTGCTTAATTCCAAGCTCTGCCCATGGCACTAATCCGGCTTCTGCACAGATGTGTGGTATGAAAGTGGTGGTGGTTAAATGTGATGATCAGGGCAATGTGGATGTTGCCGATCTGCAGGCCAAGGCTGAAAAGCATGCAGCAAACCTGGCGGCAATTATGGTCACTTACCCATCAACCCACGGTGTGTTCGAAGAGAAGATCACTGAGATCTGCGCGATTGTCCATGACCATGGCGGCCAGGTTTATATCGACGGTGCCAACCTTAATGCGATGGTTGGTGTCTGCCAGCCGGGCAAATTTGGTGGCGATGTGTCGCACCTGAATCTGCATAAAACCTTCTGTATTCCCCATGGTGGCGGTGGTCCTGGTGTTGGCCCTGTCGCTGTGGGCGAGCATCTGGCAGAATTTTTACCCAGCGAATCTGCTGTTGAATCTGGCGACAGTCAGCGTCGCGGTGCTCAGGTTTCCGCTGCACCTTTTGGCAGTGCCAGCATTCTGCCGATCACCTGGATGTATATCCGTATGATGGGTCGCTCAGGTCTTAAGCAGGCGACTGAGGTGGCTATTCTCAATGCTAACTATGTGGCCAACCGTCTGCAGGATCACTACCAGATTCTCTATACCGGCGCCCAGGGACGTATTGCCCATGAATGTATTCTCGATGTCCGCGATATTAAAGATGAGATAGGTATCAGTGTTGATGATATTGCCAAGCGTCTGATCGACTTTGGTTTCCATGCGCCAACCATGTCTTTCCCGGTGGCTGGCACATTGATGATCGAGCCTACAGAGAGTGAGTCAAAAGCCGAGTTGGATCGTTTCTGCGATGCGATGATTGCGATTAAGCATGAGATCGACCAGGTTGCCGGTGGTCAGTTTGAGCTGGATGATAATCCCCTGGTCGGCGCACCTCATACCGCGGCGGTTGTCTCGGCGGATAGCTGGACAAGAAACTACAGCCGCAGTCAGGCAGCTTATCCGCTGGCATCACTGCGTGAAAACAAGTATTGGCCGCCGGTTGGCCGTCTCGATCATGTATTTGGCGATCGCAATCTGGTCTGTTCATGTCCGTCAATATCAGACTATGAAACGGATAATGGTTAAGGTTTGAGAGCCAGGAATTAAGCTAAAGAGATTCCGGCGCGGTTTTTAAATGCAAGCGCAGGCGAATGCGCCGGGCAAAATTATCCACGCCAATATTGAGCAGGGCACTGGCGAGAATTAAAATAAAGGCGCGGTCAAAGCGAAACTCTTCAAAGGCTGAGTCGATATAAAAGCCCAGGGTCGATATTCCCAGAATGCCAAGGATGGCTGTCTCACGCAAAATCACTTCCCAGCGATAGAACAGAAAAGCTAAAAACTGCCGATAGATACGTGGCAGTACCTCGAAGAAATAGCGGTTTAAACCCTGACTGGCATCCCCCCTTAAAACCAGCTCTTCACTATGACGTCCTACCAAATGCGCGATTATCGCGGCATTGTGAATACCTAGCGCCAGTATGGCTGGCACCATTGAAGGCCCGAGAATAAGCAGGCCTAAAAAGGCCAGCAGATATTCCGGCAGCGTGCGCAGCAAAATAAGCAGGCCATCTCCGGCCGTGCGGCCCCAGCGGCGGAAAAACAGCGGTGAATTTAGTGGGAACAGCAATAGCGCCAGCAGCCCGGTAAACACCAGGCTTATCTGGCCTAAAACCACGGTATTAATAAGCCCCGGCCATATCTGTTGCTGCCATAGCAGACTAAACCAATTGGCAAACTCCGATAGGGTACTTGCAGTGAAAAGCGCTTCACCACGGAGAGGCGCTGGCACTATATCCTCAGTGATAAAGCGTACCACCAGATCCCAGGAAACCTGCGCCTGGGGTGGCAGGTAATAAAAGACTGCAAGCAGATAGATAGGCAGTAGACGTTTTTGCAGCCAAAAGCGTAGGGTGCCAATCAGCAGTAATAGGGCGTAAAAATAAGCCGCAGCTTCACTGTAATGGCCTTCCCCCAATGCAGTCTCAAGATGAAAGCCCAGCGTCGGTAGGCCGACAAAACCAAGAATGGCACTGGAGCGAATCGCACATTCAAATCTATAGCTGGTATAGGTGGTCATAGGCCGCCATGCCATGGGCAGCACTGTATAGAAAAAATGAGTCAGGGGCTGTTTGGCGGCGGGGCTGTTGTGAGCCGGTGCCCGATCCACTTCCTCAAATAACTCGCCATAGATTTTAGCCAATGTGCCGGCATAGGGGATGGCAATGGCCAGCAGTCCGGTCAGTGATGAGAGCCCAGTGATTTGAATAAACAGCAGTGCCCAGAACAGCTCGTGGATTGAGCGAATAAAGGCACAGAAGGCGCGCACAATAGTGGAGCCATAGCCCAGTGCAAGAATAAACCCGGCAATGGCCGCCAGTGCGACACCCTGCAGGGCAAAGGAAAAGGTATTGGCAAGGCTACTTAACAGTGTTGGCCATGACCAGACCGAGGGGCTGAGTGCACCAACTGCCATAAGGCTTAGTTCATGCCAGGGATCTACTGTGGAAATATCCAGATCAGCGCAGAGCAGGCACAGCAGGGCAATGGCGGCAAACCAAAAGCTGGTTTTGCGCAATGCCTTGGCAGAGGTATCTATTCTATTTGTGCTCGAATTAAACAGCATCGTAAAGGCTGGCGAGATCGTTGGCAGTCAGTTGCTCGCTGGCTGCATCCAGGGCAATTGCGCCATCCTTAAGACCTATAATCCGTGTGCAGAACTGCAGTGCCTGTTCTATATCATGCAGTGCCAGAACAATGGTCTGGTGCTGTTGGCAGATTAACTGCAGCAGTCTTTCAGCCTGGTACTCATCGACATTGGCCACTGGCTCATCGCCAATAAAAATCGAACGCCGCTGGATCAGGGCGCGACCAATACTGGTGCGTTGCTGTTGCCCGCCGGAGAGTTTATCCACGGAGCTGTAGAGTTGCTGCTCAAGGTCAATACTGCGGGCTATTTCGCTAACCTCACGGCGCGCTGCAGGCAGCGGTTTAATCAGGTTGCCCAAGTTATAAATAAACGAGTGGCGATCCAGTGCACCCATATAAATATTGTGAAAGGCGCTAAGCATAGGAACCAGCCCTGGTTGCTGTGGACACCAGGCGACCTGGTTGGGCCGCTGTTCGCGAAGTGCTTTAAGCAGTGTTGATTTGCCCGCGCCACTGCCGCCCACCAGAGCTACCCGCTCGCCGGGATAGATACATAGAGACAGATTGTCGAGTACCGTTTTTTCCTGGTACTCGAGTCGTCTGTCTTTAAGTTCAAACAGTGGCTGGTCGGTGAGCGCGGCCAAAGCTGCCTCTATTTCTCAGCATCAATTAGGCCAATCTCAATGGCCGTATTGGCGATGGGTGCATAGAGATCATTGCTGGCTTCAATAAAGCTTTTGCGTGGAAAGCTGGCAAGCAGTTCCGGGTCTTTCATCCCGAGCAGGGCGTTGACCAGTTTCTGCTGGATTTCAGCACTAACATCAGCGCGCAAAGTCCACTGGTAGTCAGGGTAGGGGGGAGTCTCCCAGATAATCTTTACCTTGGTGGGGTCAATTTTCCCCGCTGCCAGCTCCTTGGCCCAGACTTTGTAGTTGACCGCGCCAACCTGGTAGGCCCCAGACTGGACCAGTGCAATGGTACGGCTGTGGTCGCCGCTAAAGCCCACCTTGGAGAAGATATTCTGCGGTGTATCCCTGAGCTGCTGGCGAATATGGTACTCGGGCATTAGCCGTCCAGAGGTGGAGCCTTTTGAGCCAAAGGTAAAGGTCTTGCCGGCAATAGCCGCTGGAAAATCAGTGCTGCTCTCCAGGCCGCTGCTGCTGTGGGCAATCAGGTAGGTTTTAAAGAACGGGTCCTCATAGCCCTGGGCGATGGCCTGGCTGCCAGGAACCAGTCGTCTTGCCTGAACGCCGGAGAGACCGCCAAACCAGGCCAACTGAACCTGGTTATTGCGAAACGCGGTTACCGCAGCGGCATAGCTTTTAACCGGGATATAGCGCACTTCAATCTGTAGTTCTTTTTGCAGATAGTCGGCGATCTTATTAAAGCGCTCTTGAAGATGAGCTTCGTCTTGATCGGGGATGGCGGTAAAGGTAAACGGTTTGCCTGCTGGTTTGCTACTGTGATCATCTGCTATGGATGTAAGCGGGAGCAGGGTGGCCAAAATAAAGCTGAGAAAAAGGCGAGTCATTCGGTTGAGATCCTGTATTAAGTATTTTTGTAGTTAGGGTTGTTTGAGTTGTTATTTAAATTGTTATTTGGGTTTTGATTGAAGCTGGTTCCAATTGATGCAGTCGTCCAAAGTCACTCCCGAGCCACCAAATATATCCAGGGCACTGCCAATCGTAAGATCTACCTTACCCTGGGAGAGAGTCTGAACCAGTTTTAGGTCTTCCAGTGAGCGGGCGCCACCGGCATAGGTGACCGGAAGGTGACAGCAGTCGCCAAGCAGGCTGACCAGTTCCTGGTCGATACCAGCCTGCAGCCCTTCAACATCTGCACCGTGAACTAAAAACTCTGCACAGTGTTTTTCCAGTTCGCCAAGGGTTTGCTGATCGACTGCTGTATTGGTAATTGTCTGCCAGCGATCGGTGGCAATCATCCAGCCATTGTCAGTTCTGCGGCAGCTTAAATCGAGCACTAATCTATCAGCGCCGACTTCGGCCTTAATGGCCTCCAGTCGCGACCAGGAGAATTCACCATTCTCAAATAGATAGGAGGTGATAATAATATGCGAGGCGCCGGCCTCTAGATAGCTGCTGGCATTTTCTAAGTTAACGCCACCACCAAATTGCATGCCGTTTGGATAGGCTTTCAGTGCTTTAAGAACCTGCTGCTGATTATTGGGGCCGAGGGCGATAACATGACCACCGGTCAGCTTATGCTCTCTGTAGAGTTGCGCATAATAGGCGGCATCATGAGAGCTGATAAAGTTGGTGTCGGCACCGCTGTCGGTAAGACTGCCGCCGACAATCTGTTTTACCTGACCCTGGTGAAGGTCGATGCAGGGGCGAAACGCGGTCAAGGGGCTAACTCCGAAGTGTCTATAAAGGCCGCAGTATAACTTATGTAAAACTTACTGCAGTGCTATTCCTACCTTTGAGCCATTAACGCGCTGGAGTTTACGACTGATAAAGTTACCGGTGGCGATTAGCTTTTTAAGATCGACACCATGTTCTATACCTAGACCATTGAGCATATAGACCAGATCTTCGGTGGCCAGATTGCCCGATGCGGCGCCGCCATTGGCGAGTTTGGCGTAGGGACATCCGCCGAGGCCGGCCACAGAACTGTCGATAACCGAGATACCCATCTGCAGTGCTATAAGAACATTGGCCAGTGCCTGGCCATAGGTGTCGTGGAGATGAACAGCGATTTTTTCAGCGGGGATATCTTCTAACAATCTGCCCAGTAACTTTTCAATAGAGGCGGGGGTGCCGACACCTATAGTGTCGCCAAGAGAGATTTCATAACAGCCCATAGCCAGTAATTGTTTGGCAATCCCGGCAACGGTTTCAGTATCTACACTACCCTCATAGGGGCAGCCGACCACGCAGGAGATATAGCCACGCAGCCTGATATCATTAGCCAGTGCCTGTTCGGCGAGAGGTTTAAAACGCTCAAGGCTCTCGGCAATTGAGCAGTTAATATTTTTTTGGCTAAAGCTCTCCGAGGCCGCGGCAAAGACCGCCACCTCTTTTACATCACAGTCTATAGCGCGTTCCAAACCACGCAGGTTGGGTGCCAGTGCGGCATAAACTGTATTGGAGTTTTCAGGAAGCTGGGTAGAGAGCTGAGCAAAAACCTGATCACTACCAGCCATCTGCGGTACCCATTTGGGGCTGACAAAACTGCCGGCTTCTATATAGCTGAGGCCAGCCTCTGCCAGTTGATTGATCAGGGCGACCTTTGTGGCTACATCGACAGCCACTTTTTCATTTTGCAGGCCATCGCGAGGGCCGACTTCGACAATTCGAACCGACTTGGGGTAGTTCATTTCACTAAAACCTATGGTAACCAGAGAGTGGATAATAGGGGCAAGTAATGGTGAATGCCAATGGGGATTGTATTTCCCCGGGGAACGCTTTAGAAATTAAATGGCGCTGTATTGACCGCGGTAAAATACCAATGGCTTATGACCATTATCGACAAACTCAAGCACTTTGCCGACAAGAATTATATGGTCGCCACCTTCGTACTGGTGTTCGAGAGAACACTGAAAGCAGGCGCTGTAATGGGGCAGAATGGGGACGCCGGCGAGGCCCTGGCTACACTGAATACCTGCAAACTTATCTTCGCCACTCTTGGCGAAGAGGTTGGATAACTTCTGCTGATCTTCGCTGAGTATATGGATAGCGTATGATTCTGCCGCTATAAAGTCCTCGAAACAATTTGCATCCCGGTCAATGCTCCACAGAACAAGGGCGGGGTCGAGGGATACTGAATTAAAACTATTGACGGTCATGCCGATTTTTTGGCCATCCTTTCCCAGTGCAGTGACGATGGTTACGCCGGTTGTGAAGCTGCCGAGAGCGTTGCGGAAGTCGATCGAGTTTTGTTTGTTATCAGGCATAGTTTTAAAAAAGCTTTAATAATTTTTAGTAAATAAATTCGTTGGGCCGGCACAGAATCAGGATATCCGCGCTCAAACCAGCGCGCATAATCGGTTGAATGCCCAACGGTTGCAAGGATTATTAGTCAATTGCCTATATTTCAGCGGCTAATCTGGTGCCTTGATTAATGGCCCGCTTGGCATCCAGTTCGCTGGCAATATCGGCGCCGCCAATTAAATGGCAGGGTATATTGAGACCATCGGCCAATTCGCGAAGTGGATCCTGGCCAGCGCAGATAATCACATTGTCTACCGCAAGCACTTTGCTTTCATCGCCGACGGTTATATGCAGACCTTCATCATCAATTCGCTGATAGTCGCAGCCGGGCATCATACGTACCCCTTTCATGGTTAGACCTGCGCGGTGAATCCAGCCGGTGGTCTTGCCCAATCCGGAACCAACTTTGGAGGCTTTACGCTGCAGTAGATAGACCTCGCGAGGGGAGGGCTCGGGCTGGGCGGTAACTCCTTCAATACCAGAGCGCGATGCAAAACTCATATCTATACCCCATTCCTTCATAAAGGCGGGAATATTCTGGCTGGTGGATTCACCGCTATGGGTAAGGTATTCCGCTGTATCAAAGCCGATACCGCCGGCACCGATAATGGCAACCTTTTGGCCGACCGGTTTTTTGTCGGCAATCACATCCACATAGTTCAGGACCTTGGGGTGATCTATACCGTCAATATCTGGTGTGCGCGGAGTGATGCCGGTGGCAATAATCACCTCGTCAAAATCACCATTGTTAAGCTGTTCTGCATTGACCCGCTGGTTGAGTTTCAGGTCGACACCGGTCAATTCAATCTGCCTGCCGTAATAGCGCAGCGTTTCATGGAACTCTTCCTTGCCGGGGATCTGCTTGGCAATATTAAACTGTCCGCCAATCTTATCTGCGCTGTCAAAAAGTGTTACCTGGTGGCCTCTTGATGCTGCAGTGGTCGCTGCAGATAGCCCAGCGGGTCCTGCGCCAACCACGGCGATTTTCTTTAGCTCGGTTGCGGGCTCAATATGTAATTCGGTCTCATGGCAGGCGCGCGGGTTGACCAGGCAGCTGGTCATCTGGCCGGCAAATACATGGTCGAGACAGGCTTGGTTGCAGCCAATACAGGTATTAATTTCATCGGCGCGATTTTCCTGGGCCTTGAGAACAAACTCTGGGTCGGCGAGAAATGGGCGCGCCATGGAGATCATATCCGCATCACCGCGAACCAGTACTTCCTCGGCAACCTCTGGCGTGTTGATGCGGTTAGAAGTAATAACCGGCACCGAGAGTTCTTTTCTAAAGTGCGCGGTCACCCAGGTAAAGGCCGCGCGGGGAACCTTGGTGGCAATGGTGGGGATCTGTGCTTCGTGCCAGCCTATCCCTGTATTGATAATAGTTGCGCCGGCCTTTTCTATCGCCTTGCCCAGTTCAACCACTTCGTCTGAGGTGCTGCCGCCCACCACCAGGTCGAGCATCGACAGGCGGAAAATAATAATAAACTTTTCACCCACGGCCTCGCGCACGCGACGCACAACTTCTACCGGCAAGCGGATGCGGTTTGCGTAGCTGCCACCCCAGTCATCGTCGCGCTGGTTGGTGCGTGCGGCGATAAACTGGTTTAGGAAATAGCCTTCCGAGCCCATAATCTCAACACCATCGTAGCCGGCTTTCTGTGCCTGCAAGGAGGTGAATACAAAGTCATCAATCTGTTTGTAGATCTCATCTTCATTAATAGCTTTGGGGGTGAAGGGATTGATTGGGGATTTAATCGCCGATGGGGCGATCTGGTCTGGCGAGTAAGCGTAGCGGCCAGTGTGCAGGATCTGCATGCAAATCTTGCTATCGTACTGATGGACTGCATCGGTGATCTGTCGATGGTTGGCGACATCCTGGTCACTGACCAGGTTCTTGGTGTTGGGATGCGTGCTTCCCTCTGTATTGGGTCCAATACCGCCGGTCACTATAAGTCCAACGCCACCCTTGGCGCGTTCGGCAAAATAGGCCGCCATACGTTCATGGCCATTGGCCGCCTCTTCCAGTCCAGTGTGCATGGAGCCCATCAGAACGCGGTTCTTAAGTTGGGTAAAACCCAGATCCAGCGGGGCTAAAAGGTTTGGGTAGCTACTCTGTGACATGGCGGTCTCCATCGGCGACTTTTTTATAATTGTTTATCGGTTTTTTACGTCGTTCTTAAAGGCTTTGGATGTATTTTTTAAGCAGATTAGAGTGCAATTTTGACAGTGTCAAGATGGGTTGTTACATTGCCGCGATGAAGTTATCAGTTAATCCAAAGAATAGCCGTCCAAATTATCATCACGGGGATTTGCGCCAGACATTGCTTGTGGCTGCCAAGTCGCTGATAGCCGAGGCTGGTATAGAGAGTCTTTCGCTGCGCAAGCTGGCGGAGCGGGCCGGCGTGTCGCGCACCGCGCCATACCACCATTTCTCGGATAAAAATGATCTGCTCTGCGCGATTGCTGCGGGGGGCTTTTGTCGCCGCCACAGAGCTGCGGCTCAGGCCTTTGAAAATACTGCGCTGACACCTCGGGAAAAGTTTGAGGAGTTTATCTGCGGCTATATCAGCTTTGCCGCTGAAAACCCTGAAGAGTACGAGCTAATGTTTGGGCGCAATATCTGGAAGCAAAAAAATAGCACTCAGGAGTTGCGCGATGTCGCCTATCCCTGCTTTCAACATCAGCTTGAGATGATTCGCAGCTGGCAGCAGTGCGGTCTTATCGGCGGTACAAACCCATTGCGTACCTCCCAGGTCATCTGGGGGACGGTGCACGGTATCGCCAAGCTGTGGATTGATGGAATTTATACTGATTCAGCGCAAATTGAAGAGGTCTCCCGCTGCGCAGTTAATATGTTTGTTAATAAAACAGGCTAACTGATTGTTTTTAAAACGCTTTGCCTTTCGATGTATTTCTATAATCGTTGTTTACCTTCTTAATCTTGGGGTAAGTGATTGATTCTTCGTATAAAAACCTGCAAATAAAACGGCTTTATTTTTTGACATCATTAAAAATGAGAACTACTTTTAATTAGCCTGTTAAGCAGTTATGTTTTTTAGTTTCAAAATATGGATTTGGTCGCAAATGCTTAGATTTTAAGTATCCCTGCGAAATATTAGTTTCAGGAGTTTGAGGAGTTAGATATGAATAAGAGTTTTGTAAAATTACTGCAGTCATTCGCAGGCGTAGTACTGTTATCAATGGCCAGTTTTTCGATGGCAGCAACCTATGATTATGATTTTGATGCTGATGAAAATGAGCGTGGTGGTCAGCCGTTAAATTTTGGTGACCTCAATGTTTATGGTTACAAGGATGGCAATGCTGCCAATGCCTATTTGGATAGCGGCAACCTTGCTGGATTAGGCGTTTGTGGAACGCTGCTTGATCAGCAGCAGGGTACTAACTGGTGTAATCCAGCTAGTGATGACAATCTTCAGGTCGACGAAATGCTGGAGTTTATTTTCGACAGCGCCAAGAAAATCTCTGTTGTTGGTATTAATGGCGCTCACAAGCATGCAAATGGTGAGTGGGTTAGTATTTGGACTGATACCCAAGGCTGGGATTATCTTCAGATTGCTGCAGATAAGATAACTCTAGGGTTTTATCTGACAACCTTGAAGATTTTTGGGCAAGGTTATTTTGGTTATAAGTCTGAAACAACAGATAACCTCTATGTTGCAGGTATCAACGAAGTGCCAATTCCTGCCGCCGCTTGGTTGTTTGGCTCAGCACTTTTGGGTCTTACAGGTCTGCGTCGCCGTAAAGCTGCTGCTTAAGTTTTCGTTAAGCGACAATCTGCAAAGAAAAAACCCCAGCATTGCTGGGGTTTTTTTGTTTAAGATAGATTTTGAAATAACTGTTTAAAATAGAATGCAGTTATTTGTTCATCATCTTGTCGACGGACTCGGAGAGATCTTCTTCAGCGCTGTCAGACATATCTTCCATCATCTCATCCATGCTGTCAGATGCGTCATCAATTACCTCTTCAATGGTCTCCATGGCATCTTCGCTTGCCTCTTCAACGCTATCCATCATGCTTGACTCTTTGACGGCTGCTGCTTCGTCGGCTGGTGAGTCGCCACTATCGCAGGCGCTTAGTCCCAGAGTTGCCATTGCGGCAATAAGCAAAAGGTGGTGCTTCTTCATATCCTTACTCCTACCAAATTGTTTGAATTATGTGAGAAAAATGTTGCTCCAATAAAGCATAGTCCAAGGCTATAGATAGTGAATGGTTATCAGTAATTTTTTTTATTGGCAGCTATTGCAGGCCTTTATATTTAAAATTAAACCATTATGTGTGTTAAATAGGCTGATTTTGTGTGGAAGTGGTTGCCGATTACAGGGTGCTGTGGCAAACTTCACGCCGCTTTTAATCAGGGTCACCAAGTAATTGGTCTGACTCATAGTTTCCGACTATTAAAGGCCCATTTTTTTGCGAGTGTGGCGGAATTGGTAGACGCGCTAGATTTAGGTTCTAGTGTCCTAGGATGTGAGAGTTCGAGTCTCTCCACTCGCACCATTTTATCGAGTTTGATCAAGAGGCAAATCCATGCAGGTTTCCATCGAATCGAGCACAGGTCTGGAGCGTCAGCTGAAGATTGGTGTTCCTGCCGAGCGTATTGAAAAAGAAGTTACCGAACGTCTTCAAAAAGCCACCAAGACAGTCAGGATTGCTGGCTTTCGTAAAGGCAAGGTACCGCTTAAGGTAGTTAAGCAGCAATATGGCAAAGGTGTTCGCCAGGAAGTAGTTGGCGAAGTAGTAAATTCGAGCTTCTATGAAGCCATTAAGCAAGAAGATCTGCAGCCAGTAGGCCAGCCACGTATCG
>Ga0206125_10003251_pt1 | contig 15842 bp, 13 predicted proteins | sample Helgoland_Spring_4_FD_148598 | JGI IMG/M metagenome (GOLD analysis project Ga0206125, IMG submission 148598) | Pelagic subsurface seawater microbial communities from Kabeltonne, Helgoland, North Sea - Helgoland_Spring_Bloom_20160331_1 | ecosystem: Environmental > Aquatic > Marine > Epipelagic ... | reverse complement strand
CAAGACCCAATTTCCAATCTATGTTATTCGTACTGTAGAGTTTATACTTCATCAAAAACCTAAAGGCCCAGGTAATATCTGTAGAGACAGCTCTGTTATTGGGGTTTGTAACGGCATTGTATTTTTTTGTGAAATAGGAGGCGCCAAGACCTGTAAGAATTTTAAACCTTTTGGATTTAAAAGCGTTGAATTCTATCTCAGGCATGATACTCACGGCCAAGCCCAAACTATCAAGTTGCCCAAAATCTGTGATACCAATACTTAGACCCGTTTGAAGCCCAGATATACCTTTTGCCCAATGTCTTGGAGTGTCTTTTTGATTTTTTGAAACCGAAATCAAAAATTGCTTATACATTTTGGTCTCAGGAAAATCCGTGTTGGAGGGGAGTGTTTTCCCTAAAAGAATTTCGGGAGTAATAATTAGCTTACTCTGATTTTCTTGGGCCTGTAAATACAGGCTGAAAATAAAAAAGACAAAGAAGGTTTTTTTTAGCATTTCAAGTCTTAATTAGAATATTTTTAGAAATTCTAGACAGGCTAGGATTGTTTTTAATTGCAACTAGCGCTGCTATTCACTCAAAATAACTAAAAGAGTCTCCTTCTTTTATTTTAAGTAAAGACTCATAAATTAATTTAATAACATTTTCTACATCCTCTCTATGAACCATCTCTACAGTGGTGTGCATGTAACGAAGCGGCAACGATATAAGGGCAGAAGCCACACCGCTACCACTATAGGCAAAAGCATCTGTGTCTGTACCCGTCGCTCTTGATAATGCTGCACGTTGAAATGGTATTTTATTAGCCTCTGCACTATCTGTGATAAGGTCTCTTAGTTTTTGTTGCACAGCTGGTGCATAAGCAATCACAGGCCCCTTACCAATCTCTGCATGGCCTTGGGTTTTCATGTTTATCATTGGGGTAGTGGTATCATGAGTTACATCTGTTACAATAGCTACATTGGGTTTAATGCGCTCAGCAATCATTTGAGCACCTCTTAGTCCAATTTCTTCTTGAACACTATTTGTAATGTAAAGGCCAAAGGGCAGTGTTTTTTTATTTTCTTTTAGGAGTCTTGCTACCTCTGCAATCATAAAACCACCCATTCGGTTGTCTAAAGCTCTACAAACAAATTTGTCCTTGTTTAAAACAAAAAATTCGTCAGGATAGGTTATAACACAACCAACGTGTACGCCCATTTTCTCAACTTCTTTTTTGTTTTTGGCTCCAATATCTATAAATATGTTATCCAGTTTTGGAGTCTCTTCTTTTCCTTTGTTTCTTGTGTGAATTGCTGGCCAACCAAAAACACCTTTTATAATTCCTTTTTTGGTATGAATATTAACAATTTTAGATGGCGCTATTTGGTGATCGCTACCTCCATTACGTATCACGTATAACAAACCTGAATCACTTATATAATTTACATACCATGAAATTTCATCTGCATGGCCTTCTATAACTACTTTATATGTTGCTTTTGGGTTTATAACTGCAACGGCCGTGCCGTAGGTATCGGTAATAAACTCATCAACATAAGGCTTTAAATAATTCATCCATATTTTTTGACCATCCCATTCGTATCCTGTTGGAGCAGCATTATTTAAGTATTTTTCTAAAAAGGTGAGAGATTTTTTATTTAATATAGATGATGCCATGAAGTATTTTTTTTATTTGAATCTCAAAATTAGATAATTATTAGCGAAGTCTGCACCTTGATTTTATTATTTTTGAAATGGTTTTAGACATACCTTGTCATACAATCAATTTTTATGAACTTATTACATGTTACATATATATGTTTCTTTTTCAGCGGTTTACTCTGCAACGCTCAAATCTCAGAGGTAAATAAGGCTCAAAAAAAAGACTCTATTGCTTCCCATTATTATATTATTCAGGGTGATACTATACCCAGAGAGTATATAGATTTAGATGAAGTTGTGCTGCTAAATAAGCTATCATTTAACAATGCAGTCGATAGGCGTAAGTATCTTATTTTAAGGCGAAAAACACGTAAAGTATATCCATACGCAAAACTAGCTTCAGAAAGGCTCCTTACCATGACCAGCCGCCTAGAAACCATCAAGAAAAAACGCCAAGCAAAAATATACACCAAGCGCATTCAAAAATATATTGAACAGGAATTCTCTGAAAAATTAAAAAAACTAACCACAACAGAGGGGCAGATACTCGTTAAGTTGATTCATAGACAAACAGGCGTAACCGCCTATGACTTGGTCAAGGAATTGAGAACCTCTTGGAGGGCCTTTTGGTATAACACCACGGCCAATCTGTTTGATATTTCTTTAAAGCAAGAATACACTCCATATCAGGTAAAGGAGGATTACTTGATTGAAGATATTTTAGAACGCTCCTTCCAAGCAGAAATTTTAGAAAGACAAGCTCCATTTAATGAGATTGATTTTTTGGAACTATCCTCTCATTGGGATGTAAAAGCACCTAAGAAAACATTCTAGAAATAGTAAATTATATATTATTGGTATAGGCAGTCTTTTATCTTTAGCGTATCTTGATTTTAAAAAACTCAATACGATCTCTGTTGTTACTTACCATGATGTGTTTATTTCCTTTGATAGTAATCACATCAATATCCCTAGCGTCTTTATCATTAAAGAATCCAGAGTTTTGTAATGAAACAGTTTTTAAATCGTTGGTCATCACACTGCCAATGTGGGCATCATATCTTCCAGTTTCCACCTCAACCGGGAAATGGTTCCCTACTGAGATAATTTCATTTTCACCATCAGAATCAACATCTAAAACCATCATGGCGTTTGTAGGTGCAACTTGAGATCTTTTTGGGAGTGGGGTGTAGGTATATTGATTGTTTTTAAGTTCCAATCGCGCACTCTCAAAGTAAGTTGCTTTGTGTGTGGTGGCATTGTTGGTATCAAAATTACTATAGACCTGATTAAAAGTTAGGCTGCCAAATTCTGCATAAGAACTTACGTTTGCCTTGATACTAGGTATTTGTTCTGAAGAACATTGAAGTCCTCTAACAGGATATAATTGATTGTCATTATAATAACCAAGAGCGATGTCGTTGGTCCCGTTTGAGTCAAAATCTTTTGCCATTATTACAAAAGGTTGTTCTTTTGTAGCCTTGTGTTTGGTGTTGGTTCCTAAGTTACCGGCCAACAAATCTAGATTTCCATCCTTATCTAAGTCTTTGGCGGTAATGGTGTTCCACCATCCTATATTCTTGTCTGTACCGTATGTTTTACTTTGGTTTTCAAAAAAACCATTATTGTTTATATAAATTTCAATGGCCATCCAATGTCCTACCACTATAAGATCATCTTGATTATCATTATTAATGTCTGCAAATACTGCATCTTTAACCATTCCAACAGTACTCATACCATCACTACGGCTAATGATTTCATTTTTAAATACACCATTATTATTAATTAGCAGTTGACTCTCTCCCGCTTGTGGATAGTATCCAGGTGTTTGAAACCCTCCTATAAAAAGATCTAAATCTCCATCATTATCTATATCTGATGCTTTTACACAACTACCACTTGCATTAACAGTTGGTAGAACACCCGATGTTTTTGAGAAATTTCCTTGCCCATCGTTTCTGTATAACCTATCAAGTTGCAGCCTGCTTTTTAAATCATGTTCATTACTACCGCTTACCACATATAAATCTTTATCTCCATCTTGATCAAAGTCAAAAAATAAAACACCTAAATCTTCACTCATTTTATCTCTTTCAAAAGCTTTCTGTCTTGATTTTGTAAAAGAACCATTTGTATTTTGTAAGTATAATACCCCTGAATGACCAACACCATTTCCTTGATAAAAATCATCCAAACCATCACCATTCACATCAGCAACGTCAACAAAAGGGCCTTCTTGAGATAATTTATGAGGTAGTAAAATTTCTGCGATATAATCATCAAATTCGTTTTCTTGATGTTTTGAACCAATACCTATCTCATTTGTTACATCACTAAACATTGGAGTTGTAGCTTTGTTTGTAAAGTTTGTAAAGATTGCATCTTCATACCTTATGGTGTGATTTACATTGGCAGATAGATCCATGTACAAGCTTTTTTTGTTGTTTGGCCATGTAATTAAGACAGAATCAATTTTAGTTCTTGTATCAACACCAAAATGCAATCTATGGTCAGAGACAGATTGAAAACCTCTTGTATTTGTAATGTATGAGGTTTGCTTGTTTGTACCCTGAATAATAGTCACATTTGCTCCATAAGAAATATTTCCTTTTTGCGTTAGGGTGAGTGTTAGGGAATTTTTCTGTGCAGAAGCATTATTTTTATAAATAGCCGCTTTTTCTTCTATGTTGTTTAGAATTAAATCTAGATCTCCATCATTATCAAGATCTGCGTATGCTGCCCCGTTAGAGTTAAAAGCTTGTGTTTTTAATCCCCAATCCATTGCGCTGTCAGTAAAGGTTAAATCACCATTATTTTTAAACATTGCATTGAAAGACTTTTTTGCAGGCAAAAAACTTATAGCCCCCTCAAAAAGTGATGGGTTTTCTGTAAGACCCTTACCTTGTTTGTTATTAAAATCTTTATTAAATACCTCTCTTTTAATTCCATTTGTGACAAATATATCTTTGTATCCATCGTTATCAAAATCTGCAATAAGTGGACACCAAGACCAGTCAGTTTCTGCTACATTTGCCATCCATGATATTTCACTAAAAGTGTTGTTTCCGTTGTTTAATTGCAAACTATTGTGCATGTCTTGGTAGTGATAACCAGAGTTTACAAAACCCCAGTAAAGTTTTGGATTCATCGAGGCCATATTTACTTTTTTTGAATAGTTGTCTTGACCAAGCATTTCAGAATTAAATATATCTATGAGTCCGTCATTATTGATATCTGCAATATCTACTCCCATAGAAAATTTAGACATATGCTTAAGGGTTTGATCTGTAGTATTTTTAAAAGTTCCATTACCCTTGTTGATAAGCACCGTATCTGGCTTTGAGTAATCATTGGCAATGTATAAATCTTGGTACCCATCACTATTTAAGTCTGCAGCTACAATACCTAGTCCATAATCTGAATTTACTAAACCCGCTTTTTTTGTTATGTCAAAGTATTTTCCGTTTTTATTTTCATATAATTTATCACTATCCTGATAAGTGCTTCCCACATCTACTAGTCTGATGTCTCCATTTTTATATTCTCTAGTTTTAGTGTGTTTTTTGGGGTTGTTAATAAGATACATGTCTAAATCACCATCATTATCCATATCAAAAAAACATGCTTGATTTGATCTTGATTGATCTGTAAATCCGAACTTAGAGGCACTCTCTGTAAAGGTTAGGTCTTTATTATTTACAAACAATAAGTTAGATAGTTTGTATTGCTGATCATTTTCAAACCAGCCAGATCTGGATATAAAGATATCCTGGAAACCATCATTGTTTATATCAATTATGGTAACCCCAGTACACCAATCTTGGGTATTTGAATTGATTCCAGCGGTTTGGGTAATATCTTGAAATGTAAAATTACCCTTGTTGATATAGAGCCTGTTTGAGGCCATATTTGCAGTAAATACAATGTCTAATAGGCCATCATTATTGAAGTCTGCAGTAGCTACTCCGCCTCCATTATAAAAGTACTCATAGGCAAAATAATTATAGGCGTTATTTTCTTTATTAAAGTTATTAAAATTTATTCCAGATTCATTACTTGGCACCAAGGAGAATAAGGGATCTTCTTTTTTTATTTCCACTTCATTTGATTTTTTGGGAGTGGTCTCAAACTGCTTTTTCGTATCTGTACAAAAGCTTAATGTAAAAGCGATAATAAGTGTAAGGTAAATTTTCATCAACAATAGTTTTGACCAAAAATAGAGATTTTTTATCTCTAATGAAAGCTCCTTTAGTAGAGTAATAATACTATTTATGTGTATTTTGTATTAGGAATTTTAGGATTTCTATTGCTTTTTTCTGAAGTTTAATAATCCTTTTAATTTTAATTAATAAAAGGTTGTTTTGCTTTTGTTACAAAGAAGTATTGTAACAAGTATTTGTTGGCTAGTAGCTAATAAAAATTAAATAAAGTAGGCAACAAGTATGGCAGTAATTATGGTGCTTAGTTTGGCTAAATTAAATTTATGATCCTTACTACTCTCAAATAATATTGTAGTAGAAACATGCAAGAATATACCAATTGATAATGCGTTTAGCTCATCATTATATAACATCACATCTGGGTTATTTGCCAAAACCCAACTGCCAAGTGGTGTCATGCTAGCAAATAAAACTAGAAATGACAGTATGGTACTTAAAGGATATTTTGCTTTGATAAAAAAGAAGGATAGTATCATTGCGATAGGAACCTTGTGAACCAAAATACCAATGAAAATACTTGAGTGCCCTGCAACTGGAAACCCTTCAAACAAAGCATGTATGGATAGGCTACAAAAAAGCAACCAAGGAAAAGTTTTGTTCTCGCTATGTATATGAATATGGCCGTGCTCAGCTCCTTTGCTCAAAAACTCTAAACATATTTGTAGCAATATACCCACCATAATAAAAGGCCCCACATTTGTCTTTGAAGATTGGTACACCTCTGGGAGTAATTCAAATATGGTAACCGCCAATAAAAAAGCACCACTAAAGGCGAGAGGCAGCGATAGTTGATGTGCTTTTTCATCATTGAGAAATAAAGCGATACCATATCCTACAAATACAGCAAGAAATAAAGCTATGTATATCATACACCAAAAATAAGAATTAATCTTTCAGATGTAGCAGCATTGAAAGGATTTAGGTGATAATCGCCAAAGGTTTGTTTTAAATCTAAACCTGCATCTTTAAAATAATTTTTAAAATCCTCTAGTGTAAATGCTCTTACTTTTTCTGTGAACTGATGTTTTTTATTGTTCGCAGAGAAGGATATGTGTTTGTGTATGTATCCATTACTTATTTCTCTTTTTATTTGAAATGTGATACCCTCTACTATTTTAATTTCACTTTTAACCAAGTTTGCGGAAACATAAGCAACATTTAAAAAATCTATAACAGCCAACCCATTGTTTGATAAATTCGTTTTAATGGCCTTTATGGTTGTAAGGTTATCTTGCTCATTATCAAAATATCCAAAACTTGTAAATAAATTAAATACACTTGTAAAGCCTCCCTTTTTATAGGGTAAACACATGTCGTGGACTGCAAAATGTAGGTTTTCTTTTTCAAATTTCTTTGCATATGCAATACTTTTGCTAGATAAATCTATGCCTGTTACATCATATCCTAAGCTTGCCAAATACCTTGAGTGTCTCCCTTTACCACAGGCAAGATCTAAAATTTTGCTGGCAGGATTTAACTGTAAATTTTCTGTAAGTCTATTCATGAAATTTGCAGCTTCAGTATCATCTCTATTTTTATATAGGATATGATAATACGGACTATCAAACCATGAGGCAAACCAACTTGTATCTTCTTTTTGCATTGTATGATTTTACAGTGCTAAAATACTGTATTTTTGCAGGAGAATGAATGAAAAGTTATGACAAAAAATTTTAAGATGGTTGCCAAGACCTTGTTTGGTCTTGAAGAATTATTAGCCCAAGAGCTAAGACAGCTTGGAGCCTCCAATATAGAGATTGGGGTTCGTAATGTATCTTTTGAGGGAGACACCGGATTTATGTATAAAGCAAACCTATGTTGTAGAACTGCTATTAAAATCTTAAAACCTATCACAGCCTTTAATGTCTTTAAAGAAGAAGACTTTTATCAAAAGGTGTATGCTATCAATTGGCAGAAATATATGGACGTAAAAGGCTCTCTAGCTGTTGATGCAACAGTGTTTTCTAACTACTTTAAACATTCTCAGTATATTTCTCTAAAAACTAAAGATGCTATCGTAGATCGCTTTAGAGACATGGAGGGAGATAGACCCAATGTTGATCTAGACCACCCAACATTAAGAATTAATATTCATATAGATAGAAATATTTGTACTGTGTCTTTAGACAGTTCTGGACAATCACTGCACAAGCGGGGTTACAAAGTTGCTAACACTATAGCCCCCATTAGTGAAGTCTTGGCAGCGGGCATTATCTTAAAAGCGGGGTGGAATGGGCAGTCAGATTTTATTGATCCTATGTGTGGTGGCGGAACTCTCTTGGCAGAGGCGGCTATGATAGCGTGTAATATTCCTGCAAACTTAAATAAAGAAGAATTTGGCTTTGAAACTTGGCCAGATTTTGATGTAGATTTATACGAGCTTATAGAAAATGCAGCGTTACAAAAAATAAAAGAATTTCATTTTAAAATTATAGGCTATGATATAGATTCCATTGCACTTAAAAAAGCCAAACAAAATATAGAAGCTGCCAATCTTACAGAATTTGTAACACTCGAGCATTGTGATTTTTTTGAAACTGAAAAGGGCAGAGATAGACAATTATTTTTGGTATTCAATCCTCCCTACGATGAGCGTATTTCTATAGATGATGCGGAACGGTTTTACAAAAATATTGGCAATACATTAAAAAGAAACTACCCAGACTCTCAGGCCTGGATGATCACATCAAACCTTGAAGCCCTTAAATTTGTTGGGCTACGTCCTTCAAAGAAAATCAAGCTTTTTAATGGAAAATTAGAGAGTAAACTCGTCCAGTATCAGATGTATCCTGGAAGTAAAAAAGCAAAAAAACAATAATTACTTCTTAAACAGTGGCAGCAAATAGGTCAAGTTGTACCCATAGCCAACACCCCATTGGCTAAAATCATAGGTCCTGTTAAACCCGGGGATGTATAGATTATCGAAGTTTTCTAGGGCTGTTTCAGATATTTTTCTTTTGAGCTGTAGGTTTAATGATAGATACACATTGGTAAGCACCTCAGTTTTGACTCCTAGAATAAATTCGGCCCAATGTGCAGTCAATCCGCTATATTCTATGTTTTTTGTTACATAAGTGGGCGGAAAGATTTGGTTAGTGGCGTAGAGGTCATAGCCAAACAATTCTTGGCTAAAGTTAGAAAACCCATACCTAAAGCCGGTAAATATTTCATTGTTCATACCAACCCAATTTACATACGCATTGTAATTAAGCCCAACTTTAAAGTAACTTCCTTTTGTTGTGGTAATTATAGTTGGCTCAGGGTAGTCTTTTTTTTCATTTCCTATTTCTGCAGCAAGATAAAATCTATCCTGTATTCTGAAATCTGCCATAAGCTCAACCCCTTGATATCCGTCATCCAAAATACTTCGCAAAGGCATTGATAGATCTATACCAAAACGCAAACCATATTTGCTTTTATTGATCAAGGTGTCTTTTGTTTTTTCTAGGTCATCTTGAGCCACTGCATCCAGAGTAGCAAAAAGAGTACTAATGAAAAATAATAATATGTGTGCTATCTTCATTTTCTACACTGGAGTTAATGATACTTTTACCAAGCATCCAATTAGCGCTACCCTCTGTTTGTATTGTTGCCTCTATATCTGTAAAGCTGGTTCTAAACCCACAAGCTCTATTGATGTATGTGTCTTCACCTCTTTGATAGGTGATATTAAATGCGTCTGTATTAGGCTGTGTACCTTCATAGCCTTTAGTAAAATTGTAATCTACACTTGTAGCAATTGGATTTAGCGGTATTTTATAGAGCGTGTCTGTTCTAGCTGTTATTACCTCTGTTTGTGAAGTATTTGCTAGTGTGATTCTTAAATTATCTACAGCCTTTACTTGCGTTGGATTGCTTATGTCCATGAATTTTATTACCAATAAGGGAGTGGTCTGTGTATCTTCTGGGCAAATATCATCACGTGTGCAACCCCAAATAAATAGGGTTGTAAAAAGCAGTAGTGTTATTTTTTGTTTCATGTACACCAATTATTTTTTTTCAAGCAAAACTACATTTTCTACATGATGGGTTTGCGGAAACATATCTACAGGTTGAATTTTTGTTACCCTGTAGCCAGTATCAAGTAGCGCCAAATCTCTGGCTTGGGTTGCACTATTACAACTTACATAAACAATTTTTTGAGCCCCTAACACAAGAAGCTGCTCAACTACATCTTTGTGCATCCCGTCACGGGGAGGATCTGTAATGACTACATCTGCAACCCCGTGTTTTGAGATAAAATCTTGATTAAAGATTTTTCTCATATCACCCACATGAAATTCGCAATTTGTAATACCATTTAAAATTGCATTTTCTTTGGCCGCACTTATGGCGTCTGGCACAGACTCAATCCCTATCACTTTTTTTGCCTTTGAGGCTAAAAATTGTGCTATGGTTCCAGTACCTGTATACAAATCAAAGACAAGTTCACTTCCCTTGAGTTGTGCAAAGTCTCTAGTTATTTTATAAAGTTCAAAGGCCTGATCGCTATTGGTTTGATAAAAAGATTTCGCATTTATTTTAAACCTCAAATCTTCCATTTGCTCAAATATATGGTCTGTACCTTTGTAACAAATTACTTCTTGATCATAAATAGTATCATTTCCTTTTCCATTGATCACATACTGTAAAGATGTGATTTCTGGAAATTTCTTATAAATAGCCTCTAAGAGCGCTTCTCTCTTTGGCTTGTCTTCACCAAAGAGTTGTAAAAGAACCATTAACTCTCCAGTACTTGAAGTTCTGAGCATTAATGTGCGTAAGATTCCTGTTTGATTTCTTGTATTAAAAAACGGAATGTCTAGTGTTTCGGCAGTTTGTTTTACAAAGTCTCTAATAGCATTACTTGGGTCTTTTTGAAGATAACATTTGTTAAGATTTAAAATTTTATCCCACATACCAGGAATATGAAAACCTAAAGCATTTTTATCTGTAATAATAGTATCTCCTTTAATTTGTTCTAGTGTAAGCCATTTGCTGTCACTGAATGAAAACTCCATTTTATTTCTGTAAAAATACTGTTCTTTAGATCCTAAAATAGGAGAAATTTGGGGAAGGGCTACCTTGCCAATCCTGTTTAAATTGTTTTCTATTTCTTTTTGTTTATAAAATAATTGATGCTCATACCCCATATGCTGCCATTTGCAACCACCACAAGTTCCGAAATGTTCACACACTGGAGCTACACGTTTGTCTGAGGCTTTATGGATCTGTATTGCAGTAGCTTCAAAATATGCTTTTCTTTTTTTGGTTGTTTGCACAGTTACAATATCTCCAGGAACAGCATTGTTTATAAATACAACTCGTCCATCTGGGGCTTTAGCAATTGCTTTTCCCTTGGCGCCTGCATCGATTACCTCGAGATTTTCTAAAACAATTCTGTTTTGAGATCTTTTCCTACCCATGGTGTAAAAATACTATAATTGCCTTATTAATATTGCGCAACCACTTTAAAAAAACATTTTAAATTTAGTAATTTTACAAAAGGATGATTTCTCTCCTGCGCTGAATTTTTGACCAATCAAAAAAATAAAGCTATTGTAGGAATTTCACGTATTAATTTTTAAAACAAATCATGTTATGCCGATAACAGAAAAAACATTGTCTCAACATGCCATTGAGCAGGAAAACCAGTATGGAGCTCACAATTATCATCCACTACCAGTTGTATTAAACAAAGGTGAGGGTGTTTATGTATGGGACGTTGAGGGTAAAAAGTATTATGATTTTCTATCTGCATACAGCGCTGTAAACCAAGGACATTGTCATCCAAAAATTGTTGATGCAATGACAACTCAATCTCAAAGACTAAGTTTAACTTCAAGAGCATTTTACAACGATATGTTGGGTAAGTACGAGAAGTTTGCCACCTCGTATTTTAATTTTGATAAAATATTACCCATGAATACTGGTGCAGAGGCCGTAGAGACCGCATTAAAAATTTGCCGTCGCTGGGCCTACCAGGAAAAAGGAATCAAAGAAAACAGGGCAGAAATCGTGGTTTGTAACAATAACTTTCATGGGAGAACCACTACCATCATATCATTTTCTAATGATCCTGTTGCGAAATCAAATTTTGGTCCATACACCAACGGCTTTATAAAAGTAGAGTATGATAACCTCCAAGCGCTAGAGGAAGTTTTAGAAACTAATGAAAATGTAGCTGGATTTCTTGTAGAGCCAATTCAGGGAGAAGCAGGTGTTTTTGTACCTAGTGACAATTATTTGATACAAGCAAAAAAATTATGCCAAAAGCACAACGTTCTATTCATTGCAGATGAAGTTCAAACAGGTATTGCTAGAACAGGAAAACTGCTTGCAACTTGCGGGAATTGTTCTTGTGAAAATAGAGATTGCAGCGCTACCCCAGATGTAAAGCCAGACATATTAATTCTTGGAAAAGCCCTCAGTGGCGGTGCATATCCGGTTTCTGCAGTATTGGCAAATGATCCAATTATGAAAGTAATTACTCCTGGATCTCATGGGTCTACCTTTGGAGGTAATCCTATTGCTGCAGCTGTTGCAATGGCTGCTTTGCAGGTTGTAAAAGATGAGCAACTTGCAGCAAATGCCTTCAGGCTAGGAAACCTATTTAGAGAAGCGCTCAATGCCTTCATACAAACCAGCACTATTTGTAGTGCAGTTCGGGGGAAGGGGCTTTTAAATGCCATACTCATTAATGACCATGAGCAGAGTGATACCGCTTGGAATATTTGTATGAGACTCAGGGATAATGGTCTTTTAGCAAAACCGACTCATGGCAATATCATAAGATTTGCACCCCCACTTGTTATGAATGAAGTTCAGTTAAAAGAGTGTATTTCTATCATTATCAAAACCCTAAAAGAATTTGAAGCTTAGTTTGCTGTAAGATTATTTTTTTAGCACTCTAAAAACTAAGACAATGAAAATAGGGGACACTGTAATGATTATTGATGATAATGTAGAGGGACACATTGTTTCTTTTGACAGCAATACAGTTCTTGTCGAAACCTTAGAAGGATTCCAAATTCCTTTTCAAAAACATGAGTTAGTTGTATTAGAAAACCCAATCCCTGATCAAGAGTTTTTTACAGACAACATCTCTGAAGTTTTAAAAAAGAAAGCAAATACAAAAAATAAAAATTCTCAACGACAAAAACCAAAACAACGTGTAAAGCCAGTAATGGAGGTTGATTTGCACATACATCAACTAGTTTCTTCTCAAAAAGGCTTAAGCAATTATGACATGCTTGAAATACAGTTAGCCACTGCAAAAAGACAGTTAGAGTTTGCTATGAAAAAACAAATACAACGTGTTGTATTTATTCATGGGGTAGGTGCTGGTGTATTGAGAAGAGAACTAGAATATCTTCTAAAGCGATATGATGCTGTTAGCTTTGAAGATGCAAACTTCCAAAAATATGGAAGAGGCGCCACAGAGATTTATATTCACCAAAGTAAATTATGACACTTAAAACTCTGGGGTAATAGAAATCGTTTCGTTTCGTATTTGCTCAATAGTACCAAGGCCAAAGGATTCAATGATAATTTGTTCTTCAGCGCTATCTAGCACTAAGTTATCTATTAGTATAGTTCCGTTACTTGTTCTGTTGTAAAGGTGCTCTTTGTAGGCATCCACATCTACACTTTTGGTTAGATTTGGATCAAGATAGTTGGGCAAACCTCCAGCGGTAGTAATGTCGTCTGCAGGGTTTAAGTTTTGATCGATATCTTCATTGATGGTTAGTATACCGTCATTGTCATCATCAGGGTCAAGATAATCTGGCATACCGTCAAGATCTGTATCTCTTGGATTTAATGGGTCATCACCAATTTCTTGGGTGGTTGATACATTATCTCCATCATCATCAAAATCATAGTAATTTGGAATGCCATCACCATCAAAATCTCCAAAACCTTCTTGAGATAATTCATCAGAATTTACAAATTCAACACCATCAAAGTCATCAAGAGTTGTGTCAGATATAAGCCTAGCTAGACCAGAGGTGCCGGTGTATTCTAAAATTACTCTAGGAGAAATAGGAGGGATAGGGTTGCAAAAATAGTTGGAAGAAACGGTATCATCAAAACCTCTATAATTTACGATACTTCCTGTGCTATTTAAATCAAATGATTGTGTGCCAGAGTCAAGAAATAACTCTTGAGTGGTTGAAATGTTTAAGGATATACTTTGGTTAATTTGTGGGTTAATCTTAAAAAACACATAGTTTGAGGATTCTCCACATTGTTGTAATTGAGCATCCTCAAAATCAAAATTTGTTACAATAATATCACCGTCATCACACCCTTGAAGTAATAGGGCTAAGAAAATTAATAATAAGCGCTTTCTCATTTTGCTGTAGTCTTGTTTTTAATATCAATACAAATAAACGCATTTCTTTAGGATAGGGATATTAATCATCAAAAATTTATCTGTATTTTTGTTAGTGTATGTTATTAATATCTAAGTATTTTACCATTGAGAAAAGTTTATTTTGACAATGCAGCTACAACACCTCTACGATCTGAGGTTATTGATTCCATGACTCATGTGCTAAAAACCGAGTTTGGTAATCCATCATCAACTCATGAATTTGGTAGGTCATCAAAAGCATTAATTGAAACCGCAAGAAAGCAAATAGCAGAAATTTTACATGTTTCTGCCGCAGAAATTATATTTACCTCAGGAGGAACAGAGGCAGATAACCTAGTGATTAATAGCTGTGTTAAAAATCTTAATGTTTCAAGAATTATTTCAAGTAAGATTGAGCATCATGCGGTTTTACATGCAATACAAGACCTGCAAACTAGTTATGGAATTACAGTTGAGTATGTGAACCTAGATCAACGTGGTGCTGTCGATTTCGCACATTTAGAACGTCTTCTTGCAGATACAACACAAAAAACCTTAGTGAGTTTGATGCACATTAATAATGAAGTTGGTAATATTCTTGACTTGAAGCATGTGGCGCAGCTTTGTAAAAAATACGATTCTTTATTTCACAGCGACACGGTTCAATCTATAGGGCATTACCCATTAGATTTTACTGATATACCTATTGATTTTGCAGCTGTTGCTGCCCATAAATTTCATGGGCCAAAAGGAGTAGGTTTTGCCTTTATTAGAAAAAATTCTGGGATCAAACCAATGATTTTTGGTGGCTCCCAAGAGAAAGGACTCCGCGCTGGTACAGAACCTGTACATGCAATTGTTGGTATGGTGGAGGCGTTGAGAATCTCCTATCAAAACCTAGCACAAGAAAAATCACACATTACAGATTTAAAAAATTATTTTAAAACATCTTTAAGTAAAGAAATACCAGAAATTAAATTTAATGGGCAGTGTGCTGACAATCAAAACAGCTCTTATACTGTTTTGAACGTATGTCTGCCTGTTTCTGCTGAAAAAGGTATGATGTTATTGTTTCAATTAGATTTAAAAGGAATTGCATGCTCAAAAGGGAGTGCCTGCCAAAGTGGAAGTAGTAAGGGATCCCATGTATTGTCTGAAATATTAAGCGATGAAGATTTAACAAAGCCATCCATTCGTTTTTCTTTTTCTAGCTTCAACACTAAAGATGAAATTGACTATGTAGTGCAGACCCTCAAAACCTTCGTTAATTCTGGAAATACGCTAGAACATCAATAGGTTTAAATCACTGTTAGGCATATCAAACCAATTGCTTACTGCCTGGCTAGTTAGTATACCTCTATAAAAATACACTCCGTTTTTTAAGCCTCTATCAAAGCGTATGGCTTGTTCCAGACCTCCAGATTCTGCTATTTGTAATAGATAGGGGGTACATATGTTACTTATAGAAATAGAGGCTGTTCTTGGGTATCTAGCTGGTATGTTTGGCACACCATAGTGTACCACCCCATGTTTGATTACGGTGGGATGATCATGAGAAGTCATTTCTGTGGTTTCAAAACATCCACCCATATCAACGCTAACATCAATGATGATAGCCCCATCTTTCATGTTTTTAACCCT
>Ga0206125_10003247_pt1 | contig 15865 bp, 5 predicted proteins | sample Helgoland_Spring_4_FD_148598 | JGI IMG/M metagenome (GOLD analysis project Ga0206125, IMG submission 148598) | Pelagic subsurface seawater microbial communities from Kabeltonne, Helgoland, North Sea - Helgoland_Spring_Bloom_20160331_1 | ecosystem: Environmental > Aquatic > Marine > Epipelagic ... | reverse complement strand
AACAACGGCTTTAGATGTTACAACGCAGGCTGAAATTCTTAAATTGCTTGCTGAGCTTAATAAACAACTTGGGATGAGTATTGTTTTTATTACCCATGATCTGGGTATTGTCGAGGCTTTTGCTGAGCGAGTTTATGTTATGCAAAGCGGCGAAGTAAAAGAATTTGGTTCAACAGGCGTTATATTTAAAACCCCTAAAACCGAGTATACAAGGACGCTCCTTGATGCAGAGCCGGAGGGTGATAAGGAGCCAGTTAAAAAGACCCAAGATATTGTCCTAGAGGCTAAAAAAATGGATGTTGTCTATGGTCATGCACCAAGATTCTTTCAAAAAGACACACGGTTTCATGCTGTTAAAGATACAAGCTTAAAATTGCATAAATGTCAGACGATAGGACTTGTAGGCGAAAGTGGGTCGGGAAAGTCGACGCTAGGACGTGCGCTTTTAAGATTAACAGAAAGTACAGGCAAAATTGTATATCTGGGTAACAACATAGATAAGGTGCCTTTGAAATCGCTTAAACCTTTGCGTGAAGAGTTGCAGATGGTCTTTCAAGACCCCTACGGCTCTCTCTCACCTCGTATGACAGTCTTAAATATTGTAGAAGAGGGTCTTCAAACACATAAGCCTCAGTTGAGTAAAGTAGAGCGGCAGAAGCTTTCTCTCTCTACTTTGGAAAAGGTTGGTCTTGACCCATCTGTCCGCAATCGTTTTCCACATGAATTTTCTGGTGGGCAAAGACAAAGAATAGCAATTGCACGTGCTATGGTGCTTCAGCCAAAAGTTGTCGTGCTTGATGAACCGACCTCAGCGCTGGACAGAACAGTACAGAAAGAGGTTCTAGAACTTTTACGTTCCTTACAGAGTGAGTTCTCATTATCTTATATTTTCATAAGTCACGACCTTGCTGTTATAAAAGTGATGGCTGATTATGTTATGGTCATGAAAAATGGAAAGATTATTGAGGAAGGCGTTACTCAAGAAATTTTTGAAAGTCCGAAACAGGATTACACAAAGAGCTTAATTACCAGTTCGTTTAATTTAAAAGAGCTTCTTAGCGAAGTTTGATATCAGCTTTTTTTGAGACTGAATAAAGCTATTTTAGCTAGTGCTTTTTAAGAGGTAGGATGTTTTAAATCTATCATAATATTGTTAGACTTATCTGATGAAATTGATGTTATTGCCATACTTAAAAGTATAGGGCATTCTAAATAACTTGCGTAACTATGACAGTGGCTTAGTATAATGGAATGGACTCGATTTCAACAGGTCAAATATGGCAATTCAGGCAACGGCATTGGCTTATCGAAGGCATTGTGAGCGATGGATCTTTGCCTCTACATGTTGAGGCTGCTTGCGTTGACGATGATGCTGAAGGGTACAAGCAAATCATCATCCCATCATGCGAAGTAGATTCGGAAAATATTGACAACCAATTATGGGAAAATATTGGTAGGAACACGCCAACTGATGCGGCTGGTTATTCAGCTTATTTACAATCTCTACAGTGGAACACCTCAACAGCAGCGGACTCCCAGCTGTTTCAAGCTCCTTTTCGCGCAGGTATTGAGCTTTCACCCTATCAATTAGCACCGCTTGCTAAAGCCTTAGATTTGCCAAGAGTAAATTTGCTTATCGCTGATGATGTTGGTTTAGGTAAAACAATTGAAGCAGGGTTAGTTTTACGTGAAATGCTTCTGCGCAGGCGGGTGGATTTTTTCATAGTGTCTGCTCCAGCCTCAATGACAATTCAGTGGCAGGAAGAGCTTGCATCGAAATTTGGTCTCTCAGCTACAATTGTTGATTATGATTTCATGGCCAAAATTAGGGCTGAGCGCGGTTTTGGTTACAACCCGTGGGATTCAGGCAGCGCTTTTATCTTGTCGCATAGTCTGTTGCATGACCCGACATATACTGTGGGATTAAACGCTATTCTCGGGCAGGCCCGCGCGCGTTCAATGCTAATTTTAGACGAAGCACATCATGCGGCCCCCTCACACGGACAGAAGTATGCTGTTGATAGTCAGATGACCTCTGCAGTTAGAGATTTAGCTCCCAAATTTGAACATCGTTTGTTCCTCACTGCTACTCCGCACAATGGTCATTCGAATTCATTTACAGCGCTTCTCGAGATGCTTGATCCGCAGAGGTTCACGCGCGGGATCGATGTGAAACCAGAGGATCATAAAGATGTTATGGTCAGGCGATTAAAGTCAGACCTTCGAGAAATTATTGTCGATACAAGTTTTCCAAAACGAAATGTTGAGCGGGTGGACCTAGCGGACACTCCTGCGACCGCCCCAGAAATAGAATTGGCGAATAAGCTGGCTTTGTTTGGTGACAAGCACTCAAAGGAAATAAAAGGGCATCGTGGTTTTGGTTTTATTAGATTGCAGCAACGACTTCTTTCTTCGGTTGAGGCATTTTCGATTTCAATGGCTGGCGAAGTCAGGAAAATGGATGCGGGGCCGGGAAAAGAGGCGGCGAATGAACTTGTACAATTAGCGCAAAGGCTAAGGTATAAATCAGATGCAAAGAGCCGATATATTATTGACTGGGTCAAAACATTTATGGGGGCGGAAAAAAAGTGGAACGATCGCCGCCTTATCATTTTTACAGAATATGATCACACGCTTCAGTGGCTAGAAAAGCAATTGATGGAGGGGTTATCAATTTCAAGTGAAGATGGCCGTATTGAGCAATACTCAGGTGCCACATCACCAGAAGTCAGGGAAAGCATAAAGTCAGCCTTTAACGCCGACGAAGACTCTCCGCTCAGAATATTACTTTGCACCGATGCCGCTAGAGAGGGCATTAATTTGCAGCATAGGTGTTATGATCTTTTTCATTTTGACTTACCATGGAACCCCTCACGTTTAGAGCAACGCAATGGACGAATAGATCGCCGCTTACAGCCTGAACCACAAGTGAACTGCCGCTATTTTATTTACACCAAACGTGAGGCGGATAGAATTCTTGATGCCCTTGTTAAAAAAACAGAGCGTATCAATAACGAATTGGGTGAGATTGGAACGGTTATTGCCGAAACTCTTGAGCGTCGTCTTGAACAGAGCTTTTCCCATCGGCCTGACTTGGTAACTCTTGAGCAAGACTTGAATAATACGGCTTATATTGAAGCTAAAAAGCAGAAAGACGAACTTCGTTTGCTGCCAGAAAAAAGCCGTAGACTCAGAGAGCTTAAAGACGAGCTGAAACAATTAGAACGTCGTCTTAAGCAATCCGAGGCGAATAAGGGAGTTAAACCAGACGCGCTACAGACTGTCATATTTAATGCATTGGAAAAGATGAAAGCGGTAGTTCGACCAAGTGACATCAATTCAGAATTTGATGTGCCTACATTTTCTCTGAATACAGAGGCCGACCAGTTTCGCGGAGAAAGTTGGACAATGCTCTTTGATGACCTTCGAGCTAGGCCGATCCGTAAGGGCGAATCCATTGCCGAATATCGAGAAAAAGTCCCCGTCAAACGTTTAAGCTTTCGCCCCGTTAAAGACGGCGAAAAATCAGTGTTAGACGTAGAGCATTTACACTTGGAACACCGCCTGGTTAAGCGCCTTCTATCACAATTCGAAGCGCAAGGATTTCGGGCCCGCTTAGAAAGAATGGCTGTGCTGAAAGCAAAGGTCGAGCGGCCTCGGGTGGTTTTATTATCACGTTTGACACTGTATGCGAAGGGCGCAAACCGTCTTCATTCAGAAATATTGTCCATAACGGCCAATGTGAGCGAAGCTAGCGTCAGTCCATTGAAGGAAGAAGGGCGCACGTCATTGCAAGTCTTATCGGATCTTCAGGCATCCTTAGAGCAAGCCTCGCGGCCAGGTGAGGAACAGGTAACGCCATTTCAAAAAAGAGCGCCGCGCGACGCACAAGACCTTAGATCAATATTGGAAGAGCGTGCAATCGAGCGCGAAAAGTTAGTGAAATTAGAATTGAAAGCGCATGGCGAAGCTCAGGCTCAATCTCTTAAGGCACTTCTTGGTCAACAGAAGCGGTTACTATCGGAAAAATTGAATGAATCGTTATCGACTAAGCAGAAACAATTTGAACTCGATCTCGCACCAAAAGAGGCGAAGCAAATTCAAAAAGATAAAAACCGTTGGGAAGAACGGCTTGCTGAGATCGATAGTGAAATCGAGACGCAGCCGGATCAAGTGCGCGAGAAATACGAAATATCAGCTCGCCGTCTAGAACCCGTTGGACTTGTATATCTTATCCCGGAGAGAAGTTCATGAGCTCCGCCGACGACCCAAAATTTTTATGGTTGAAGCATGTGAGGCAGGAAGGCCTGGTAATTTCCCGTGCCGCCATCGAAGACTTTGACCCCATTTTACAAACGGCAGAACACACGGAAGAATTTGAAAGTGTCAAAAGTGACCTTCATTCCGTTTTTGCGGAAATTCTAGAATGGCCAGCAGCTTTTATAAAAACTGATGACGACCTTCCTGATGCCGCCAGCTGTGACCTCGCTGATTTAGGACTGACTCTGCGAGCAGATCTGGCCGTTGTTGACAAGTCTGAAGAAAATACTTTGCTGCTTGTCAAAACTCTTGAGGATGGCGTGTCCCCAGATGAACGAGGGACAGTCAAAGGTTGGGACGGCGTTACGCATCAACAAGCGTTTGATCGTCACCTAAGAGATACGGGTGTGGAAGCTGGGCTCCTTATAACTCCGACCCACTACCGCCTGACTTATTCTCCGAGGGGTGAGACACCAGGTTATTTGGAGTGGCCGATTGAAGGTATGGCGACAACTGCCGGTCGCCCAATGCTCGGCGGCTTTAAGCTTATTCTCAACAAAGAAGCTTTGTGGGGACGCGAGCATCGTCGCCTTCATCATATTCTTAAAGAGTCTAGGGAAAAGCAAAACTCGGTATCCACCAAGTTAGCAGGTCAAGTTCTGGGCGCTCTCTATACTCTCTTGCGCGGCTTCACTGAAGCGGCGGATGCTGACTTAAGTGAGAAGATGGAAGCCATTGCAGATAAAGAGCCGCATCATTTTTATGAAGGACTTTTGACTGTTTTGCTGCGGTTAGTTTTTGTACTTTTCGCAGAAGACAGAGACCTGTTGCCCTCGTCAAATTCGCAAAAAGCAAAATCGCTTTATGATAATGGCTATTCCATTCGGGAACTCTTTGGAGAGTTAGAGCAAGACGCTGCGCTTTACCCCGATACCATGCATGACCGGTATGGAGCTTGGGGGCGTTTGGCGGGACTGTTCAAACTTATCCATGATGGGCAAGGGCCGGACTTTATGCATGAACGAAGAGGCAAGCTTTTCGACCCTAAGTTTTTCCTATTTTTAACTGGGCAATTTAGCGATGATGATCCCGCAAAGATATTGGCTGTTTCCGATAAGTGTATTCACGAAGTTTTAAAAGGTCTGCTCTTGTTGGACGGCGAACGCCTTTCATACAAAACTCTAGATGTAGAGCAGATTGGCTCCGTCTATGAAACGGTGATGGGTTTCACGATAGAGCGCGCGACAGGGCGTTCAATTGCGCTGCGATCAGGCAAAGCAAATGTCCCCGCTTATATTAACCTCGAACGTGTCTTGGAAACGCCAGGGAAAAACCGAAAAAAATTCCTCAAGGATAAAATAGATTACGAAGTCACAACGTCTCAGAATAAAAGTCTAAGTCCAGCGAAGAGCATTGAAGAGATCATTGCTGCGTTAGAAAACAAAGTGGACGAGCGGGGTTCTCCGGCAAAACGTACCTGTCCAATAGGAACAATCATTCTACAGCCAACGGATGAACGCCGTAAAACTGGAAGCCATTATACGCCTCGTGCCCTGACACATCCGATTGTCAAAGAGGCTCTGGTGCCTATCTTTGATCGCCTGGGTGATGAGGCCACGCCAGATGAAATATTAGACCTTAAAGTTTGTGATCCCGCCATGGGGTCAGGGGCCTTTTTGGTTGAGGCATGCCGTGCGTTGGGTGAACGTTTGCAGCTTGCTTGGGAGAAGCATAAGCATCTGATGCCGGATGAGGCCAAAGAAGCCCCAGAGATATTTGCGCGCCGTGAAGTAGCCAAGAGATGCCTCTATGGTGTTGACCGAAACCATATGGCGACGGACCTTGCCAAACTCTCTCTGTGGCTCGTGACCTTATCGCAAGATGAAGACTTCACCTTTCTGGATCATACCTTCAAAACCGGGGATAGCTTGGTTGGATTGTCATTGGATGAAATCAGCAATGTGACCTGGGAACTGACAGATGATTTGAAACGTCCGCTTTTTGCCAGTGCATTTTCCAAGCGCGTGCAAAACTCAAGAGACGAACGGCGGCGTATTCGTAACGCACCTGACAATGTGACCTATGAAATACAGCAGGCCCGGATGAGAGCAGCTGACAAGGAGCTCGAAGCCGTCCGCCTTGGCGGAGACGCCGTCATTGCAGCGTTCTTTGCAGGTAAAAAAGCGAAAGAGCGCAAAGAAGTTCTGAATAAAATCCAAGACCAGATTGCTCTTGGAAGTGCCAGCGGTTGGGATGCGGCACGAGAAATGGTTGATAAGCTAGGCAAGGGCAAACATCCTATCAAACCGTTTCATTGGGAAATTGAGTTTCCAGAAGTCTTTGATGGTGGCAATCCAGGCTTTGATAGTTTTGTAGGTAACCCACCTTTTGCGGGGAAGAATACTATTGCACGCAGTAATCGTGTTGGGTTTCTGAATTGGTTGAAAGTGATTAGTCCTGGCGCTCATGGCAATGCAGACCTTGTCGCGCATTTCTTCCGCCGGACGTATACCATGTTGCGAAACAAGGGCACCATGGGGCTGATTTCGACAAATACAATTGGACAGGGTGATACAAGAGAGTCAGGCCTAAGGTATATTTTACAGGATGGTGGTGGAGTAATTTATCGTGCGAAAAGGCGGATAAAGTGGCCAGGTGACGCTGCGGTAGTTATATCGACGTTGCATTTAAGCAAGGGGAGCGTTGGCAATTTACCAATCCAGCTCGATAGACGTGCAGTGAGTCGTATTTCAGCTTTTGTTCGCGAAGGCGATTTCGATCAAACTCCACAGACTTTGCTAGAGAACAAGAGTATTGCATTCCAAGGTTCGATTATTCTTGGGATGGGTTTTACATTTGATGATGAAAACGCAGCTAAAAATAAGTGTGAGCCCTTGTCGACTATGCACGACCTTATCGCAAAAGACCCTCGGAATGCTGAACGGATTAAACCCTATCTAGGCGGTAGTGAGGTTAATACGGACCCTGAGCATCGGCATCATAGATATGTGATGGATTTTGAAGACTTTCCACTTCGAAGAGAAGAGGGAGGTAAATCATGGTACCAAATTTCTGAGGATGAACGGGAATTTATGCTTAAAGATGGTGTCGTGCCAATGGATTATCCAGAGCCGGTCGTGGCAGATTGGCCCGATTTATTATCCATATTGGAAACTTATGTTAAGCTGGAGAGAAAAAATAGTCCCAATGCGGACGTTAGAAATTACTCGTGGTGGAAACACTATCGTGCTCGCCCTTCATTAACTTCGGCGTCAGGTGCAATTGATACTGTCATAGCTATTTTGTTCACGTCTCAATTTCCAAATGTAGTCAAAGTTAATAGTAATCAACTTTTTGCAAATAGCTTGAATATTTTTTGCTCAGACAGTGACAACCTACTGGCCTTGCTTCAATCTAATGTACATGAAATTTGGGCTCAGTTGATGAGTTCAAGCATGAAAGATGATTTGAGATATACTCCTACGGATTGTTTTCAAAATTTCCCTCTTGCCGAGAACTACGAAAGTCGAAATCACTTACATCATGTGGTCTCAGAATATCTTGCATTTAGATCTGAAGCTATGAAAAACTCAAATCTTGGTCTGACCAAAACCTATAACCGCTTCCATGACCCTCACGATATGGAGGCTGAAATACTCGAACTTCGCCGTCTTCATGCCGCAATGGATGATGCAGTGCTTCGAGCCTACGACTGGGACGATTTGGCCGATTTGTGCAAGCCAGGCGGCGAAGCAGAACCTCGTTTCCTGCATGATACCGATGAGCCAGAATTTGCCTATCAAAAACGCTATCACTGGCCCGCTTGGTTCCGCGATAAAGTTCTGGCCAAATTGTTAGAGCTTAACAAAGAACGTGCGGCTGCTGAAAAAGAGGCTGCTAAAAGTAAATCCGGAAGTAAGCTTAAGTCTGGCGCTCTTCAATTAGAGCAAAAAGGAACGCTTTTGTGAGTGATTACCCTAAATCTTCAGCTGATGTCCGTGACGCGCTTGTAAAAGCGCTGCACATGGATGTCTATGGGCCTGACACTCGGCCTTTCGCGCATGCCGAGCATATGGCGAATACAGAAGTGCTCGAGAGTATGCCTTCGGCTTTCTATATGATGGGCTATCTGGCCCCGGCCCAAGGGGCCGCTTTAGCCTCCAGAAAAGACGAAGACGATCGCATTCAAGACCCGCTTGGTCTGGATGACGATGAAGCGGGGCAACCTGACGCCGATGATGATGATGGCGGTATAGATGTTAAACAGACCCGCCGCCTTCAGCCCTCAAGCCTAGGCTTCACAGCCTTTGTGCATAAAGACTGTCCTCATATTGATATTGATCTGCGCTATGCCGATTACATCGCGCAGCCACCAATCCCTGAAGATATATTGGAAGGCTCTATGGCCCGTCCAAAAGGCGAGATAAGCTGGCATCGCAAGCCTAATCTTGTGACCTATCAAATTAAACGGGCGCACTTAGAACGCGCTGCAACGGGCGTGACCGTCCCATTGTCGCTTGATGGAACAACATCGCCTCAGAGACGCGGCGGGGCCTTGGAGCTTCAAATTATTGTTCATGACGCAAAACTACCGCGACCTAAACCTCGCGCTGATTGGGATTCTGTTTGGGCGGTGAGTTTGTTCATCGTCAATAAACGCGCCGCCTCCGAGCGTTTCCGAGATGTATCCAATGTTTTCCAAGTTGGGTTTACAGCACGTGCCGCTAAACCTGGTTTTATTGGAAGCCCGGATATGAGTGGCTATGCGTCGGATGACGAAGACTTACGCATTCATGATCTACATTACAGAGATGTTTTAAAGTTTGCGGGCGGACGCAATACAGGCATTGGACACAGTAAGCCAGACGGTGACTATGCGCTCGAAATTTGGACCGACCCCTTACCGACTTCCGATGTTAAAAAAGTCGATCAGAATAAAGCTCTGTCGGAAATCACAACATTCGGCATGGCAGCACTAGAGGCTCTCGCAAACGACCCTGATAAACTCGCAGCGGAACTTTCAAAATTTCCTGCTAATTACGCGCTGTTTATTCAGTCTCAGATGGATGACGCTCAAAACGTTCAAGATCAAAGCCAGTTAAAAACGGCTCAAGATCTTGTCGCAGCGCAACGCGAGTCCCAAAAGCGTATGGAAGAAGGCATAGCCTTCTTAAAACTTAACCGCAAAGGTCGCGAGAGTTTTAAGATCATGAACCGGGTTATCCGAGAGGCCCTTGAGCGCCGGATCAAAGGAGTTGAAATTGCTTGGCGACCTTTCCAAATGGCCTTTATTCTTCAAAATATCGTCGGGCTGTCTGATCCCACGAATGAAGATCGTAAAATTGTTGACCTCCTCTTTTTTCCAACAGGTGGAGGTAAGACGGAAGCTTATCTAGGGTTGGCAGCCTATCAAATTGCGTTTCGCCGCCTGAGTAATGACGATTGGATGGGTAGCGGAGTCAGTGTCATTATGCGCTATACCTTGCGTCTATTGACCTTGGATCAATTAGATCGTGCGGCGGCTATGATCTGTGCTTTTGAAATGTTGCGAAAGTCACCTGAATGGCAAGATCAGCATAATCTGCCTAAGCTTGGCAATGCTCCAATAGAAATTGGGCTTTGGGTAGGTTCTACAGCAACACCTAACAAAATTGGTGATCCTAATAAAACTGACTCCTCTGGGAAGACGGCCATAACTATGGTCAAAAAATTCCGTTTAAAGAATGGACAAGCTCCAGCACCGATTAAGAAGTGCCCATGGTGTGAAACACCTTTCACAAAAGAGACTTTCGAAGTCGTCGGCAATCGAATGCATATCCATTGCTCAGATATTATGTGTGACTTTGGAGGTGATAACCACCTGCCGATATTAGCGGTTGATGAGGAGATTTATAACCGGCTTCCGGCGTTCCTAATTGCCACGATTGATAAGTTTGCTGCTCTGCCGCGAGAGGGAAAGGTTGGGCGCTTTTTTTCTCAAGTTAATCGAGCCAGTCATGATGACGTTGAACAGATGGAGTTTTATGGTGCGGATCGCCCTCGGGTCGGAAAGTTTCTAGAGTCAGACCGATCATGTTTGCCCCCACCAGACCTTATCATCCAAGATGAATTGCATCTTATATCAGGCCCATTGGGAACCGTGTCTGGGATTTATGAAGCGGCTATTGATCTCTTGTCCACTCGAGAAATCAAAGGTATCAATTGCCCTCCGAAAATCATTGCATCGACAGCTACGGTTAGGCGCGCACAATCTCAGATAAAACGTCTTTTTGGTCGTGATAAGACGGCGATTTTTCCTCCACCAGGAATAAGCCGTGAAAACAGTTATTTTGCGATTACGCGTGATTTGAATGAAGCTTCCGGTCGGCGCTATCTTGGTATTAGCGCGCTGGGCATAGGTCCGCGAAAAGTTTTGCTTCGGTCAATGGTGCCTTTAATGGCTGCAGCCAAAAAACACTTTAAAGCAGATCTTGCCGATGGCGAAGATAATATTGCTGATCCCTATATGACAGCGCTTTGTTATTTCAATGCGCTCCGCGAGCTTGGCGCGTCACGCCGAATTGTTGAAGATGAAATTACTAATTATCTTAAAGATTGGCCAGACCGACGGAAACGTGGCGGTGTCAAACGGCAAGATTTTGCCGACCGTGTCATATCAATTCCAGCAGAATTAACCTCTCGCCTTGATACGGATAAAGTGGCGGAAGCAAAAGATCGTTTGAATGTACCATTTAAACATGTGGCAGATAAAAAAGGATTGCCCCCGTTGGATGTTGCCTTGGCGACAAACATGATTTCGGTGGGATTGGATGTGTCTCGGCTAGGTCTGATGTTGGTGCAAAATCAACCTAAATCTGCTGCTGAATATATCCAGGCGACCAGTCGAGTGGGACGAGATGATAAAAGGCCCGGATTGGTGATTGCTATTCTCAACATGCATCGTGCTCGTGACCGCGCACACTATGAGAATTTTGGGCCTTTTCATGAAGCCTTTTATCGTGCGGTTGAAGCAACCAGTGTAACTCCAAATTCAGAAGGAGCGAAAGACAGGGCACTAGGCGCTGTTTTCGCAGGACTTGTTCGACATCTTAATCCAGCTTGGACACATCAAAATAATGCAGGAATGTTTGACAGAACTCATGCGGCTGTCTCAATAGCGAAGCAGTTCTTGATTGATAGAATTTGCGAGCCAGATGACATCGAACAACTCATTACACATTGGGAAAATATAATTTCTATGAGGTCAGACCCCAAATTAGACTGGCAAACACACAAACCAGACGATGCTGGTTTGCTTCATAATTTAACAGATGACCTAGAAGGCTTGCCTGAAGAATTTGAGCACTTCAAAGCTGGATGGTCTATGCGCGATGTCCAGCCATCTGTGGTGTTGGACGTTTGGGATCACGGGCAGACTTAATCATGGCACAAAAAAACGAACTTAGATTATCGCAACTGATTCAGACTTTTGGTCCTGGATCACTCATCGATTTGCCGAATGACTCGGTCATAATGATGGGGTTGGATTGGTGGCCGATTGATAGACGCGGGGCTATGCGGGAGATCAAAGAACCTCGGCTCGTAAGGTATTTAAAAGCTCTTCTTGAACATCCTGCAACGGGTGAGCCTTGGATAGAGGACGGTACAGAGATAGCACTCTTTGAGCCACCACTTGATGACGGCGATCTTACAAGAAAGCAGGCTAAGGTTCCAAGTAGAGTGTTTCCCAGATGGGAAGTTGTCTCCTATCCTGACCGACCAAAACAACAAGAATTAGTTTACCGGAAATCCGGCGCTAAAGCGAAAGAGAAGAAAGGGGTTATTCGAGCTCCTGTAAGATGGGTAGCAGCCTGTAAAAATGGACACCTGGAGGATATTCGTTGGCGAGATTTTGTACATCGTAAAAGAACTGATTGCCAACAGGACATTATTCTGACTGATAGCGGCGTGGGCGGAGATCCTAAATCAATGACTCTGTCTTGTAATTGCGGGAAAAGCCGTCCGATGAGTGAGCTTTTCCTCAAAAATTCATTGGGGACTTGTATCTCAAACCGACCATGGCTTGGCCGTGAGTTTAAAGATCACCCTTGCGACGAAGACTTGGTCCCAATGACACGTGGAGCTGTTAATAACTATTACGCTCAAGTATTACGGTTAATTGCGCTGCCAGTTGAAAAAGGAAAGCTTGCTTCGAAAATTGAAGAATACAAAGATAGATTTTCCAGCGTTGATGATAAGTCAAAAGTTATGGGGCCAATTGAGTTTGGAGAAATTGCCATTAAACATGCCTTTAAGGGCTATTCCGCAGATCAAATTTGGGCATCTCTTCTAGATTTTCGTAAAGGGTCTATTTCTTCAGAATCCGTTGATTTGGAAAATCCCAAGATTGAGGAGTTTGATATTTTGGCGAGCGGCCAATCTTTAATTGGAACGGATGAACTGGGATCCCGTCTTCATGCGACCACTCTCAATAATAATTGGAGGCAAAATAGCCTAATAAATACTGAATTTATTACGAGTTTAGTAAAAATTCATAGGCTTTGCGAAGTTTCAAGTCTTTACGGGTTTTCCCGGATTGAGCCAGTGCCATCGCCATTTGAAGATGGTTTGGAAGAACTTTCCCTACGAGTAAAAGGTCAAAGTTTAGCCAGTAAAGTCTCTTGGCTTCCAGCTGTAGAGCAATTTGGCGAGGGGGTATTCATTCATCTGGACCCCAATGTTGTTAGAGAGAAGTTAAAGTCGGAAGTGTGTCAGCAAAATTTGACGGTGTTGGAAGAAAAGTATAACGACTGGAAGGATAAGAACCCTGGTTTTGCAAGAGACTATCCAGGTCATGAGTATGTGTTTGCACATTCACTATCTCATATGCTTATTGAGCAAATTGCTCTTGAAGCTGGTTATCCTTCAACATCACTATCTGAAAGAATTTACGCTCTCTACGAGGAAGGTTCAAGAAAAGTTACCCGCTTTGGGGTGTTGCTTTATGCCGCTGGCGGAGGGTCTTTAGGAACTCTAGGAGGTCTTTTAGAGCAGGCTCACCGCTTGCCTGAGCTTTTATCAAAAGGGATTGAACGGCAAGAGATTTGTAGTAATGACCCCATCTGTCGGTCGCAGTCAGAGATACTTACACACGATCAAGATGTGATAAATGGTGCTGCTTGCCATGGATGTCTATTTACGGCGGAAACGAGCTGTGAGCGAAGAAATATACTGTTAGACCGAGTGTCTCTATTGGACGCCCTGCGTTAAATAATATGCCATTCAATGAAATCGGGAAAGCGATCATAAACAGCCTTTAATGCAGTTTTGAGTTCGCTGTCCTTCTTCGTCACATTGAGCACTAATGTATCCATAGCTCTAGTTAGAGGGATCATTAGCCAAAGGGCTGCTTGGCGTTGAGCGGTCTCCTTCTTACTCAGTAGTGTGGCGTTATTTTTGTTATATGAATTCAGTGATGCGCGGTGCTTGTAAGCAAAAAACTCGTCTAATCCGAAATTGATTGTTATCCACCCCTCTAGTCCTCGACAGGATTCGTACTGAACTATCCGTAATTGATCCAAAGAAGTTGGGAAAGATCCTCTGGTTTCATCGTAAACAGAAGTTGCATCCCAAATTTCAACGCCCGCATTCAATAAAGATCTTCCAGGCGCAGAAGGGGGGGATTGATTGTGGTCAACTTGACTCGGCGGAACACATGTAAGCAAATCGACAACTTCATTTTTTTGAGATTTTGCTTCTTCACAGATTTTTATCATGAAATCAGGGAAACCTTTGCGTAAATCTCCTTCATAAATTTTAATTTTCCCGCCTGTGGCATCTTTATTATCTTCAAGTTCCCATTCTGCAAGATCAAGTTCTTGAGCAATGTTATTTACAAAGGTAACCAAATTACTCTTCATTCTTAGACAGGTCTTTAATTTCTGAACTTTGAATTTTTCATCGCTATTCGTGAGCGTCCAATCTGCTCGATGAGGGCGTACGAACTGATCAACGCCATCTGCAATAATAAGTTTATGGGAACCATAAAAATGTTGGAGAATTTTTATTTCATCTTGAGGCCAGTCCTGTCCTTCGTCGATAAAAATGTAATCCCAATAAAATTCTTCTATCCGAGTGTTTAGAGATGTGTTTGAAACGCTTGTTAAAGACTTAAAATCCTCATTGGTTAGCAACCCATCCTTTAAATAGTTGGTAAAGTTTAGCTTACTTGCCTCATACGATTTTATAGGGTTCTTTAGGTCGTCATATATTCCGAGTTTTTTTAGTACCGCACTTATAAATCCTGTGGAGGTACGCACTTGAACAGTTCCGCGTTCAAGGCTGTCAACAATACCTAATTGCGACATAGACCTTTTTATATCTGCCACCAGTGCATGATTGTAGGTCAATATCAATGAGCGTTTTCCAAAATCATCATAAGCGTTGTAGGCCATTTGTTGAAGCATGATAGTTTTGCCAACGCCGCCTCGACCTCTGATCGATATTTGTTTTTCACCAAGAGAGTTACCTAGCTCCGCAAGGAGTGGATTCTTTTTCGCTATTCGATCCATCTTGCGACGATCGAGAGTACTTGGTGAGAGTTTGGTAAATATGCTGTGTCGATTTTTTATTAAGTTTTCGGTTTCACCATTCCCGAAGTCTGCACTATGCACCCCTTTGAATGGGGCCCTATTTGCATTCTCGATATGAATATTAAGCAGTCGTTCGAAGGAGCAATCTAGCCCAAACATCGCGTGAGGCCTGCTAGGAAGACTTGCTTCATGCAACCCTGTAAAAAATACTAACCCTGTGATCCAAGGTGTAGCGTCAAGCTTCTTAGAGAGAAAATTTTTGACGCTATGTTTTTGTCTTTCATTTTTTTCAGTAACATCAAACCAATCACCGCCATATCTCACTTCAGCGTGCTGCCCGTTAAACCTTACTCCGCTTGCGTCATGTGATTTCTCTTCTATCACCCAAGCAAAGCTCTTAATCTTGGCCGTTTTTTCAGAACCGCGAGAAATAAAACCTGGTAGGATATTAAATTCTCTAGCGGTGTGAAAACTGCCAACAACAAAAATATCGATATCCTGGTAGATCTCACCATAACACTTTAAGCCAACATAAATTGATATAATGTCTTTTGGGCGTGTTTCTAAGTCTGGCCATTTATCAAGAATGCTTCGTTCAAGACGACGTGCGGCTTCGTATTCTTGCCCAACTTGTGCTCCAAATATTTCTATCATACAAACGACACTAGATTAAATGCCCTACTATGGATAGCTATTTTGGGTTATCTTTTTCCTTCTGCGGCTCAACAGGATGTCGAGATCTTCGTCTTCTCTGCTACGTATTGATCAAGATCGGCTAACCGGTACCTCACCACTCTGCCCATCTTTACAAAAACCGGGCCTCCGCCATGACAGCGCTATTTGTTGAGTGTGGTAACCGCAAGAGTTAAATTATTGATTTTATATAAAAATGGTGCCCCCACACGGACTTGAACCGCGGACCCCCTGATTACAAATCAGGTGCTCTACCAGCTGAGCTATAGGGGCACTTTTAACAAATTAAGGCGCTCTTTAACCCCCTAGTTGTACTGTTGCAAGACCGAAAATACGCTATT
>Ga0206125_10003245_pt1 | contig 15880 bp, 11 predicted proteins | sample Helgoland_Spring_4_FD_148598 | JGI IMG/M metagenome (GOLD analysis project Ga0206125, IMG submission 148598) | Pelagic subsurface seawater microbial communities from Kabeltonne, Helgoland, North Sea - Helgoland_Spring_Bloom_20160331_1 | ecosystem: Environmental > Aquatic > Marine > Epipelagic ... | reverse complement strand
CGCGTGGTACCAACAGCAGGCTGATTGACGACAGTTTTAGGCCGCGTTTGAGTAGGGCAACAGGTGGGGTCTTTGACGTCTCGAACCATAGCGAGGGTCTACCATAAACCCTCACCAGTGCTAAGGCGCAATTCCTGTCGCGTTTCCCATGCCCCGACGTTTGCTTCTTGGACCATTCAAGATCAAAAACGCCCGCCCCACCGTGGTTCAATAGGCGGGGAGCTGCGCAACCGATGATGCTATGAGCGCGTGATAACGCGTACCCCAAGCCTTAGCGCTTCGGAGGCTGCAGAACTCCCTTTTCGAGCCAGCGCACCGACGGATGATTCCTTCTTCGCGCGGACATGTTGCTTTCGGTTCCGTTGAACGTTTATGGCGGTGATGGCGTGGGATTCTAAGGCTTCATGCAGGCTGTTGAGGTTCCATGGGGTCGGTTCCAACACCACGGGAATAACGTGGCCGTCCCCCAACTCAGCCTTGACCTGCTTCACCATGCTGCCGATGACGCTGCTGTCTTCAAAAGACATCGTGCCGTCTGGTTCCAGTTCTACGCCGTCGATCCCATCAACATGGCTCAGCACGCGGATGATGGCGGGTTTACGGTGTTGGTGATGGTCGATGAACCACTGATCTACGAAGTCCTGCAGCTCTTGATCGTACTTCCGCCCTGGCCGGTTGGCTTTGCTGACCCAAATACACAGGTCGGCTTCTTGGATTTCCTGGGCCAGAAGTTCATTGGTTTGGGCCGTCCCGTCGATGCCGGGGGTGTCAACCAGCGTCGCCTCTAGCGCATCGATCTTGAAGCTGTGGGTTTGGATCTCCGTCTGTGTCGGTGCGCTATCGGTCAGGGCCATCCCGGTTCCGCTCAAGGCGTTGACCAAGCTCGATTTACCAGCGCTGACTTGGCCGATGACAATCACGCGCAGGGGGTCGTCGGGCTTCACGCGCGCGGCCAGATCCCGACCTGTCGAGGCGAGCCTTTCTGCGGCCAATTCTTGCTCGGAGTAGCGCAGTCGCCCCCCCTCCAGATCAATAGCGGAACGGACGACTTCTTCGAGTAAAATAGCCTGCAGCTCAGGCAAAATGCCTTCGTTTAATAAGTCCCGATTGCCCAATGTAATCTGCTTCAGCCCTTCCGCCATCATGGCCGTCGCAGGGTCGATAGCCAGCGCGGATATTTGTTGAGCCTTTCGGGCCGTTTTCCAACCAATTGTGAGCATCTTCTGATTCTCAGCAGCCCATCGCGCCATACCCAGGTTGACGGTTTCGGCAAAGGGGACATTGGCCTTCAGGTAAGATCGATAGCGAGACGCCAGCCGTTCGATCAGCAGCAGGGCCTGTGGCGCGGTAAGGGAGCCCAGATTACGCCGTCCTGCGGACAGCTCTTGGATCGCTTCATCCGCCAAGGCTTGAGCCGTCTTTGGCATATCTGACCACGGGATGACGTGTTGATGCTCCGCGTGAATTTTGAGCTTAAAGCTCTGGAAAACCGAAACTTCCGTTGGTGTCCAACCCTCTACCGGTTCCAGCCGCGCAAGCAGTTCAGTGCGAGGAAGTGGGGCATCCGCGTTCTGTTTGCGTTTGGTGAAAAAATGAACCGGTAACCAGCAGGCCCAGAACACGGCGACAGCGAGCACCATAAAACCCGCGATGCCCAGCTCAAAGGCTTTCCACAGCCCCAGCACACTGCTGGCCAAGAGTGGAAAGACCAAGCTAAGCAGCAGCGGTGTGAACCCGCGACGGCGCAAGATGGCGATTAAATCGCGGATCATGTGGTTCTCCGTGCCAGGGCAAAAGCTTCGCGATAGAGGTTCTTTAATTCGTCAACATTGGGCGTTCGACCCGCTGACAAATGGAACAGATACAACCCTGCGGCGCGACCCAGAGCAAAAGTTGAAGCAAAGCTCAACGTTGCTGCGGTGGCGGCGCCGATGGTTTGGCCGTAGCCGGGGATGAGCTTGGGCAGTTGGCGCACGCCGAGGCTCACACTAACCTTTGCGCCCATCGTCAAGCCAAGAATGCTACAAAATTCAATCAAGCGCGCACGGTCCCATTCAACCCCATAATTGACTGCCAAGCGGGCGAGCATGGCCCCTTGAATGGTTGGAACACAGACCGTACCCACCACCAATCCGACAACGGGCAGGGGAACGCCATCGCTGGCACCCGCAGCTAGGGAGAACCCAAGCACGGCTGCTCGCTCTTTGCGGAACGCACGCCGTTCGGCCATCACGCTGCCTTCCTGCGCCAACAGCAGTGCCACTTCGGGCAGCACCTGCCACAGCTCCGATCGCAGGTCTTCTAACCCCTGACCAATCTGCGGCTGAGTGCTGTCTACGTTCTTGAGGCTCATCTCCACGTAGGCCGGTGGCTGCTTTTGCTTGCTGTAACGTTGGAAGGCTGAAAGGAAGTGTCTGCGCACCCGCTCCCGCGCTCCATCGTCGGTGACCAGGTCCAGTCCAGTAAACACGACGATGAACTTCGTCTTTCGGGTCTTCTTCTGGATGATTTCCACAGCTTCGAGGATTTCAGTTTGGACGGGGTCATCCAGGCGCACCACAAGCAAAACCACGCGGCTCTTGGCCTTGAAGATCTTGAGGTCTTCATCCGCGTCATAGCCCACTTCACCCAGCCCGCGCGTGTCGAGGAAGCGGAGAACCGGCTCCTGCGCGGGAAAGCAAAACTCCTTGGAGGCTTTGGTGCAGGCGGCATAGCCGTTGCCAACCTCAACGGCGTCACTGCCCGTAAACAGCTGAATGAGCGATGATTTTCCGGCGCCCGTTTTGCCGAGCATCCAGACGACGGGCAGGGACTTGGTGTCCAACGGCACCGCTGGAACATCTGGCGCGTTCGCGGCGTCGAGTGTTTCTGTGGCCAGCATGTCGTTGGGCGACGGTGCCGGTTTCTTTCTCCCGGGGATCCATTTCATCATGGTGCGGTATCTCGTTCCTCGCGTTGATCGCTTAAGGGGACAGCTTTGGGCTTTGGGGGAATGGGTGCGCCGGACCAGCTCTCTCGCACTTCTCCGATCAGCCGACCGGGGTGGAGGTCGTTTTGGCAGAGAATCCCAAGTAAGGTGGCTATCAGGAAAAAGAACCCGAATATGCCCATGACGTTGGCCGTTGCGAGGTTAAAGGCGGCCAAGGCAAAGAAGGCGACCGCGGCGAGGCTGGCAACCGGGCGCATGCCGAGATACAGCAGACAGAGCGTCGCAACCAAAGCTGCATAGGCGCCGTTAGGCAGACGGAAACCGCCAAGCTTGAGCGTGGTTCCTCCGCCCAAAGTGATGCTAACGGTAATGGCCAAAACCCAACAGGTGAGCACAAAAATCACCACTGCATAGATGGAGAGCCCGCGCCAATGCATGATCCCACGGGTATAGAGCGGGAACAGCAAAGCCAACGCGATCAAACCGCTGCCAAGATCCGGACTAAAATTCGCTGTTCTGGGGCCTAGTAGGCCAAAGAGACGCCGGCCCTCATCGGTATAAGTCCACGTGCCAACGACAACGGCGATGCTCAGAAACACGATGGCCAACACTCTGCGCGTGCGATCTGAAAGCCCGTCGTCGGAAGCAAGTCTGCTTAGGCCGTGCCCAACAAGAGCTACAGATTTTCTTATCATGGCGCGTCCTGCCATCCTTTGATTTTATACCGGAATGATAGAAGTTGCATAAAATCACCTGCATTCTTAGATGGCAATTGAATAAAAAAGAAAACAAGATCCTTTAAAGATGCCAAAAGCGTCCACGCCAGCCGTTGATCGTTGATGCCGTGCTGCAACGTGTTCGGGGTGGCGTGACAAGATCGATGATGACAATTCCAACCAAGCTGTCGCGCCGTGCGGGTAAACCCAATTTGTGACCAGCGGCTCGTCAAAAAGGAAAAATACAGATGCTGGGACGCTTACAGAAGATTGAGCTTCGGGATATTTGGAGGACAGAGGACCAGGACTTCACGCCTTGGCTTGCGCGTGAAGACAACATCACGCTGCTGGGCGATACGCTGGGTTTGGAGTTGGAGGTTGAAGCCCAGGAAAAAGAGGTGGGGCCATTTCGTGCTGACATCCTTTGTAAAGACCTCACGGACGGTACATGGGTTCTGATTGAGAACCAGCTGGAGCGAACGGATCATAAGCACCTCGGGCAATTACTGACCTATGCCGCCGGTCTGCAGGCCGTCCCAATCGTTTGGGTCGCCGCGCAGTTTACGGACGAGCACCGCGCCGCCCTCGATTGGCTCAACACGGTGACCGATGACGGCTTTCGCTTCTTCGCCCTTGAGGTTGAGCTCTGGAAGATCGGTGACAGTGCCGCCGCGCCCAAGTTCAACGTCGTTAGCCAGCCCAATGAGTGGTCCAAGACCGTAGGCGCCGCAACACGCAGGATCAGCCGAGAGGCGCTGACCGATACCAAGAAGTTGCAGCTGGATTACTGGCTTGGTCTTCATGAGAAAATCTTGGCAACCACTGCCATCAAATCGAGAAAGCCTCGCGCCCAACATTGGACCAATTATTCAATTGGGCGTTCGGGAATGAAGCTCGGAGCGGTGTTGAATTCCCGCGACCAGCGTATTTCGGTGGAATTCTACCTGTATGACGAACACGCGGCGGATTATTTTAGCCAGCTGGAAGAGCAACGCGACGACATTGAACAGGCGCTGGGGTTCGGCGTTACTTGGATGCCTTTGCCAACCAAGCAGGCCTGCCGGATCATTTGCCACAAAGACAACTGCCCTTTGGACGCGTTAACCCGCTGGGATGAGTATCAAACCTGGATGATCGCCAAGCTTGAAATCTTTGACAAGGTTTTCAGGCCTCGGGTTAAACGATTGGATGTATCCGACCTCGTACTGGAACAAGCCAAAGAAATCTCTCAAACCTAAGTTTGAGCTGTTCAAACGCCATAGACATTAGGCCGCTAAAATCATCGAGGTTATGAAAGACTTACGGTTTAAGTGGCGGAGGGAGTGGAATGCTTTAGTGTTGTTATATAACGAGAAAAATAGGTTGGTCCCCATTTGAGGCCCCATCGGATAGATCTGTGACCCACATGGGGCAGGGGATCCTGCCCTCACTTCCTAGGCCCCGAAACCAGCCTTATCAGACCCTCAATTGGATCCGGGCCTAGACGCCCCTCTAGGGCCTCTGGACGGGCCTTAATTTCATCGGCTTTTGCATACAACTCCGAGGCCTTAGTGCCCTCTGGCAATCCCTGAGCGGCTTTCTCTGGATCCCATCCAGCCGACACAATCTCCACTACCGCTTTGATGTCCTCCTCTTTGCTGCGAAATACTGAAAAGATCCGGCCGTCACCTGGCGGATCAATCAGCGTCGCACCCCGATTGCTGACCTCGACCCCGTGGATCTGGAGGAGGACGGCGTATCGAGTGAGAAGCGCGCTAGAGACTGGCTTATGATCCCCGGCGAACTCCATGCGCTTTACGGCGGAAACGCTCACACCAAGCGCTAGAGCCACCTCGCGGATGCCTAGACCAGTCAAGGTCCGGCCTGCTTTGAGGGTTAAGCTGGATACTCTATTCTCTTTTTTTTTCATCATAAATTTTTATTGACAGTGATGGTGTGCTTTCCACAAGGGTAACTATATCGACACTTACCCCAAAGGATTCACTGTTTGGAATACCTTATCTTAAAAAATCTTCAGGCTGATCCTGAAGATCAGCCAAGCCAAGTTTTACCGCATGTAGCAGGGCCTAACGTTCCTGAGGGACAAGCGTCTTGGCGACACCAATAACCGCAGTTGAGCCGACCAAGCCATCATTAACTACATGAGCGGCTAAAACAAGAAAACCGTCGGAAGTAGTAACTTCGAAACGGCCCACGATCTCATGCGGGCACTGGAGATCACGACCTCCTCCTTCTGACGCGCCCGCCAAAAGTGACAGATACCCCAAGCTGCACTGCACTATTGGCAAGTCTCTAAGGTGGTCCATCTCGAAGCTGCTGAGCTTCTTGGGCCTAGAACAAAAGCAAAAGGACCCCACCAATGAGGCCCTGCCGGGCCGGGCCGGGTTTAATCAAAAAGGATCGCCGTCCAACATGCGCAATGACACTAGCGTCAACAAACAAATGCGAGAGGCAGTTCGTACTGTATTGCCTTTACTCGTCCCGCAACTGGCCCGCGAGATGTTCCCGCGTGCAGCCAGAAACGGGTCTGAGGTTCGCGCTGGCGACATTACCGGATCGCCAGGTTCGAGCTTCTCCCTCAAGATACAAGGTCCAAAGGTCGGGCTTTGGCGCGACTTCTCGACGAACGAAGGCGGCGACGTTTTCGCGCTAGTGATGGAGCGCTTTGGATTCACCTTCCCGGAAGCCCTGCGCTGGCTTGGCGAGCGCGCCGGTTTCAGCTGTGACGCGCCCGAAGCTGTCGACCGGATCCGCCGGGAGGCGAAGCGCGAGAGTGAACGCGCTGCCGTTGCCGCTGAAGCAAAAGCAAAGTCGATGCTGGATTATGCCCGCTCTGTCTGGGACGCCTCCAAGCGTGTCACCGCTGGAGATCCTGTTGACCTCTACTTGAAAAGCCGCTCGATCGTCATCCCGCTCGATCACCCCTGTTTTGACAGCATCCGGTTCAGCGAGTCGCACTCGATCGACCGCAAGCGCGGCCCGGCAATGATCTCGATCCGGACCTGTTTCGAGGATCCTGATCTGTTTTGCGGCATCCACCGCACAGCGCTGGTCAAGTCACTCGACGCAAAAGGCAAGATGCGCAACGTCAAGAAGATGGCCGGAATCGTCGAGGGCTCAAGCCCCGTTGTCCGCCTCTGTGACGATGCCGACATCACAACCGGCCTGTTTGTCGCTGAAGGTATCGAGACTAGCCTGAGCCTGATCTCCGCCGGGGTCAATCCGGTTGTCGCCACGCTATCATCAGGCGGCATGTCCCGCCTTCCTGCGCCTCGCGGCATCGGGAGTCTTACGATCGTCGCCGACCGCGATCCAGCTGGACTGAGCGCCGCCAAGATGCTGATGGCTCAGTGGTCATCAGCTAGCCGCGAGGTTCGCTTCTTTGCACCCTTTAATGAAGGCGAGGACTATAACGACGTACTGAAGGGGGCGGCGTGATGTCAGACCCTTTGAGTAAGATGGAATTAATGGGCTACAATAAGCCTGTTCTGGCCGTGGACAACACCGAAGTGATGTCCGTGCGGGCTGACTGGACTGACCTGCTTCAGTCGGATCGGGGCCGCCATGAGAGCCACATACACAACTGCGAGATCGCCTTAGAAAATGCGCCAGCGCTTGCGGGCAAGATCTGCCTAAATGCCTTCACGGTCCAGATTGAAACCGTGGGCGAACTCCCGTGGGATAGATCGAGCCTTTCTGGGCAGATCGAAGATGGCGACATCATCGCCTTTCAGGCTTGGCTAAACCGGCACGGCATGAAGCCCTCGAAGGAAACCGCGTTCGATGCGATGGTGTTGGTAGGCCAAAAGAACCGCTTCCATCCGGTGCAGGATTACTTGAAGACGGTCGGTTCCCAATGGGACGGGATTCCGCGCCTTGAGACCGAACTGCTGGACTTGATGGGCGTTGAGAAGACGGGCTTCACTACCGCCGCGATGAAGCGCTGGATGATCTCAGCCGTGGCCCGGGCGATGAAGCCGGGATGCAAAGTGGACACAATGGTCGTTCTCGAAGGTAGGCAGGGAGCGCGCAAGTCGTCGTTGCTCGCTGTTCTCGCCGTGCAGCCTGACTGGTTCCTTGAAACCCTGAAGCCTATCGCGGGCGACAGCAAGGCGGCGCAAGAACAGCTGCCGGGGAAATGGATCGTGGAGATGGCGGAGCTCTCGACGCTGAAGGGCAGCAAGGCTCCACAGGCGAAGGCCTTCATTTCAACGTCCACGGACAATCGCCGAGCTTCATATGGCAAGATTGCCAAGGACTACCCTCGCGCCTGCGTGTTCGCCGGGACAACGAACGAGGCATCGTGGCTTCAGGACAGCACTGGCGGGCGGCGCTTCTGGCCGCTCGCAATCGGTGATCAGGTTGATCTGGACGGCATCAAGGCGATTGTCGATCAGCTTTGGGCCGAGGCGTTCAACTTGTATCAGGCAGGCGAACAGTGGTGGCTGACAGATGATGAAGAGGCGCTCGCGGAGAAGGCTCAGGGCTCGCGTCGCCAGCGGGATGAGTTGGAAAGCGTGATTGCCGAGTACATCGACACCATAATCGACCACAATAAGAAAGCAGGCCAGTCAACGCTTCGGATCGGGCGGTCTGACCTTAAAGACCACCTGGCCTTGCTAGGCTTTGCTAGCCGGGGCGAGAGGCAAGTAATGGATGGGCGGATCGAGAAGGCCATCCAGACGCTCCCGGGGCGCTTCACGATGCTCCTGGGCCGAAAGGTGGTCTATGGGCCGGGTCGGGAAAACAAGAGCCGCAAGCAAGATTGCTGGCAAGCTCTGGACCAAGAGTATGTAACAGAGGTCCTGCCGCCAGTCTCGATCGAAGACTATTGACCAAAGACCAAAGCCGCTCACGATGAGCATCACAGGCCCGCTGGAGAGATCCACCGGGCCTTTGCTTTGCTTGGAGCCAGACTCAGATCCCATGCCCTTGGCCCAAAATGTCCACGCAAGAGCCATTTTATCCAAGTGCTTGTCCGCCGATTTTTTTATCTAAGACCCTAATATGATTGCTTTCTTTGCCAGAGATCTTGGCGCTATGGACATTTGGACAACGATTTTCCCGAAATGCATTCCTCTCCTATGATAAAAATGTCAAAAATCTTTTTGTCCATATGTCCATTGGGAGATGAGGTCAGGACGTAAGCCACTACAATATTGAGATTTTGTGCTCAAAACCTCATGGGCACCTCGTGGACAACACGGCTGATCCTTGGACAAACTGCGGTTTCTTTGGACATTTTAATAATCGTGAACGTGAGAAGTGTTTAGCGGAGCCTGCCTTTCAGCGAGAACGCCTTGTCCTTACATGGGGGTCCCCGAAATCACGGGTAGTGCCAATTCAAGGCAGGCATTTTAGACCCAGGTTAACAAGCACAGAAAATTCAGCCAATTTAATCCCGCGGGTCCTTCCAGGCAGTCCCAAGTCAAATGCGGTGTCCACTGCCCCCAGAAATCCGATTGCGAATCACAAAATCGAGGTTGCACCGTAACCTCAAGACCTGCAACTCGACTGCAACCCCGAAAAAACCCCTATCAAACAGATATTTGGCCCCTCCCTCACGCGCGAGAGGTGAGGTTGCACGTTGCACCCAAACTCAATGAACAGGGGAATCCGATGTCAAGGTCAGAAACCGCCCCTGCAACCAAGGGGGCAAAACCTGCAACTCTGGTCAGTGTCTTGAAGGCTGCAACGCTCTTCGGGAAGTCCAGAACGGCGATCCAGAAGCTCATCAAAGAGGGCAAGATCACCAAGGACGGAGAGAAGGTCAACACCGCTGTAGTCGAGAAGGTCACGGGCTGGGAGATCAAGGCCGAGGCCGAGTTCGTTGACGAACTCAAGGCGTAAGAAAACAACGACGCCGCCAAGATCCGACAGCGGAAGGCTCAAGCTGAAGCAGAGCTGCAGGAAGCCAAGCTCACGAAGCTCCGAGGGAAGCTGGTCGATAAGGCGCCGATGTAAGAAGCAATCAAATGGGTCACGGCCGGGCTCAGCTGCGCTCGAATTCGTAGCTTAGGCGTCAAAAACTTTTTTCTTAAGATTAGTGACCTGTGGAACGTGAACTCCAAGGTCGTCCGTACCCTTATTGCGAATTAATCGCCCTATTCCACGATATTCTTGATTTCTAAAAGCTTTGCAGTGTTGCGACTGTTGACTGCCAACACTACGTTACTTTTATCTCGTTACCACAGGGTGCTTATGGCGGCTTCAGAACAGCCTTACCAAATGTCCTTTACGTCTGGTGGAATGCAACTTAACGCATGTGTCGATCTTGCAAAGATACGCCTGGAGTTGGGTAGTTGGGACCAGGCTGCTCGAAGCGCTGTCAGCACTGGACTTACTGGCCTACCGAAGGCCAGTTCAAATGAACGTACAGTTCGCGAGCTCGTTAAGCGACTGAAGACCCTTAATGATCGTGAGCTCGAATTCCTGCTACACGAAGCCCATAGAAGCGACCAAATTCAACTCCTTTGGATTTCGATTTGCAGAGCCTACAGATTTGTTCGTGAGTTTGCTTCTGATTATCTAAATTCAGCTCAAACCAAAGGTTCAGTCAGCACGACTGTTTTGGTAAATACCAAACTTAAGAGGCAACTTGAAAAGTTTGCCAAACAATACCCAGTGCACATGAGCACTAGAACGGCACCATTGCTGTTCAGTGCCAAAGGCGGTGGATTTTCCGCTCAAACAATTGTGAACTTATTTAAGTGGATTTATAAGATTGCAGGTATTGAAGGTGCGAGCAGTCACAGTGGACGCAGGCAATTTGTTACCAAACTCGCAGATCAAGGTATCAATGCGAGACTGGTTCAAGTGTTAGCTAGACATAAGCATCTTAGCACAACGCAGCGATATATTGACGTGAATGAGAACGCTTTGCGAAATGCTGTGGAGCTACTCAAGTAGATGCATTCAAACAAAATTTTAGATTTACAGCCTGTCGTATAGCGGGGTATCTTTTCGCCAATTAAAATTTTTATTTTAGTAAAGTAATAGCGCTGGGAATCTTGCCAGGTTTTTCTTATCCTGATCCAACAGGAGAAGAAAACATTGACCAAACTTGAGGACGTAAAACCTGGTTCAAAAGCTCAGGGCATCATTCCAAACATATTGGCAGAAATTGTATCTGTTGAATGGATTGGTGAGCAGGCGATAAATGTCGTGTTTCGAGATGGCAACGCTAAGATTGCTGAGACTACTTTATACCGTGATGATGAACATCGTCTCAGCCTTGAGGAAGGCGGTCGCAATTGGTCGTTTGATGCAGACGGGGCTCTATTACGCTTAGTGACTGAAGCTAACCGTATTAAACTGGCACACTTTTTTGATCCTTATTTGGCTATTCACACCAGTTTGGTTGAACCATTGCCGCACCAAATATCTGCTGTATATGGTGAGATGCTTCCACGGCAGCCATTACGGTTTTTGCTCGCAGATGACCCAGGCGCTGGCAAGACCATTATGGCAGGATTGCTTATTAAAGAACTGATTGCCCGTAGTGATCTTGAACGATGTTTGATCGTTGCTCCTGGCAGTCTTGTTGAGCAGTGGCAGGATGAGCTTGGCGAAAAATTTGACCTGGAGTTTGATATACTGTCGCGGGACATGATCGAAACTTCGAGATCAGGCAATCCTTTTAATGATCATAAAAGATTGATTGCCAGATTAGATGTCTTGGCAAGAAATGAAGAACTTCAAGAAAAACTGCAAGCTTCCGATGAATGGGATTTGATTATCTCTGATGAAGCACATCGTATGTCTGCGACATTCTTTGGGAACGAAGCAAAGTATACAAAACGCTACCAATTAGGTCAGAAATTAGGTCAAGTTTGTCGTCACTTCTTGCTGATGTCTGCAACTCCACACAATGGGAAAGAAAAAGACTTCCAATTATTCATGGCGCTTCTAGATGGTGACCGCTTTGAGGGTAAATTCCGTGACGGTGTCCATGTCGCAGATGTAGAAGATATGATGCGCAGGCTTACCAAAGAAGAGCTACTTCGTTTTGATGGTCGACCATTGTTTCCAGAGAGAAAAGCTTACACTGTAAAATATGAACTCTCGCCTCAGGAGGCAGAGCTTTATACTGCCGTCACTGAATACGTCCGTAATGAAATGAACCGTGTACAACGATTTGCAGAAGAAGATGGGCGGAAGAAAAACAACGTTGGATTTGCGCTTCAAATTCTACAACGCCGCTTGGCATCAAGTCCTGCTGCAATTTACCAATCATTAAAACGCCGTCGCGAGCGTTTAGAAAGTGAGCTTGCAGAGGCAAAGCTGGCGTCGCGTGGTGAAAAAATAGCGCTCAATTCTCCAAAGTTCACTGCTGATATAATGCAGAACATGGAGGAGTATGATCAAGATGAAATCGATGATCTTGAGGATTTGATCTCCACTGGTGCCTCCAGTGCAGAAACTGTTGAACAGTTAGCAATAGAAGTCCAAACTCTCATAGGTTTGGAGCACATGGCGCTCGCTGTTTTTCACTCAGGTCAAGATGCCAAGTGGCAACAATTAGATCGTATTCTCGATGATGACCTGATGATGGACCCTGATGGCTATCGTCGTAAACTTATTATTTTTACAGAGCCAAAAGATACGCTGCATTATTTGCGCGATAAAGTGACAGCGCGTTTGGGTAAGCCTGAAGCCGTTGATGTGATTTATGGTGGCGTGTCACGTGAAGAACGCCGCAAGATTGTTGAACGTTTCATGCAAGATCGCGACATGCTTGTTTTGATTGCAAACGATGCCGCTGGCGAAGGTGTAAACCTTCAACGCGGTCACTTAATGGTAAACTATGACTTACCTTGGAACCCAAATAAAATTGAACAGAGATTTGGTCGTATTCACCGCATTGGCCAAACAGAAGTATGCCACCTTTGGAACCTTGTGGCTAAAGACACCAGGGAAGGTGAAGTATACGCACGCCTATTGGAAAAGCTTGAAGCTGCAAGGGAAGCACTGGGTGGGCGTGTTTACGATGTTCTTGGGGAACTCTTTGAGGATAGGCCACTTCGTGAGCTGCTCTTTGAGGCAATTCAATACAACGATGACGAAGAAGTTCAGGGCCGTTTATTTCAGGTTGTAGATGGTGCTGTTGATCAGAGCCACCTTATGGACCTCTTGAAAAAACGCCAGTTGACTAATGACACAATGCCAGAGGCGCGCGTTGAAGAATTAAGACTTGAAATGGAGCGAGCTGAGGCTCAGAGACTGCAACCACATCATGTTCAAAGCTTCTTTGTTGAGGCTTTCTCTCGTTTGGGAGGCAAGATCAAACGCCGTGAAGAAGGGCGTTGGGAAGTTACTCACGTCCCATTCAGTGTTCGTGAGCGCGATCGTCAAATTGGCACAGGTATACCTCTTCAAAAGAAGTATGAACGTATCTGCTTTGAAAAAGATAAGATCAACCAACAACCCGTAGCACTTTTTGTTTATCCAGGACATCCACTACTTGAGGCAGTAATTGATTTGGTCAGGGAGCAAAACGGACACCTTATGAAACAAGGTGCTGTTTTAGTGGATGATACAGACGATGGAGTAGATGTCTCAGCGCTATTTTTATTAGAGCATTCTGTAAGAGACGGGCGTGAAAACCATTCTGGAAATCCCAATATAATTTCTCAAAAACTTCAATTTGCATCAATTGTGAGCTCAAATACAGTTACCAATGCGGGCATAGCGCCTCATCTAAATTTACGACCTGCGACCAGTGATGAAATTGTGGCAATGGAAGCAGACCTAAATGCAGATTGGCTTCGTACAGACCTTGAGAAGAAAGCTGTTCAGTTCGCAACTGTAGATCTGGCACAGTCACATGTCGCAGAAGTTAGAGCTAGGCGCCTGCCAGAGATTGATAAAGTGGAAATCGAGGTTAGAGCGCGGCTTAGCAAAGAAATAAACTATTGGGACGGTCGTGCCGCAGCTCTTCGTGAAGAGGAAAAAGCAGGTAAAAAAGTTAGTGTTAATTGGAAAAATGCGGAACGACGCGCTGAGGACCTGGCGGAGCGTTTGAAACGAAGACTTCAGATTATTGAGCAAGAGCGCTTTATCTCCGCTCAACCTCCTCAAATTCGTGGTGGAATGGTTGTTGTTCCAAATGGGTTGCTGAGGCAGCGAACGCCTGAAGATGGTCAGGCAAGTGGTTTTTCGCAAGATGCTGAAGCTCGTCGTAAGGTTGAAATTGCTGCCATAGACGCGGTGATGGCTGTAGAAAGAGAGCTAGGAAATGAACCCAAAAGTGTTGAAGCTCTTAAAATTGGCTATGATGTTGAGTCCTATGATCCAAAGAAAGGCCACATGCGATTTATTGAAGTAAAAGGCCGTGTGGATACGGCTGACAGTGTAATGATTACACGCCAGGAGGTGATCACCTCGATGCATGAACCTGAGAAATTTATTCTTGCCATAGTTCAAGTTGCAGACGGCAAACCCAATGCCCCGTATTACGTGCGAGGAGCTTTAGATACGCGTGAGCCACCATTTGATCAGAATGCCATCCAGTTTCATATCAAACGCCTACTTGAAAGAGCGGAAGTACCAACATGACACAAGCATATAAAAAGAAGCTCATTGAAGTAGCTATTCCCCTGGCTCAATTCAATGATGAATCAGCCAAAGAAAAAACACTCCGTCAAGGTCATCCCAGTGCAATGCATCAATGGTGGGCAAGGCGCCCCATCACAAGTTGTAGAGCTGTATTAATGTCACAATTAATTGACGACCCAGCAGAACACCCAGATGATTTTACTTCAATTAATGAAATAGACGCAGAGCGTGACCGTTTGCATGATTTGATCAGCGAAGCTGCTAAATTTGAAAATAATGGTAATGATACACTACTTTCAACAATAAGAGCTGAGATTTACAAATACTGTAAAAGTGATCAGTTAACAATTTTGGACCCCTTCTCAGGGAGTGGTACAACTGCTGCAGAAGCACTTAGACTAGGACTGAATGGTTTTGCGACAGAATTAAACCCTGTTGCTACCGTAGTCTCCAAAGGGCGCACTGAAGTGCTAACACGATTTTCTGGTAATTCTCCTGTAAATGGTCAACCACAGAAGTTAAGTGACTATAGGGGGTTCCAAGGGATTGCTGAGGATTTTGAATTTTATGCAAAACGCTTGCGCCAGGCAGCATTTATCAATGTAGGGGAGATTTACTCAACGCCTCAGCTCCCAGACGCAGGAGATACTATTGCATGGATATGGACACGAACTGTACCTTCCCCAGATCCAGCTTTTTCGCAGATTGAAGTGCCTCTCTGCAGTAGTTTTGTGTTAAGCGCCAAAAAAACATCTGAAGTTATTGTTGTGCCACAGTACAATAAAGAGACTGATCAGATAACATATCATGTAAATACCTCCCCAACTACCGACGAGTTGAAAAATGCAAGTAGTGGAACCAAATCAGGGCGTGGTGCAAACTTTATTTGTCTAGTATCTGGCGCTGCAATTACCCCAGAATATGTAAAAGGCATTGGCAGAAAAAGAGGTTACGGTCATCAAATGATTGCAATCGTCAAGACTAATGGACGAGGTAGGCAATACTATTCTGCATGTGGTGATGATGTGCGGCTTGCCCAAAGTAAAATACCATCTTGGCGACCTGAGACACTTTTATCAAAACATCCCCAATACATGGGAGTATCAGGATACGGACTAGAAAAATTTGGGGATTTATTTACAGAACGCCAACTTGTGGGGTGTGGAGAGCTATTTGGGCAATTACCACTTGTTCGTGATGAAATTATAAAGGATGCATCCCAAGTTGGCTGGCATAAAGGCGCTAGATTCAGCGAGGGCGGTAACGGTGCAGAGGCTTATGCTGATGCATTAATTATTCTTTTAACACTATCCTTGGGGAAACTGTTAGATTTATCAAACGCGTTTTGTCCTTGGGAACCTGTTGCGCAATGCCCAAGAAATTTATTTGGCCGTCAAGCCATTTCCATGGGCTGGACTTTTGCTGAGGCAAATATTTTTTCAAACTCATCTGGTAGTTACGAAAAAATAATTGAAGGTACGAAAAAAGCAATCCTTTCAATATCATATGACCATAAAAGTGGCGAAGCAAAAATTTATCAGGAAGATGCAAGAAATATAGTGGGAATTGGGAAAGACTTTGTGATTTGCACTGATCCTCCTTACTATGATGCGGTACCATATGCTGATTTGAGTGATTTCTTTTTTCCATGGCACAAAAAAGCTTTAAACGACATTTT
>Ga0206125_10003242_pt1 | contig 15890 bp, 15 predicted proteins | sample Helgoland_Spring_4_FD_148598 | JGI IMG/M metagenome (GOLD analysis project Ga0206125, IMG submission 148598) | Pelagic subsurface seawater microbial communities from Kabeltonne, Helgoland, North Sea - Helgoland_Spring_Bloom_20160331_1 | ecosystem: Environmental > Aquatic > Marine > Epipelagic ... | reverse complement strand
AAAGTTACAGAAAAGACAAAATCAAAACAACACATATAAAAATCATACCAACCATAGCCAACAAGGCCCAATGGCTTATTTTTCTATTTAATATTGCCTCAACTATGAGATTTAATTTAAGTTTTACAATGTGTTTTTTGAGTGTCATTAGGGTGGGGCCGTTTTTTTATTTTCTAATTAATAACAATTATTGTTCCAATTTTAAACAATGGGCACTACTATTTTATAATTCATATCATGTTTTTGAAGCAACACAAACACTTCATTTTAAAATAGATCGTATTAAGACATAAAAAAAGACGTTTCTAAAATATTAGAAACGTCCTCGATATTTATTTTTTATGATAATTAAATGTCTTACGTCTTAATTTTCTTCGTGATACCCATAACTATACCCATAATTGTAACCATAACCATAGCCGTAGCTGTAGGACTTTCCAGCACCAACACTGTTCATCACGTACGCCATATTCTTTATTTTACCAGACTCACTCAACTCTTTAGAGAATTTCAATAATTTTTTATCGGTGTAATTTGCTTTGGTTAAAAATAAGGTCACATCTGCAAATTTCGAGATTAATAAGGTGTCTGTCACAAGAATGGTTGGAGCGGTGTCTACAATTATATAATCAAATTGGGTTCGAGACTCAGCAAGAAGTTGCTCAAAACGTCCATTGGTTAATAAATGCGCTGGATTTGGAGGAATTGCCCCAGAAAGCATGGTATAATGCTTTGGATGCTTATCAAACCCACTCATCAAGAGCTCCTTCCAATTGACCGAAGCGTCATTTAAATAACTTGATAAACCTAACTGATTTTTTGAGGTCCCAAAATACGTATGTATTTGAGGGTTCCGCATATCAGCTCCAATAAGCAATACTTTTTTATTTAAACTGGCCAAGGCTAATGATAAATTTAAACTCACAAAGGTTTTCCCCTCACCTTTAATGGTGGAGGTAGAAAATATGACCTTACCCTTGTTTTTGCCATCACTTTTTGGCAGTAAATAATCAACATTTGCCGATAAAATCCTAAAAGATTCTGCAAGCACTGACGTCGCATTGGGATTGGTAAATAACAAATTACCCTTCTTTTTAATCTCTGGAATTTCAGCTAAAATCGGTATGTTGCTCGTCACTTTTTCTATGTCATCTCGCATATGCACCTTGGTGTCCAACATAAACATGAGGTATAAAAAGCCGAACGGTAACAATAATCCTGCTAACAACGCTCCTGTGTAAATAATATTTACTTGCGGTGAAATAGGATTAGAACTAGTCAAGGCATACTCAACTACTTTTATTGAAGGCTCTGTGATTGCCAAATTAATTGCCGCTTCCTCTCTTTTTTGAAGAAGTAATAAATATAAACTTTCCTTGATTTGTTGTTGACGCACTATTCCTTTTAACAAACGTTCTTTTTCAGGAATATCAGAAACTTGTCCTAAAAACTTCATTGCTCTTTTTTGATATTGCTGTTTTGAAGTGGTAATTTGTTTTAAATAGTTATCAAGTGATTCGTTAATATTGATTTTTAATTCGAGGACTCTGGTCTCTAGAAATTTCAGAGTTGGATTATTTTCACCAGCGCTATTCGATAGCTTATCACGTTCCATCAATAATTTATTGTAGTCAAATATTAATGTATTAAGACCTTGATTTTCCAAACCAATATTTGATGGTAAAAGCTGGCTATCATTAGTACCACCAAAGGCATTTTTTAATAATGTTGCTATTGCTAATTGATTCTCCAATTCAAATAACTTTTCTTCTGATGCCGAGCGTTGTGCTTGACCAATGGCCGTATCAGAAGAAATATCAATAATGTCATTTTGTTCTTTGAAATCTTGATAATTAATTTCTATGGAATCTAGTTCACGAGCCAAAAACACAAAGCGATCATCAATAAAATTGATAGTTCTTTGAGAGACTAATTGCCTGTCATTAATACCATCGTTATTAAAAACGCTAATCAATGTATTTAGGATAGATTCAGACAAGGTACTACTTTCACCTGCTATGGACAATGCTAGTATGTCACTACCATCTCCAACAGAGGAAATTTGTATGTTTGATTTTAATTTCAATACTGCCGACTTTATACTACCTGTTGACACACGATATTCTTTGTCCATGCTGAGTTCTCTCTCTATTTCATTTCGTATTTGAATTTCAAATGGCAAGTCATGTTCTGTCGTAAAGCTATCATGATTGGGAATAACAACAGTGTTGTTAGATTTCAAATTGGTGACATTAAAATTTTCATTGTTGACCCTGATGGTGTAAGATCCAGAAAAATCCAATTCTGTTGAATCCTTCTTCTTACCATAATAAAACGGAAGACGATCACGCTGAGTTGTGCCAATACTTCCTGTTTCATAAATTTCTGTGGTTAAGTTTAGTCGTTTGACTACCTTTTCTAAAATGATGTAGGACGTTAATATTTCTATCTCATTTCCTAAGTTAATATTGGAACGATTAAACACAAATCCCGCTGTTGGTAATTCTAAGCCTTCATTTTTATCTAAGACCTTTATTTTAGCATTACTATTGTAAATACGGGGGGCGTATCTCAGATAGAAATAAGCACTGCCCAATGCTATAAATAAACACAACAAAAACCATGGCCAATATTGCACAAACCTATGCAATTCCTGTCTTATATTTAAGGTGTCTTCCTCTTGACCGAAGAACAAATTTTGATTTGAATTTTCCATAGTAGACGCTAACGAGTTAATAATATGGTCATAGAAAGTACTAACGAGATTACGGTTGCAACCGTTCCGACGTTTCCAACAAAGCCAGAACTTGCTACCTTTGGCTTATTAGGATTGACTATTATAAGGTCGTTAGGTTTTACAAAATAATAGGGGCTTTTCATGAATTCTGCAGATGTTAAATCGACATGAGTCACTTGACGCTCTCCATTAACTTCCCTAGTGATTAAAACGTCGTCTCTTTTACCATTAATCGTAAGATCTCCGGCATAACCTATGGCCTGCAATAGTGTGATGTTAGACTCTGTAAAATTATAAGTACCTGGTAAATTAACTTCTCCTAAAATCGTAACTTTCGCATTCACCAAACGAACAAGTACAGAAGGCTCGGTTAGATGCCCTCCTTCTTTTAATAAATTCTCAATGGTATGTGCCAATTCCGTTGTTGTTAAATTAAGAGTTGATATGTCTCCTAATACTGGAAAATTAATCATGTTATTAACGCTTACTAAATAGCCATCCAACTGTATGATTTGTAAATTTTGCTGAACAATTCCCTGATTACCTCTATTGTAGGGAATCACGGTTGATGGTTCTAAACTATTGACATTTATTTTAAGGATATCATTTGGTTGTATTTGCGCTTCTGAGTATTCAACTTTTCCAGCACCCCTATCACTAGCATCTTGTAAATAGTAAATTTCTTCTTTCGAAGCACAAGATGCCACGATGAGTAATCCAACAAAACAATTATAAAGATTTTTCATTCTATTCCTAATTAAATGTGCAAAGATAAAGTAAATTTTGCGGCCTCGAGAACTTCAATTAAGTTTTTTAAAACTCATAATGGCCTTGATAATTTTAATGACAATGTGACTATCCCATATAGGAATATCAGACCATTCTTTCCAATCACCTAAAATAAAGTATCCAAATAATGTCGAATATTTTAGAGGACGGTTCCAACCAAAAGGTTGGTGCATAATTCTGTAGTTTCAGGTCGCTCCAAGTTATCTATCAATGTTTAACATGGTAATCTTAACTGTAAAATCTTTAATAGCAAGAATTATTGAAGTAATTTTTATGAAAATTCATATTTACAAAAAACTCTTTTTAAAAACTTTAATACACAACACTTCAAATAAAAATATAGGTGTGGATATAAAATTACGCTTAAATAATCGTTTTGGTTCTTTTAAAAAACGAGGTAACCACTCTAAGCCATTTGAAATCCAAAACTGGCTAGGTCTTCTTACATTACCTGCATAAAAGTCAAAGACAGCACCAACAGAGCAAATTATTTTCGATTTGATACGATTTTCATTCATATATACCCACTTCTCTTGTTTAGGCGCTGTCATACCAACAAAAAGAACATCTGGCTTTACCAAATTGATGACTTTACACATTTTTAAGCTGTCATTATCACTAAACTCGCTTTTATAAGGCGGGGAATAAGAATGAACATTCACGTTTGGGAATTCGATTTTAGCCTTTTCTTGAATACTTTCTAAAGTATTTTGGGATGCCCCAAGAAAAAATACTGTTCCTTTTTTGGCATTCATATCATTCATTAAAAACTCAAATACATCAAAACCTGCTATTTTTTGAATAATATTGTTATTTATAACTTTTTCAGCCCAAACTATACCAATCCCATCCGGTAATAAGATATCAGATGCTTTAAGTGCAGCTTCAAATTTTTCATCTTTCCTAGATACACAATAGCTATGAGGATTAATAGTATTAATAATACGGATTTTATTACAATCTATATTTTGTAATTTTTTGTTGTAAATGTTATAATTTAGTAGCATTTTAAGTGAAATTTTAGGATGACAATTAAATTTATCGAAATTATATACACACAGAGAAGTTTAAAATCATTAAAACTTAATTACAAAAATAAACTATCCATTCTAATAGTTTACAATAGTTATTTTTTATTTTTTTTCCATTTTAAATAAATCTCTGATTTTATATTATAATAAAATGAATTGAAATAAGTTGTGTTACAAATTTCATCTAAAGTAGCATTTTTCAGACCAAAATCATTTTTAAATTTTTTGTAAAAAGCACTGTAATACTTTATATCTCCGTCATTGTGTTTATTAATTGAAATATCTAAATTCATTTTAAAAAAATCATTCATTGCAGTTGAGAAGTAATCATTTAAAGTCTCCATTTTAAATACGAGTAAATTTTTAGATTTTTTTCGTTCAATTATGTAACCGTTTGTCTCAATTTGATTGTTATCATATACTTCAAAATTAAAAGTTGATTTTAATTCATTTTTTATCCAGTCATCTTCTTCTTTAAGCTTTTCAAGAAAATAGGAGTCACTTAAAACGTTTTCAACTTTTGTAGAATCAAAACTTAAGCCATTGAGTGTAATCTGTTTTTTATATTGATCTAAATTTTGAAAGAAGGATGAAATTTTCCTTTGTATTGGTTCTCTAAATACGGTAATAACATAAAACTTTTGATCTACTTTATTTAATAGTTTGTGTAATATACGACTTGTAATTAAATGCAGTGGCACGGAATTTCTACTTGATGATTTATGCTCAGTCCAAGACTTTTCAATTCCATTCTCCGAAATATAATGTATATGAAAAATACGCCTAGTAATTTGTTTTTTTATGCTATAATAAACAGATGATGAGCCTACCTTACCAATAGTTAAAACAATTACTAATGGCTTTTTATTATACACAAAAAATAATTTGATGTAAATCAAAACATACTGTAACAAATATACTGGATAGAACATCCATCTTGCAATCCAACGTCGCAATAAAATACCTAAATTAGTATTTCTAAATTTCATAATTTCTTTTCTATAGCTCTAAAGGTAGTAAGCATATTGTTTTCAAAAGATTCTAGGGTATAATTTTCGTAAAAATCTATCTGTGCTTTATTACCGATTTTTTTAGAAAATTCTTTATCCTCAATAATTTTTAATACTGCAGATGTCATTTCTCTAATATTATCAACATTGCAGATAATTCCATTTTCTTTAGATTTAATTATATCTGGAATTGCCCCAACATTTGTCGCCACTATTGGCAACGCAAATTGCATAGCTTCTAAAATAACACCTGGAAATACTTCATTCCGTGATGGGAATATAAAAATATCACTATTATTAAAAATCTTGTATTTGTCATTTCCGTAAACAGGGCCTAATAATTTAATATTATATAGATGGTGCTCTGCTATATAAATTTTTAACTCTTCGTAACTTATATCTCCTTCTTCTCCAACAATACTCAATGATAAGTTTTCATCCACTTTAGACTGCAACCTTTCATAAACTTCAAGCAAAGTAAAGACTCCTTTTTCGTGCCTTAAATTAGAAATAAAAAATAATTTAATTTCATTATTTGAACTCTCTCTTATCTTAGTATTTAAATTGACGCAGGCTATACCATTGTTAACAATGTAAAGATTCTCTTTGTTAATAAAACCCTCAACATCTTTTAAAGCTATTTCACTTAGACAGATAAAGAATCCTTTACTTAATGAAAAAGATATTAATTTTTTCATTACTCTCGATGAACTTAAAATTTTAGCGCCTTTATTTCTAAAATGAAATATAATAGGGATTCTAAACAGTCTAAATAAGGCTACAAAAAGTGTATCTCTAAGCACACCGTTTCTTCTTAATGAATAGGTGAAATACACTACATCAAACTCTTTGCGCATTGACTTCCATATTAATTTCAAAAAAAGTTTTATAAATATGTATACTTTTTTAAATGCAAATTTCCCTAATTCTTCAATAGAATTAGAATAGTTAAAAGGCAGATATACTAATTCAAAATCCTCTCTTATAATTTTGCTTTCAAAAATGGCTTCATTACGTAATGAAGCCCCATGTAGAGGTGGTGGTAATTGCGCCCAAAATAAAACTTTAGTTTTCTTTTCTCCTTCTCGCATAGTAGTTCATATAGTATTGATAACAAATTGAAAAAAAAGCTAATGTTAGAAAAAAGGCAACAGTCTCCGCATAAGCATGTTCACCAATATATCCTTTTGAACCTCCATTTACAAAAGCAGCTCCTAATGCAGCCATAGAGGCTAAATGACTCGGGAATTTATGGCGTTTATATCTAAACAATTCTTTTATTAATTTGAAAAAGCCAATAAAAAAAACAGATAAGCCTAACAAACCTAGTCCTCCTAATATTGACATTAAGAAAAAATGAGTATTTGTTGCATAAACCTCAGTTGCCTGTCTAGAGATAACATCAAATCCCCATCCTGTTATTGGTTTTTCATATACCATTTGAAGATATATTTCCCAAAGTCTTGTCCTTCCATTAAGACCTTCTAATTCCTCGAAATCTTTGTTAACCAATATGAGACCTTCTATCAATGATGCATTAATAACTGCTAATCCAATAACAAAAGCAATTATAATTAAAAGAAAAATATAATTCTTATTCATCTTTGGCGAGAAAGCCAAAACAATAGATACTGCTACTAAAAAAGAGAGTACAGAGCCAAGACTGGTTCCTGCAAGAATTAAGAATAGACCAAAAAGTAAATACCTTTTCATTAACTTTTTCCGTTTTGCATAAAATTCATTCTCAGAAAGTGCACCAAAAGCATACGAAGCCATTATAGCGCCTGTTATAGGATATCCATTACTATGCATAGAACCGAATGAAATAGAACTTCTTCTAAAAAGTAGTCCAAAAAAGCTTAAAAAACCTATAACAAAAAGAAGTTTCAAAAAAAATCTCTCTGCAAATTCAAAATCAAAACTAACATAACTTATAAGTGTAATACATGCCCAAAGAAGTACAATAGCTTCAAAAGCTCTATAAGATGAATAGAAGAAGTTTGTAGACCATATACCGGATAAAATACCTAATACAAAAAGCAAAGAAAAATAATTAATCGATTGGTTTTTTAATGTAATGAAGAGTCTTTTATATTTTAGTAGCAGTAAAAACAAAAGTAATATACTCCCTATTTGAATTAGATTATACAAGTCTAAACTGGTATAAGCACCAGAATCTCTCATTCTTATTAAAAATGTAATCCTGAATACAAAAATTACAACCAATGCTAAAATAGCATATAGTCTTAGTTTATATTTTTTTGAAAGCTTATTCATCTAAAAGGGCATTTTTTATTTGCTTTACCCAATTTTCTACAGAAAGGAACTCTCCTTGAGTTTTTGCATTATCGCAAAATAATTGCAACTTTTCTTTATTGGTCAACAATTCAACTAAAGTCTTTAAATTTTCTTCAAAAGAATCTTTAAGAAAATATCCATTAACAGCATTTATAATATAATCTACTTCTGGTGGTTGACTTGGCCCATCTGATGTAACATATGGCCTTCCGTAGGCAAATGCATGATTTATGGAAAGTCCAGAGTGACCTGGTATAAAAACTATAGAACTTCGACTCATAATTGGAGCTATTATAGATTCATCTATTATTGATCCATGGCATATAATTGTATTATCTAATTTTGCTGCTGCTTCTACCGAAGATAAAAGAGGACCATCACCAATAATTTCTAATCTCAAATTATCATTTACCATTTTTAACTTTAGGTTTTTATAATATTCTAACAATAAAGGTATCCTCTTTGAAGCTATTAGTCGTCCTATAAAAAGAATAGTGATGGGATATCTTGTTGGGTGAGTATAATTATAATACTTTAAAACTTCATTTGTATCTATTGTATTATTTGCCCAATAAGCTTTTTCTTTTTTAATATAATTTTGTTTAATAGCCCAATTGTAGCCTTGTTCTGTATAAAATATAACTCTGTCTAAATTCTTAAAATATATCTTAGACAGAAAAATGTCTAACTTTGTAACCTTACCATTTCCAGATTTAATTAGAGGGTGACAATAAGAAATAATTTTCACTTCTTTTCCATTTCTTTTTGCTCTAAATCTAAGCCATAAAAGAAATATAAAAAGAGGGAAATTCTTTTTCTCTGCTGAAATTAAAACCCATTGAAAATCGTTAAATTTTTCTTTAATAGTTTTAGCTACATTTAATGAAAAACCATAATTTTTCTTAGGAACTGATACTTCTGAAAGTTCAAAATTCCAATTTTGCTCAATTTCTTTATCACCATAACCACGTCTACCTGCCCCTCTTAAGACATGAAGATCTATATCATCATCTTTAGATAAAAGATTTAAAAATCTAGCTTTATAATGATTAAAATTAGGTGAGAGCCAAAGGGTTTTTATCATTAGTTTAAAATTAACTTATATATATTAAAATAATCTCTCTCCATTCGCTGAATACTAAAATTATCCTTAGCATAACTTTTCCTTTCTTGAGCTTGAGTAGAAATTATCTGTCTATTTTTAAAATAAAATAATAGTCGCTTGGCAAGGTCTATTTCATCTTCTACAATATTGTCTGGCTCCAAAGGCTCAACAACTTCCTTTAAACCACCTGAGTCTTTAAAAGCGACTACAGGCTTACCATTTAAATATGCTTCTACACCAACTAAACCGAAGGGTTCATTTTCTGAAGGAAACACACATATATCGAAACTTTGATAATAATCTTCTACATTAGTTTTATAACCTGTTAAAGTAACAAAGTCATTTAATTTATGATTGTCTACTAATCTCTTTATATCCTTAAATGATTCACCGTCCCCAACTAAAACTAATTGCCCAACACCATCCATTTCAATAAAATATTTAAATGCCATAACTAATCTATCTATTCTCTTCCTATGTATAAATCTAGAGACCAGACCAATTGAAAATTTTTCTTTACTTAATAAGGTCTCTATATTCTCACTATTTACAATATTTATACCGTTTAAAATAACATTAGATTTCACCTTTTGTAATCCATAATGCTTTTTAGCTAAGTTCAATGTGTATTTAGAATTTGCAATAAAAAAATCAACTTTATTCAAGCAAAATGATTTAACAGTTTCTCTAAAATAATATTTAACCTTATTTTCTTTTCGAACGCCTTTTGATAAACCATGAATGGTATAAACTGTATTTGATGACATTGCAGCCAAGGATTTAATAAATGAAAAATGATGAAAATGAATAATATCAAATCTCTTAAATTGTTTTTTTAAACTATTTAGTTTAGTAAAACTAAATTCAAAACCTCTAAGAACTCCAGACATTATTACATCTATTTCATTTTCTACTATTACATTATAATACTCACCCTCTATGGAATCTAACATAATGACCACATCAATTCCTTTTGATTTTTGCTCGACTGCTAAATTAATTACCAACCTTTCGATTCCACCAATTTTTGGAGCATTTAAACAATGTAATAATTTCATCATTTTGTGTTAAAATATTGACAAGCTCGAATTTAATGGCAGAAAATGCAAATACCTTTCTTTATTAATTTCATATAATTTCTTACCAAAAATAAATCTTTTATCTATTTCGGATTCTTGTAACGGTATTTCAAATGGGATAAAATACTTAACTGTATTAAACCTTCTTTGTAAATTAATATATTTCTTTCCTAAAACAGAAAATATTGAAGGTAAGATATAGCCTTCACACACATATTTAAATTCAATTGATTGCTGAATACTATAGCCTTCAGGGAATGTTATAGTGTCTATTGGTAAGTAAAAATACTTTTTATTGAGTTCTTTTTTTAAAAGAAGCTCTAATTCATTTGAAAAGGAAATTATCAAATGTTCTAACTGTTCAGATGACGGCATATTAGTAAACCACGTAGAACGATAATTCAAAATTTTGTTCACCAAATCGTATAGTTTACCACTTTTTATGTTTAATAATTCTAAATCAAATGCTATAGCCTTTCCTAACAGCAAAAAGGATCTTAGCTTTATAACACCATACTTCACCTGTTCTGATAAAGATAAATACATTCTTAACATATACTCTAAAGCAATTTGTTTTTCTATTTTATCATTTGTTGGTGCTAAAGATGAATCAATTTTAACACCATCACCATACAACAAATTTAAATTTGAAATCAAATTATAGTTAAGGGCTTGTTCGAAATAATTACTTTCAATTCCGAACAATGAATGTGTCAATATTTTTTTCTCGTCTACAGAAAGCTCTTTTCTTAAATTAATATCACAATCAGAGTTTTCTTCAAAAACGCAAATAATATCTAAATCGGATATTCCTGGCTCTTTTACAGATCCCATTTGGTAAATTGATTTCACCTGTGAAAAAGACTTAAGGTCTGATACAATTTTTTCTTTCAAATTATCGTAAGCTGATCTTTCTATTGGCGTCGGATAATCTATAAATTTTAATTTACTCATTGTAAGTCCTTATGGCTTTTTATTTTTTTAATAAATAAACTTAGTAGATTCATAAAATTATCATTTGTCACACAATCGAACTTCTCATAATCAATTGGTGGACTAATTACTTTTTTTGTAAGTTTTCTAAGTATTCTTTCAGGTCTATGCATTAACGCTTTTTGAATGAAATTTAAATCATATTCCCAATTTAATCTGGCTTTTGAGCATAGTTTAATTGGGCTCCATTCTTCATCTGAGAAATAAGGCTTAACAGCTTGAAAACTTTCCCTTTTAAAAATTCCCTTATTATTTAAAGCGGAATAAAACAAGCACGGAATTAGCATTATTTGACTTAAAAAGCTTTTTAATTGAAACATGTTTTTTGGTTTCCAATTTAAAGTTAATCTAGCTTCTAATGAAGCTAAAATATTAAACAGGGCTTCCTTATAATCTATAAAATCATTGAGCTGAACATTCAATTCAATTTCGCTTGTATTAGGGAAAATTAATTTAGAATTGCGTAAAACAGATAATGGTAAATAATTATTTGGATAATTATTTAAATCTGATTCTCTTAATTGAAACCATCCATGGTGTTGCAATGGATCATATTCCAATACAATTTTAAAAGATTCTTTTTTGAAACTTAAAAGCTCTTTAGACTTTAACCAATTATCCTTTACAATTAATAAGCCATCAAAATCACTAAAATTTATATCTTCATTAGTGCCTAAACTGCCATGGATAATAACTGCTTTGAACAGAAAAGCGTATTTTTCTTCAATTAATGACTTAATTTTTTTTACACAAGAATTATCATAATTATATGCAGAAATTAATACGTGTTCATTACTTAAACTAATGCTATTCATAACCTAATTTTAACATCGTATCTCCACAAATATCCTTGAATATTGCTTTGTAATCTTCTGGCCAATCATTAAATTTAGGCAACCTCTCTTCCACAAATTGTTTTCCTTTAATTTTAGCATATAAATACCTGTAAAGTTTAGGTTTAGTCTTGTTTCTTTTCACAGCTACCTCTTTTTGCCATGTTTTCAAGTCCATTTTTAAATCAATTTTATCTAGTAGATTGCTTTTAAAATAATTATAATCTCCTGTGATTTTTTCAAAATGGATTATGTCCAAGTTTTTCTCTAATAATAGTTCTGTTTCAGTTTTCCAATTCCAGCATATTTGACTAAACTTATTCGCTGTGAGCCACCATTTAATATCGGTTTCATTTTTCGGAATAAAATGTACTTTTTTATCATCTCTTCTTGTATATAAAGATCTTACAACATTTCTTGGGTCTCTTACCAAATGAAATGTTTTAAGTGGCTTAAACACTTCTTCTACTTCATCAACACAATTACGATAGGCACCATTTACATCAATAAATTTGTTTGTAATTTGAGGATCTTGTTCAATTCTAACTTTTTGATTTTCTAAATAAGGTTTTGAATATGATTTACCTAAGTACCAACTTAATAATTCAAATTCTCTATTCCCTACATACTCATGAAAAGCTCTAACATCGCTACATTGAGATAGAAGTTGAGATAAAAATGTTGTACCAGATCTTCCAAAACCTGTAATAAAAATATAGTTTATTTTACTCATTTATTTCTTTATTTATCCTAGATATAGCAGGTATGCCAATAAGCGTACAATTACCTTCTTCAAAATTTTTATTTACTACCGCATTTGCACCAACAAAAACATTATCTCCTATAGTTATATCTCCATAAATTTTTGCTCCTGGACCTAGGTAAACATTATTACCAAGGATTGGTGATTTTAGCTCTTTAGGTTTACTGCCAATATTAACACCTATATGAATTGTACAATTTTCACCAATTTTGGTGTTTCCATTTATAACTATTGTTCCTCTATGCACAATTCGCAATCCTGGACCAAAACAATTTAGGGGAATTGAAAAACCCAATTGAACTTCTTTTCTATGAAAATTAAATCTGTAATATTTATAAATTAATTGTTGTAGAATGTTCTTTTTTATATTAAAGTAATACTCACATTTTCTTAATAAAATTTGATATTTCCATATCTCGTCCGAAAAAAGCTTAGGCCTATTACTTTTTCTTTTTAAAGCTATTTTATCTTTCTCTAAATAATGTTTTAATTCCTTACGAGATCTAATCATATTATAATTATTATTTCCAGTTATAATTTGATTTTAACATCTTATATAATTTCTGATTACTCTCATCAAAATAGCTGCTTAATTTCATTCTAAATTCTGCATCTATATTATCATAAGTACCTTTGTTAAAGTGCCTAAAAGAAATATTTTGCTTATCTATATTTAAAAACTCTATTACTTTATCGTAGTTAACATCTATGTTTCCAAACAATTCTTCGAATTCAAAAATTAACATTTGGTCTTCATCAAACAAAGATTTCCATCTTTCTAGATTTTCATAATATAGACCTCTTTTAGCGTATGCATAATTTTTATGATTAAAATCATAATCACTATTTGTAGACATATTTTTCATAGAATCCTTCAACCTATCTTCTTCTATATCTATGGCTTTCTCAATTGACTCAATAGGTTCTATTTTCAAATCTCTTTGCTTATAAAAACTAGAAATTGCTCTGTCAATAGGATTTCTCAAAACTAAGATCACCTTTATATCGGGATACGTTTCTTTTATTCGTTTTGCGGCTTTTGGATGCGAAAAATAATAAGGTGTAGCTTCTCCTGTAATTTTACCTTCCTTAACAAAAGGAAAAAAAGATTTATACCAACCTTTCTTTTTATGAAATTTATAATCAAAGAAATGAATTTCTTTTTTTACCGGAGGTAATACTTTATCATTTTGAGAGATATAATTGAATAATGACGTCGTACCACATCTTGCTTCACCGATAATAATAAATGATGGTTCCATTCTATTAAAAGAAAGGGTTTTTCTAAAGAAAAATATTAGCTTATTTTTTATTTTACTTAGCATATATAATTAAGTCCTAAACTTTAAAAGATTTTTAATTTTGAGCCATGGGAAAATATGAATTCCTATATATTTATGTACATAAAACACTCGTGTAAAATTCATGCCAATAATTGAAATTGCATACGCACAAGCTGCTCCTTCAACACCCCAAATTGTAATAAACACAAAGTTAAGAATTATATTTAGCACCATAAATGACGTATTAACTGATAATAATTTTTTTTCAAAACCTGTCATTGTTAATAGTGTACCTACTGTTCCTGTTGCTACATTAAAAAATTGTCCTATTGCTAATATAACAAGAACAAAATAACCACTTCTAAATTCTAATCCCCAAATAGAGAGAATAAAATTACCAAACCCAATTGAAATTGCTAATACGGCTAGTGAAATTAAAAATAATGCGATTGTCACATATTGTACTAATTTTTGTAATTCTAGCTTTTTATTTTCATCATAAAGTGTTGCAAATTTTGGTGCGACAGTTGAATTAGCAACATTAAGTAAAAATCCAGATAAGATGGCGATTCGAGATGCTACTGTATAAATACCTACTTCTTTTGCAGTACACAACCATCCAATCATAATAATATCAATATTCTTATAAAGCGTTGCGGTTAATGACACTAAGAATATGGGAAATGCAGTCTTAATAAGCTCTTTCGTTTTCTTTTCTTTTTTTAAAGTAGAAGAAAATATAGTATGCCAATAAATACCTAGAACTATAGTAGTTGTTAAACGACCTATAACATAAGCAATAACGACGTTAAAAATCGTCATTTCTATATTTAATATATAGTATGTCAGTAATATAAGAAAGACAACAAAAACACTTAGAGTTTGGTCAACCAAACTAGCTTGCCATATTTTCCTATATCCTGATAGTCCTGAAGAAAATATTCGTGTTAGTATTTGAAAAGGAAACACTATAAAACTTAACACTATTACCCATTCTAACTCTGGCACTTTAAAAAAACTATTCGCTAACCAAGGACTTATGAGTATAAGTAAAATGGAAACTATCACAGAAATTCCAACGTTAAAGAAATAGGCAGTTTTTAGAGAATCGCCCATCCTTTTCAAATCATTTCTATTAAGCCCAATTGCTATCTCTTTAATTAATACTTGCCGCATGCCAAACATACACACAACAAGTAAAATAGCCACTAGCCGATTTGATAAATTAATCACACCCAAACCCTCAGCTCCTAATGTTCTACCTAAAAAAATACTTACAAGTATTGCTAAAACCATACCTAAGAGCTTAACAAAAGCTGTTGGTATAGATTTTTTAAATACTTCAGAAGTATGGTTGTCCAAATTAAAAATATCTTTTATAAAATTAAATGATAAATTCAAACTTTTTTAAATGCAAATTTTTTGTAAACAATTCCTTAAAGAGTCCCTCTGCAGATGTACACTTATTCCGTAGTTTGCTTTTATTTTATCGACCCCTAGCACGCTATATTGCGGCCTCTTGGCAATAGTCGGATATTGACTTGTTAGTATGGGATGCACCATGACTTTCAGCCCTTTAATTTCAAAAATAGCTTTGGCAAACTCAAACCAGGTGCAAGTCCCTGAATTGGCAAAATGGTAAATAGCAACCTGCTCGTTCTTAATTTGAGGTAGTATTTCTAAAATCACCTTTGCCAAATCACAGGCATAAGTGGGTGATCCGATTTGATCACTAACCACACTTATTTCTTTTTGCTCCTGCCCGATTCGCAGCATGGTTTTTACAAAATTACTACCATAAGTAGAATACACCCAAGAAGTACGAATAATAATAGAATTAGTAGGGTTAATGGCTTGCATCGCTAATTCTCCATCCAATTTAGTTTGTCCATAAACAGATTGAGGATTTGGTGTATCAGTTTCAACATAAGGTTTATGACCAGTCCCATCAAACACATAATCAGTTGAG
>Ga0206125_10003239_pt1 | contig 15902 bp, 13 predicted proteins | sample Helgoland_Spring_4_FD_148598 | JGI IMG/M metagenome (GOLD analysis project Ga0206125, IMG submission 148598) | Pelagic subsurface seawater microbial communities from Kabeltonne, Helgoland, North Sea - Helgoland_Spring_Bloom_20160331_1 | ecosystem: Environmental > Aquatic > Marine > Epipelagic ... | reverse complement strand
TGTTGAGCCAGATTTGGATGGTTTGGTACACCACGTTGTACATAAATCTTTTTTAAAAGCAACACTTACACCAGAGACAGCAGATGTCTATTTAATTGCGGTTCCAACTCCGTTTAAAGACAATTATATTCCAGATGTTTCCTATGTTTTGGCTGCGGTTTCAAAAATAACACCCACACTAGAGAAAGGTGCATTAGTGATTCTAGAATCTACAAGCCCAGTTGGCACAACACGATTAATTGAAAAACAAATCTATAAAGATAGACCCGAGCTAGAAGGACATATATTTATTGCTTATTGTCCAGAGAGAGTATTGCCTGGTAACATCTTGTATGAACTTAAGCATAATGATAGGGCTATTGGTGGTATTAATAAAATATCTACCCAAAAAGCCATCGATTTTTACAAGTATTTTGTCGTGGGGACGCTGCATCCAACCAATGCTAAAACTGCAGAGATGGTAAAATTGGTTGAAAACGCCTCCAGAGACAACCAGATTGCTTTTGCAAATGAATTATCCATTATTTGTGATAAAGCAGGTATTAATGTATGGGATATGATAGCCCTTGCAAACAAGCACCCAAGAGTTAATATTTTAAATCCTGGCACAGGTGTTGGCGGGCATTGCATCGCTGTAGACCCATGGTTTATTGTCTCTGAATTTCCTGAAGAAAGTGGTTTGATTAAAAAATCAAGAGAAACTAATAACTATAAAACACAATGGGTATTAGAGAAAATAAAAAACAAAGCACTCGGATTCAAGGTAGAAAATAAAAGAGATGCTGTAATTGCATGTATGGGGCTAGCATTTAAACCAGATATCGATGATTTAAGAGAATCTCCAGCGCTTTTGGTAGCACAATCCTTAAAAGAAGCATCTTTTACAACCTTAAATGTAGAGCCAAATTTACATGAGAGTCACGCCATAAAGATTACAGATACTGCCCAGGCAATTAAGAGTGCAGATATTATTGTATTTCTAGTGTCTCATTCTGGGTTTAAGAGTTTAGAGCTTCCTGAGGACAAAATTGTATTAGATTTTTGCGGTGTTCGTAAGTAAGGTAACCCCCTTTAATAATCTATAGGTGGTATATTAAAACTTCTTTTTATAATTAATGAAAAAGCCATTATGAGTAAGCTATTAATTACAGGATCAAGTGGACAATTAGGACAATGTTTGAAACAGCAGCTAGAAAACACCCCTAACATTTCATGCTATTTTGCAACAAAGAAGGACCTAGATATAACAAATGAGCAGGCTCTTGGAGATTTTTTTGGTGAACACCCTTTTGATTATTGTATCAATACTGCAGCGTATACAAATGTAGAAAAAGCAGAGAGTGATCAAAAAGAGGCTTTTTTAGTAAATGCAGAAGGGGCATATCACCTTGCAAAGGAATGTAAAAGGCACAATGTGGTACTACTACACCTATCTACAGACTATGTGTTTGACGGCACAAAAAAAACGCCCTATTTAGAACAGGATCAAACAAATCCTTTAAATGTGTATGGAGCTTCAAAATTAAAAGGGGAACAATACATAGCTGATACTTGGAACAAACACTTTATTGTACGTACCTCTTGGCTTTATAGCCAGCATGGACATAATTTTTTAAACTCCATGCTAAAATTTGCTAAACAAAAAAAAGCACTAACCATTACAACACAGCAAAAGGGAACCCCCACCAATGCAAATGATCTAGCCAAAGTGTTAGTGACTATCATAAAAACAGAAAATACCCGTTATGGAATATACCATTTCAGCAATCAAGGAGAAGGAACTTGGTATGATTTTGCTATAGCTATTTTTAAGGCAACCAAAGAATTAGATACCGTAAGGCTTGCAAAAACCGAGCATTACCCTACTTTTGCTAAAAGGCCGCCTTACAGTGTGCTGAATTGCAACAAATTAAAAAATACTTTAGACCTTACCTTTACAGATTGGGAAAAGAGTTTAAAACAAATCATTAACAGTAAATAAAAGTATATGTCACAAACAAGCAAGGATGAGATAGACCTAGGATATCTTGTAAATAAGATCCGTGAATTATTTAAAAACATATCGGTAAGTATTTACCATGGCATTCAATTTTGTTTAAGAAACTGGTATTTTATTATTGGCCTACTAATTGGTGGTATTGCCTTAGGATATTATTCTGAAATAGACTCAAAACCAGAAAAGAAAGCTACCATTATCTTAAGAACAAATTTCAATACCGCAGAATATACCTACAATGCCCTTAACACCTTAATGGTAAAATCTGCAACAATGGATACAACGTTTTTAAAACAACATGGATTTAAAACGGGGAGCAACGAAATTAGAGGTTTACAAATCACACCTATGGTAAACATAGAGGATATCACAGAACGTTTTTCTGGGAATCAGACAACGCTGCAAGCCATTTTAAGAAACCTTGAGTTTAAGGATGAAGAAGCCATTTCAAATTCTTTTTATTCTGGATATAAGTTTCATCAGGTAGATTTTGTTTTATCAAATAGCGCAAATCAAAAAACGATAGATAAGGTCCTTGCCTATTTAAATAATAATGAAATTATAAAAAGAGCCGCACAAAATGGAAAAACAGTTTTAGAGCAAAACATTGCCATGAATGAATTTTCTATTGAGCAGATAGATACAACTATTTCAAAATACAACCAGAATACCTTTATGGGTTCTGCATCTGGGCAAGTTGTGGTGGTGGATAAAAACTTCAGCTTTAATGGTGTACTTGTTGAAAAGGCTAAATTACAAAAAGAAAATACGCGTCTAAAAAACGAATTAGTCTATGCAGACCAGGCTATTGTTAAGGTAACTAACCCAAATATTGTAGAAGATAAAAGGCCTACATACAAAATGAAATATGTATGGTATCCCCTGTTTTTTGTGTTTTTATTTTTTGTTTTTAGTTGGTTTTCCAGAGTTTATAAAAAAGCAAAAGCATATTCTACTTTAAAAAAGCAATAACACCTTTTGATTTTTTTACAATTTCTAAAAAAACACATCTCCTTGCTGTTAATGATAGTAGGGGCAGGAAGTGTTTTTTTGGTAAATATTGTATTGAAGGCAACCCTCAGTGATTTTGAATATGGAGAATATTCTATATTTATTACTTTTTTACAAGTGTGCATCTCTTTTGGTCTGCTTGGGCTAGAACAAGTATTTTTAAGACTCTCTGAAGTTTCAAATAAGCAGGAGATACGTACAGACAAAAAACTGATACAACTTACATTTGCTGTAGGGTTGGGATTTAGTTTATTATTCAGCCTGGTTTTTTCATACCTATTTTTAAAAACTAAGGTACCCATTTGGCAGCTGTTTTTATTGACATTTAGCACATCACTGATGATGTTTTTATACAACATTGTAAGGCTAAAAAAACAATTTGTTACGGCGCAGTTATTTAATAACATGTGGAAGTACATACTGTTTGTTATTGCTTCAATACTTTTGTTGTATGAGAGTGAAAGCACAAAAACACTCATCACAATTTTTACTTATGTCTCTGCAGTTAGTGCTGCTGTATTTTTGATATATGTGATAAAAACCATCCCCTTTAAATTCACTAACAATGATGGTCTGGATATGATATCTAAATATAGTTTTCACTTTATCGTCTCGATGCTTACCCTTACTATAATTGGTTTTTTTGATCGGTTTTACATCAAAGGTTTTTTTGGCTCTGAAACCTTCGGGAATTATTTTTATTTGTCTACTATTTTTTATTTCCCTTTTGCACTATTACAAGGGTATATTGGGTTTAAAGAATTAGTGTTTTTTAAGACCAAGGCTTCTTTATCTATATTGAAAAAGAAATTAGTTCGTATTAATTTTCTTTCTTTAGGTATTGCTCTGGTTATTTTTGGAGCCGCATATATTTTAAACAAGCTACAGGTCATACCAAATATAGATTTTAAGGCAAGCCTTACAATTATTTTAATTTTTATGACTCTTGGCATCTTACGCATAAATTATAGCATGCTTTCATCGGTTCTAGGTGCAATAGGGTCTATTAAAATAATCAGAAATGCAAACATACAGTCTTTGGCATGTATCCTTATTATATTTGTTGCTTGCTCAAAATACCTTGAGAGTGTTCAGGCTGTTGCTTTTTGTATCTTGCTTGTCTGGATATCTAGAATAGTAATATGGATCTATAATGCGGTGAGACAATTAAAAATAAATTCAAAATGATGTACGAATTTCAGTTATGGGTTTTTTCTCTCTTAAAGGCAATTCCTGGGCGTATAGGCTGCAGGCTTAGAAACATACTATTGCCCTATAAAAATGGTGCTAAATGTTTTATTTGGAGTCATACCCATATAGACTCTCCAAGCAAACTTACCTTGGGTAATAATGTGTCTATAAACAGGTATTGTATCCTGCACGCAGGGGGAGAAATCGAAATTGGAAACGACGTCCTGATAGGACCTAATGTTACCATATATAGTCAAAACCATAACTACACCGACAGCGCAACTCCTATATACAAACAGGGATATACCTGCAAAAAAGTACAAATTGGCAACAATGTTTGGATAGCTGCAAACACAACTATTCTACCTGGTGTTACAATAGGTGATAATGCAGTTATTGGAGCAAATACACTTGTAAATAAAAACATAGAAAAAGGAACCTTGGTTGCTGGTAACCCTTGCAGGGTAATCAAAAAAATAGGTGAAAATGATTAAACAAAAACTCATAGATTTCACTCGTGAGCCAATATCACTAATAGTGCTATTGATCTTTTTATTTGCAGGTGATGTTTTAGTAAAACTATGTGTTTATGCTCACTTAGAATTTCATAATTACAGTGCAATTACAAGAGGGCTATTTTTTTTGGTGAGTATATTGATGGCCTTTATTAACCCAACTCCGTTTCGAAAAAAAACACTGTTGTTTTTAGGGATTTTAACCTTGTTATTTTTTGTTGGGCAGTACACATTTGTGCCTTACGGATTTGAAGATCATCTTTTTAAAAATTTTATATTTTTATCACGGTACTTGTTTGTGTTTTCTATCCTACTTTTCTACAATGGCACTTATAACATCCCAATAAACAAGAGCGTTCTAAATGTCTTTGAAGCAATTATCATTGTAAACACCGTGGCTATTTTTATTGGTTTTTTGTTTGACATTGACATGCTAAGTTCTTACCAAGGCAATCGCTTTGGATTTGATGGGTTTTTCATGGTGCCCAGTATTGCTACATTCTTTTATGCCATATCGCTGAGTTACCTGGCATTTAACTTTACAAAAAATAACACATACAAACTCTTTTTTACACTTGTTTTAATAGCCTGCCTTTTGGTAGGTACAAAAGCCTTGTTACTTTTTGTGGTGGCAACCCTCATTCATCTATTGGTAAGCCAAAGGGTATACCTAAACAAAAAGTTTTATCTCCTTGTGGTATGCTCAGGGGCATTACTGATTCTAATTAGAGAACCTGTAGAGGCATTTTTTAGAAAAACATTTGCAGTTTTATTAAATGTGTATCATGAAAGTGGATTTATTACCATGGTAACCTCATACAGAAATATAAACCTTCAAACTGATTTATTTGATATGGCTAAGACACATTGGGGTTTTATTAATTATCTTATTGGAGGTACAAACTTTACAACCTACAGAGTTGAGTTTGACTTTATTGACGTGCTGCTTTTTTATGGTATTGCAGGGGGAGGGTTATATTTAGTATATTACTTTAGCCATGTAATACGGTTTACAGAATTATCGGGTTTTGGTAAAATTCAAATGGGGTTTTTACTTGGTATTGGATTTTTATCTGGAACTTTTTTTAACAATGCTCCAGTGGCAATTTACATTCTGATTATCGTAGCATTTTTTTCAGTTAATAACAAGAAACCATTCTCCCAAGAAAACACAGGTATATGACGTATTTAGTTTTTTTTATGCTGTGTCTTGTTTATTTTTTTCTCGGAATCATTTCTGTGATAAAATTTAAATACAACGACCTTGCATTGAAATTATTTTTTATCATCACCATCCTTGCCCCTCTGGGGAAATTGACAACAAAATTTCATACAAATTGGCAAATATCATCCTACTATCTCTTTTTTATTGGTTGTTTTTTGGTCTTTCTTCTCAAACTTTTAAGCAATAATAAATTTAAAAAACAAGTCATTGCTACCCTTACAATCACAATTGGCACACTATTTATTCTAGGAGTCCATTATATCTTAATCGGAGATAAACAAGTTAGCCTAACTAATATATTGAAAGACATTAAACCCTATTTAACCATTTTATTAGCTATCCCGTTTTTAGAGGTCTATAAGTCAAGGCTAGCTCACATATTGTCTAGAAAATTTATAAACACTATTTTACTAGTAAACCTTGTGATCACAAGTGTCTTTTTCTTTTTAATGCTGCAGTTTGATTTACATTTACTACTAACAGATGATCCCTATTTCACCTTTGAGGAGGTTCGCTTAGAGACTCTGGGTATCTTTTTTGGAGGCTTTTATTTGTTTTATTTAGTACTAAAAGACAAAAAGCCAACACTCAAAGAAATTGTGATTTCTGCGCTGCCCCTATTTTACACAGGTAACAGAACTATGATTTTTGCTTTTATTCTGGTAATGTTGTTTTTCTATATTTCAAAACTCACCTTAAAAAAAGTACTCTTAATTATATCTGGAGGGCTGGTAAGTCTTGTTTCTTTAGGGTATTTAGTGATTACAGCAAATGAAAATTCTCCTATCTATAGGATCAAAAAATTATTTGAAGATGGGTATATTAGTGAATCCTTCGCAACTCGTTTTTCTCCTTTTATTAATGTTATTTCAGAATTTTCTGCCCTAAACTTTGTAGTAGGAAAGGGATTGGGGTTAACCTTTTATATAAAATGGTTTGTCTGGCGATCGGAAATAGACAATTATAACGTATATCTTGACAACTTATACCTTACACTATATGCAAAATATGGCATATTTTGTGTTTTATTTTTTGTGATATTTTTCTTGTTTTTAAACTCCTACAGAACACTTAAAATCAGCAATTATTACATGCTACTGTTTGTGTTGATAGCCATCACAAATTCCTTTTGTTATCAATTTAATTTCTTGTGGTTTTTAATACTTATAGCAACCCCATTTGGTATTGAGAAGGCAGTTAAAAGATAAGGTAATCAAAAAAACCGTTGTTTGAAGTTGTTTAAAAACGCTCGTCTAAAACAGCCTTGGTATTGTTGTTTTGGATGGCAAAACCAACGCACACTAAAAAAACAAACAATACAATACCATGTTGACGCTCCAACATGGATTCTGTTTGAAATAAAAGCAACGAGCTTAACACAAACAAAAAGCCAAGAAAATTTTTATTTTTTGCAAACCCATACAAGGCATACATAAAAATGGTTAGTAAGGCTAAAACACCAATAAGACCAAGCCCTCCATAGGTTTGTATAAACTGGTTGTGGGCATTGTATTTTCTTTCTGCATAGGTCTCAAGTCCAAGGTTTGTGTAGGCCTTGTAAATTTGATCATTGGCATCACCAATTCCATTTCCAAACAGCATATTATTATTTGATTGTATGCCTGCATTAAATTGCTGTAACTTATTTACTCCGTCATTAAACTCATTGCCATTGGCATAGGTAAAACCAAATACTTGTTGAAATCTATATCTAGTGATTCTTACATTATATCCGATAAAAAAAGTAAGCACATAGAGTAGCAGCAAATAAATTACTCCCATTTTTAATTTCTTTTTAGTGAAGAAAAAATAAATAATTGCTCCATTAAACAGCAAAAACAAAACAACTATAGGAAGCCTGGATGATAAATGAAAAATGAAAAAACTCAAATAGGTGATTGCAACAAGCAGTCCTATTTTTTCTTTAACTTTTTTAGCCTTTAGTAACAAATGAAGAAAAATAATAACAGCCGTTAAAACAAAATAGCCGTAATAGGTACTATGTATGCCAACAGTCTCTTGAGAGAGGCTTAAATAAGAGTATTTGTTATTAAATAAGTTGAATAAAATATCATTGTTTTCATAGAGCTTAATCAAGACTTTGGTATGAGAAAACAGACACAAAAAAACCACAAAAAAGGCAAAGTATCGCAAAATAGTATGGTACTGTTTTTTTACTATTGGCAGGGTTGAGAAAATAAAAGGTAGCAATACAAAAGGCAATAATTTATTTATAGACTTTAATGCCCTAGAAGTGTTTTCAGAATATAATACACTTAAAAGGGCTATTAAAAAATACGCTACAAGGGGAATAAATCTTCTATAGTTTTTTACATTAAAATTAGGTTTTGAAACCTGGAGATAAACACTATAGAGGGTTAATAGTATTATTGATATACTATTTATACTGTTTTTAAGAGGCATGCTCATAACAAAAAACAATAGAAGACCAAAGGGTATAAATTGTTTGTTTATTTTAGAGAAAACAGTCATAGATTAATGTAGTTTTGCAAAGCTATTGATTAATTTTATAAACTTACGATAAACAATCCACTTGAAGGTTCTTCACGTATTATATCAATCTCTTCCCCAAGTCTCTGGCTCTAGTATTAGAAGCAGGGATATTATGATGTCACAAAAAGAAATTGGTATAGAAGTACTAGCAATTACGGCTCCTTTTCAAAATTGCATTAACAAAAATGGGAAAGACACCATTGATGGTATTACCTATATCAGAACGTCTTCAAATACAAAAAATTCTATCACAGATCTTCGAAAGGGTGTTTTACAAAGAATCTTTCGGATCTTCTCTATTTTTGTCTTCACTCAAAAACTTTTCAGTACCATTAAAAAAGAAAACCCCGATGTGCTTCATGCCCATGCTATGTTTTTTTGCGCGATCCCCTCATTGCTGCTTGGAAAAATTTTTAATATTCCAGTAGTATATGAATTTAGATCCCTTTGGATGTATCAAAAAACCAATTCGAAAAACAGGGGGTTTATCAATAAACAGATTGAAATATTTCTGATTCATGTAGAAATATTTTGTCTAAAAAAATCGGGGCATGGCATTATTTTAAATGAAAACCTGAAATCGTTTATTTTTTCAAAAACAAAACATCATTTTGAAAATACTGTCATTAATAACGCCGTTAATACTACATTAATCAATGAATTAAAAACTGTAAGCACCCCAATTAAAGCAAAAGAAGTTGTTTTTGGGTACATTGGTACCATTACAGAATATGAGGGCTTAGAATTTTTAATTGAAACCTTCCAAGAGCTATTCGACGAGGGTTTTAAACATAAACTTATCATCTATGGAAAAGGGGTTAATCAGCAAAGTATTCAAGATCAAATAAACACAAGAAGCGATATTGATACCATATCTTATAAAGGAGCGATTGCCCCAGATTTGATCTTCAAGGCCTTTTCAGAAATTGATGTAATTGTAAACCCTCGCTTAAATAAAACAAAAACAAACTCGGTAACACCATTAAAACCTCTAGAGGCCATGGCCTATGAAAAGCTTTTTATCGGCAGTGATGTAAAAGGAATAAAAGAAGTGGTTGCTAAAGGGACTGGATTTTTGTTTTCAAGTGAAAATAAAACTGATCTAAAAAGGGTATTAAAAGATGTAGTTTGCCTGTCTTCTCAAGAGATCGAAAAACATAAAAAAGAGGCTTTGGAATATGTAAGTAAACACAAAAGTTGGCTGCAAAATGCTGCAAAATATCAGGAGATTTACAAAACCTTATGCCGTCAAAAATAAACACTCCCCGGCTTTTTTGTGTCTAGATTTATTGGGGTGTTAAACTAAGAGCGTCAATCCAGGTGTTTTGAAAGCCAGTTGCCATATAAATCTTTACAGGTATACTGCTTGTTGTTTGAAAAACTTTTGACCGCTGTACCCAGCCTGTATCCTCAATGTAACCTATCCCGTTTGAATTATTGCTGTCAAAATTAAAATCCATAAACACAATTGTTGTGTTTCCTTGCTTTATATATACCCAGAGATTAGTTGTTCCCTCGGTGTGCTCTCCCTGAACCCTGCCAAAGGCACTTAAATTATAGGTTCTTCCGGCTTCAACATTAATTAAATAGGTTGTTTCCATGCTGGTGGCTGGAACAAAGTTATTGTCGAGTAAAGGAATTTGATTGTAAAAACAGGATGCACCTTCAGCACTTGTCTGCGTAGTAACCTCATTTAGTAAACTATCTCTGATGTCCCAGTGAATTACATTACTGTCTGCGATTTCAAAACCTCCGTCCCGAATAAGAATACCCTCCAAAGTAGTTGCGCTAACAATATTACTCCCTCCTATTTGACCAAATTGATCTCTAAGGAATACCCGATAAAAGTAGGATTTATCAGGCAATAAATTGGTGTGTTCAAAAACAGTATCATCGATTGAGGTTCCTACATAAATTAACTCTCCTGTCAATTCGTCTAGACCTTCGTTATCGTGCACGTAGACCTTATATTCATAAAAATCAGCTGCATCAGCCATGCTCCATTTAAGCTGTATTGAGTTTTCTGTGATTGTGTTTGGTTGGTCGAGAATTAATGGGCTTGGAAGTGTCAAGGCGTTTAGGTAAATATCCTGATTTACTTCGATTTCTACTGTTTTCTGGCTGTAGATATCTCCTTCGTATTGTTTAAACAACTCAAGTGTGTGATCGCCCAAAGAAACGCCGCTAATTACAAATTCTCCTGCACTATTTGTGGTGGTCCTAAAGTTTTCTTTGTTATCAATCTGGACTATAACATTTTCTGTATCACCGCTGTCATTGATAACTCTCCCACTTACTTGATAGGCGGTATTTTGATCCTCAGAGCAAGCCAAAAATAAAATCCCAAAAAATAAAATTAAGGCCTTGCCATGTATTTTTAAAATCATAATATCTATATTTTTGAAATCACAATGCTATCGAAGATACAAATTAATATTTTAGGAATTTCTGTTGACAACCTTTCGCTATTAGAGGTAGTAAGCAATGTTCAAAAGTCAATACAACATAACCAACAAATTCATCTTGAAGGAGTCAACGCAAGTAAAATTATTGATATGCAGTATGATAAAATGCTCCATGATAGTGTTACAGGCAGTAGTCTTATAACCCCAGATGGGCAGTCTGTTGTGTGGGCCTCAAAAATATTAGGAAACCCACTAAAAGAAAGAGTTGCGGGTATTGATCTTATGAGAGAGTTGGTAGCCCTAGCTGGTGAGCACCAATATAAAATATACCTTCTTGGAGCCAAACCACAGGTGGTAGAGAGAGTTGCTACAGGTATACAAAAAACCCACAGTCCAAATATTATAGCGGGGTACAGAAATGGATATTTCTCCAAACAAGAGGAGGAGCAAATTGCGCAAGATATTTCTGATAGTAATGCGCACATGCTTTTTGTAGGGATCTCTTCCCCGCAAAAAGAACACTTTATATACCGGCATAAAGATGTGATGAAAAACATCAATCTTGTTATGGGAGTAGGTGGCAGCTTTGATGTAATGGCAGGGGCTACCAAAAGAGCCCCTTTGTGGATGCAAAACATAGGCATGGAATGGTTTTTCCGTTTTTTACAAGAGCCCAAACGCATGTGGAAGCGTTATCTTGTGGGAAATAGCATTTTTATATACCAGGTTTTAAAAGAAAAGTTTAAAAAATAAAAAGCTATAAATATCGCTTAAGCCATATAACAAGGTTGTGCTTTAAAACCTATATTTGTTTTTCTCTTTAAAGAAGATCTTGACAAAAAATAGAATACACATACTAAACACCTTTATTGATAACCTATCAATGCAAGAAACTTTGCAGGTGATACAAAAGAGTATCGACTGCAAACAACAACTGCACCATGTAGTTGTTAATGCGGGTAAACTTGTGGCCATGCAAAAAGACCAGCAACTATGTGAGAGTGTCAACAATAGCGACATCATAAATGCAGATGGACAAGCGGTGGTTTGGGCTTCAAAGATTTTAAAAAAACCACTTAAAGAGCGTGTAGCTGGGATTGATTTAATGCATAATTTAGTGGCTATGGCACATCAAAAAAAACAAAAAATATATCTCCTTGGTGCCACCCAACAAGTAGTTGAAAAAGTAGCAGACACCTATACCAAACAATTTAGTAAGGAGCTTATTGCAGGATATAGAAATGGGTATTTCAAAAAAGAAGACCAACCACAAATAGCCAAAGATATAGCTAGCAGTGGGGCACAATTATTATTTGTTGCCATTAGTTCTCCCATGAAAGAAAACTTTTTATACAAACACCGAGATGTGCTCAAAAAAGTGAATTTTATTATGGGAGTTGGCGGTAGTTTTGATGTTATTGCTGGCCTTACAAAACGAGCTCCTTTATGGATGCAAAATGCGGGACTGGAATGGTTTTACAGATTCTCACAAGAGCCAAAAAGAATGTGGAAAAGATACCTTGTAGGCAACACCGCCTTTGTGTATTTGGTTGTTAAAGAAAAATTTAAAAAGGCCTAAGGCTATTTGAGTTTTGTTGAGTACCTTCATATCGCTTAAGACACAAGAAATATTATGAGAATTATACTTGCCTCGATATACCCTTTTGCGTTTATGCTATTGTTTTTCATCATTCCCTTTGATGAATATATACGTGTACTTCCTAATATTTTACTTATCATTCTTACCATTTCTTTTCCCGCAATTATCAAAAGAGAGCATTTTCAAAAAATAAAAAAAGTCCCTTTTTTTTTACTCTTGCTTTTCTTTGGATATATGGTAGTAAATAGCCTCATCTTTGGAAGGTTTGAAACAGATCTTAACATCCTAAAGAAAATTGCTATTGCCATTGGGCTTGTTATTTTATACCTCCCAATTCAGTATGACAGAAAAATTCAAAAGGCAGTTGTTTTCTCCTCTATTGCTGCCATTGTTTTCTCTATTATTAGTGTTGTATATAGCGCCAACACCAATGCAAATTTTGAGTTTGGTGATAGCCGAATGATGATTGAAGCCTTACTGGTAGACAGATTATATCTTGGTCTTATTAGTGTGCTGAGCATTTTATTTTGCCACCGCTCCATGCGTAAAACATACCACCCACATAACGCCTATTATTTAGGTGCCATTGCAATAAATGTATTGTTTATTGTGTTTGTGGTATCAAAAATTGCGGGTATTGTTCTGTTATGTTTGCTGTTAATTGGCCAAGTATACGGAGATAAAAAAACCATGCGCATTGCAATTGCTACTGGCTGTATTGGGGTTATTATTGCGGGCTTATTTTTTCTGAGGTCTCAGCAACAAATAGGTACAACTCCCGTTTCATTTTCAACATTTTTAACTAAAAACTTTGGCGATTCAAACACATCTCAAACAAGACTTATAACCTGGAAATGCAGTATGGATGTACTCAAAACCAGTGATATAGGACTTACCGGAATTGGTTTTAAAGCCACCAAAGACAAACTAGTGGCGTGTTACCAAAGCACAATAAAAAATCCAGAAAAAAAGGAAGTATTTACCTCTCAAAGATATAATAGCCATAATCAGTTTTTAGATATTTTATTAAGTACAGGGTTTTTAGGACTGTTTTTTATAAGCTTATTTTTAGTTTGGAGCTTTATGAAAAATAGAGAGCATTTTTTTCAAACCGCAATTTTATTTACTTTTTTTGCCTACGGTCTTGTAGAAAATATCTTTCATCGTCAAATCGGAGCCTACTATGTGGGGCTCATACTAATTATTGTATTGGCAAACAGATCCTACAAGCAAATCGATACGCCAAAACAGGTCTAAAAATCTAGTAAAGTGTATTTTTGCTATGCGCTAAGATGGGTGACATCTTAATAATAATAGTACATTCTGCCAGTTGTAGAATAACATACTTATGAAAAAAACAGTTTTAATTACAGGTGCAGCAGGGTTCTTAGGATCTCATTTATGTGATAAATTTATCAAAGAAGGCTTCAGGGTAATTGCCATGGATAATCTTATCACCGGAGACAAACGCAATATAGAGCATTTGTTTAAATTAGAAGATTTTGATTTCTACCACCATGATGTAACAAAATTTGTTCATGTTGCTGGAAAAATAGATTATATCCTTCATTTTGCCTCACCTGCTAGCCCAATTGATTACTTAAAAATTCCAATACAAACGCTTAAAGTTGGATCACTTGGCACTCATAATTTACTGGGGCTTGCCAAGGAGAAAAATGCCAGATTCATGATTGCATCTACCTCTGAGGTATATGGAGATCCTTTGGTGCATCCACAAAAGGAAACCTACTACGGAAATGTAAACACCATTGGCCCTCGTGGGGTGTATGATGAGGCAAAACGTTTTCAAGAATCCATCACTATGGCCTATCATCGTTTTCATGGCATGGAAACCCGTATAGCAAGAATTTTTAACACCTATGGCCCTAGAATGCGCCTTAATGACGGGCGGGTTATTCCAGCTTTTATAGGGCAAGCACTCAGGGGAGAAGATTTAACCGTATTTGGAGATGGTTTGCAAACCAGAAGTTTTTGTTATGTAGATGATCAAGTAGATGGGCTCTACAAGCTTCTTTTATGTGATTACAGCAACCCTGTTAACATCGGAAATCCGCAAGAAATTACCATATTAGATTTTGCCAAGGAGGTTATCAAATTAACAGGTACAAAACAAAAAATAGTATACAAAGAATTACCCAAGGATGATCCTCTACAGCGAGAACCAGATATCACACTGGCTAAAGAATTATTGGGATGGGAACCAAAAATGTCTAGAGAGCAGGGCATGAAAATTACTTTTGAGTATTTTAAAGGTCTTACAAAACAAGAACTCTTTAAAAGTGAACACAAAGATTTTTCACAACATATAAAATCTTAAGGTTTATGATTTTTAAAACAGGTAGATATTCAGGGTTTTTAAGGCCCATATCCTATGGTATTGATTTACTTGTGATTCATGGCTTTGCCTTTTTTTTATTTCAAGAAAGTTCTGCCTTTACAAACTATGTGTTTTATATGTCTATTGCTTGGATAAGCAGTTCTATAACTGTTCGATTTTATGAAATATACCGGTTTACCAGATTTAGTAATATTTTGTCTGTGGCCATCAAACAAGCCCTGATTTTTCTCCTTCTAGTCTTCGCCTTTTTTGGTTTTTACCCAGCCTTGCAAGAGCCTGTTAGTGCTATTTTAAAATATGTAATGGTAGTAATGGGGGCAGTATTTTTGATAAAGATTTCTATTTATTACCTGCTCAAGAAATACAGGCGTTTACTTGGTGGAAATTTAAGAAGAGTCGTTATTCTGGGCTCTAATGACAAAACGAAGGAGCTTGAAACTTTCTTTACTCAAAATGCCGAGTACGGATACGCACTTATTAAAAGGTATGATGTACAACACGATAAAGAACAACTACTTGATACCATTTTCAAGGAAATTTCTTCCAGTAATATAGATGAAATATACGCATCAGTGAATGCCCTGAGTGATGCATGTATGGCAAAGGTCATCGATTTTGCCGATAATAATTTAAAGGTCTTGAAATTTCTACCAGACAACAAAGAGATTTTTGGAAAAAAACTAGACTTTTCATACTATGGGTATCTGCCTATTTTATCGTTAAGAAAAATACCTACAGATGAATCTTTTAACAAGTTTATAAAACGAGCTTTTGATATTTTCTTGTCTTTATTTGTAATTGTTTTTATTGTTTCATGGTTAACTCCCATACTTGGTATTTTTATTAAATTAGAATCTAAAGGACCCGTTTTTTTCAAGCAAAAAAGAAATGGTCTAGATTACAAAGAATTTTACTGCTACAAATTTAGGTCTATGACCCCAAGCCCAACCGCAGATTTACATCAAGCAACTAAAGGAGACACCAGAGTTACAAAAGTGGGGCGTTTAATTCGTAAAACTAGTATGGATGAACTACCTCAATTTATAAACGTACTCAAGGGAGATATGTCTGTGGTGGGACCAAGAC
>Ga0206125_10003238_pt1 | contig 15908 bp, 18 predicted proteins | sample Helgoland_Spring_4_FD_148598 | JGI IMG/M metagenome (GOLD analysis project Ga0206125, IMG submission 148598) | Pelagic subsurface seawater microbial communities from Kabeltonne, Helgoland, North Sea - Helgoland_Spring_Bloom_20160331_1 | ecosystem: Environmental > Aquatic > Marine > Epipelagic ... | reverse complement strand
TTTGGAGACTGTAATAATTTTAATCAAGATATTGGAAGATGGGATACTTCAAACGTAACTGATATGAGTTATATGTTTTGTAATGCTACTAATTTTAATGGCGATATAGGAAATTGGAATACTTCAAACGTAAATGATATGCTTTCTATGTTTAATGGTGCTAAAGAGTTTAATCAAGATATTGGAGGATGGAATACTTCAAATGTCATATATATGAGTAAGATGTTTAATGATGCTAATAATTTTAACGGAGATATTGGAGGTTGGGATACTTCAAACGTAATTTATGTGCAGTAATAGAATTACATTATCAAACATAAAAATTGATTTCTTATTAACTTATTTTTTATTTAACATACATATATTTATGACTCATACCATAAAACATTACAATTATGCATTATATACCCTATTACATAAGATTCATTCATATGAACCTAACATTTATAATCAAATTATAAGATCAGTATTTTATCCAATGAAAGATTCCAATGAATTACGTAAAGCGGTTAAACTCTGGTTAGACAACGAATCTAAAGCACTAATCAAATACGGACATATTAGTCTATGGGATACTTCAAACGTAACTGATATGAGTTGGATGTTTTATAATGCTACTGAGTTTAATCAAGATATTGGGCATTGGGATACTTCAAATGTAACTGATATGAGTAGTATGTTTTGGTGTGCTAATAATTTTAATCAAGATATAGGAAAATGGGATACTTCAAGTGTAACTAATATGAGTAATATGTTTTGTAGTGCTACAAAGTTTAATCAATATATAGGAGGATGGGAAACTTCAAAAGTAACTAATATGAGTTGGATGTTTTATAATGCTTTTGAGTTTAATCAAGATATTGGGCATTGGGATACTTCAAATGTTACTAATATGAGTTATATGTTTGATTATGCTAGTAATTTTAATGGAGATATTGGTAGATGGGATACTTCAAATGTTACTACTATGAATTGGATGTTTTATCAGGCTAATAATTTTAATCAATATATTGGAAATTGGGATACTTCAAAAGTAATTTATAAGTACTAATAGAATTACATTATCAAATATAAAAATTGATTCTTATTAACTTATTTTTTATTTAACATATCATACATCTACTATGACTAATACCATAAAACATTCCAATGTCAAATTAAGAGAACTAGTACATAAAATTAATGACTATGAATCTGGTTTATATCAGATTATATTATCACTCGTATTTTATCCAATGAATGATTCAGAAGAATTACGAGAAGCGGTTAAACTCTGGATAAACAACGAATCAAAAGCAAAAACAAAATACGGTCATATAAGTCTATGGGATACTTCAAATGTAACTAATATGAATTATATGTTTGAATATGCTAGTAAGTTTAATGAAGATATTGGAGGTTGGGATACGTCAAATGTAACTAATTTGAGTTGGATGTTTAGTGGTGCTAAAGAATTTAATCAAGATATTGATATGTGGGATACTTCAAATGTAACTAATATGAGTTGTATGTTTGATGGTGCTAAAGAATTTAATAAAAATATTGGAAATTGGGATACTTCAAATGTAACTGATATGAATCGTATGTTTTTGGGTGCTAATAATTTTAATCAAGATATTGGAAAATGGAATACTTCAAAAGTAATTAATATGAGTTATATGTTTCATTGGGCTAAAGAGTTTAATCAATATATTGGAAAATGGAATACTTCAAACGTAACTGTTATGAGGGGTATGTTTAATGATGCTATTAATTTTAATCAAGATATTGGAAGGTGGGATACTTCAAACGTAAATGATATGTAACTAATATAATTACATTATCAAATATAAAAATTGAATTATGCCAATCAACTGAAAGTTAGGAATTAAACACCTCGTAAATGATATTTGTTATAAGTGTCATCCTAAATTATGTGTTTTTATTACTATTTATAGAATACTTAATTAAAAAAACTTAGTATATTTCAAATATAGGTTCTATTGTATCATCATATTCATTTTCAGAATTTAGAAGTTGATTCGTTAAATAAGTTATCATTGTATCTATTTGATTTGTAATTTGTCCTTGTCTCATGGAATGATCAGAACTTTTAGAACTTTTAGAATCTAAATTATGTCTACACATAGGACATGATGTTTTTTCTTTTAACCAATTTTTAATATGTTTTTCTAAAAAAATATGGTTGCAGGGCAATTCTATCAAGGAATCGCCGTCTTTAAATTCTTCTAAACTTATTGGACATTGTGTTTCTTTAATGTCACTATTGTATTTAATAAAGTTACAATCTTTTAACAACTCATCTATATTGGTAATAGAATTACCATTAATTAAATTATTATAAAATTGAGTGTATAGATCATTATGCCTTAAGTTAGCCATATTAATAATATAATATTATCTTTAAATAATTTAATCAATTTTCTGACAAATGGTTTTAATATTATTTGGGTATAAATATTATTTAAAATGTATTTAAGCGGACAAATACATATTATTTAATGACTAAATTATACTTAATTGGACTATATAGTATATATAGTATATATTGTATATCTAATATAAGAGCTGATAGTTTTTTTGATGATGACGATAGTTTAAATGAAAGTAATTCGATGATAAATATAGATGTGTATAAAAATTATATTGACTGTTCTAATAAGATAGATATAGTATATAAATATCGTAAAAATTTTTATCTGGAATGTAATTGTATTAATATACATAATTGCTATAATAAATTAAAAGAATCGAACAAATTAAATTATTATTCATTTGACTATAATAATAAATCATTTGAATTGAATGCGTTTAATTTTACTAAACAATGCTATACTATTAACGGTTTATACATTTATAATGAACTTAATGTTTACGATTATTGTATTAGTAGTATGGTATTATTTATTGGAATGATGATATTGTTTGTATTTTGTTTGATTATAAATATTAACTATTTTATATCCATCCAACAAAAAAAAAGATATCAACATACTATCCACCCACCGTTATACCAAGCAATAAACTAAATATTTATTTAAAAAATTTATTTAAGTGAATAACTATTATATTAACTATATGACTAAATTAAATTTACAATTTAGTTTAATTGGACTATTTTTAGGGTGTTTGATACCATCTATAATTGGGGATACTACTAATACTGTAATAAATGTAAGATTATATGAAACTTATAGTGATTGTATAAGTCAAACGAATGTATTATATAAATATAAACAATCGTTGAATATAAAATGTACGTGCGTTCCATCAACTGATTGCTATAATAAATTGACTGAATCTTCCAAATTTAAAACTTATTTTTTTAATTACAATAATGCGAGTATTTATTTTGATGCATTAAATTTTAAAGACACCTGCTACAGATTTACAATGTTGTCTAAGACTTCACCTGATATATATATTTATAATGACATGACTTTTTATCAATATTGTGGCGTGTTTATAGTATGCTCAAGTTTCATAATAATATGTATTATCATATCTATAATAAGTATTAATTATTTTATTAATAAAAAAAAGAAAAAGGGCAATTTATTGGTAAATATCCCCCCACCATATCAAGCTACAATTTAAGTATTTGTGAATATAAATAAATTTATTATATTATAGAATATTATAAAATGAGAGGCAGATTAAGTTTAAACAAAAAATATGGGGGTGCTTGGAGTGGAGACTCCCATGGACACTGGCGGCACAAAAAGGGTATTTATGAAAAGTGTGAAGCAGATTTTAAACAATACACTAACACATGCAATAGAGATGCCATGGGAATATCACCTGATAGTCAATCCTGTTACGACGCAGGCGACCCTAATACGGAACCTTGTAAATATAGCTATACAAAAAAACGGCCGTTCACAGAGTCAGAAGCTATTGAGTTTGCGGCACATTGTGGACGTTGTGCCGCATTAAGGGAATCTTATACACAAAAATGTATTCCACCCGGTAAAGGAGATTCTGGTCATGCTCACGCTGTTACACGTGCAAGACATATAGAATCTGAATGTGTTAAGAATATGAAGGCTGAACAGGCTGAACAGGCTAAAGCTAAACTGGCTAAACTGGCTAAACTGGCATACAATAAAAGAATGAGTAAAAAACAAACCCTTAATGTAACTGCGGCAAACGCATCTAAAGCCGCACAACTCAAATCAACACAGAACACACTAAAACTAAGAGGAAATAGTGCGGGTGCGGGTGCGGGTGCGGGCGCGCCGCCATATTCTAAAAAAAATAATAACACATCGGCACAGACGCCGAAGACGAAGACGAATCCGAAGACGAAGCTGAAGCTGAATCCGAATCCGAAGCTGAAGCTGAATCCGAAGACGACACAGAAGATGAATCCGAAGATGAAGACGAAGTGTTCTGACAAATCGTGTTCATCATGTGATAGCAGAAAAAAATGTGCGGCTGCCACTTGTACATGGTCAGAAGAACCAAACTCAAAATCAAAATCAAAAAGCGTTGTAGGATGTATAAATTCGACGGCACCGAAAAAGAAAAAGACACAGACTAAGAAACAGACTAAGAAACCTAACAGCGGGAGATAATTTTAATTACATTTATTTTTTAGTGAATATAACTAAACTAGCTTCCAACGTTTCGGCATCTTCGGCTTCTTTCTCGGGAACACTATTATTTGTTAATTTAATATCGTTACGTCCTTCACCTGGATAAATATATGCCACTTTTTCTTTATAAAATTTAGGTTTTATGACTTCAACTGTAAATTGTTTATCTATATATTTAATTAATGGGTCATCATTATAATGGTAATTTCCATAATATACTGGATATATTCTTAGTGTCCCATTTTTTTTAAGAATGCGATGAATTTCGGTTAATGCCCTTAGCAAATCTTTAGCATTATCCATCCAATAATGAAGGAAATATTGACTTGTAATGGTATCATAGTAACTCGATTTAAGTTTAGAATCCATTATGCTGGCACTAACAAAATTCGGATGATTCGTTGGAAAGGTGTACAGATCAAGACCGGTGGCATTATATTTATTTTTTATAAGTTTATGTAGAAGAGCATTTTTATATACATGATTTATGCCACACCCTATATCAAGGAATTTTTTATGTTTTAAATAGTTGAATACACTTGATTTACTTGATTTACTTGATTTAGTTAAATCAGCAAATAAATGTCTAACATAACTTTCCATTCCTCGACCAGTGACTGGTGCAGTATTACATTTAATATCTTTATTTTTGATGACGTCGCAGGCAGCCCAACTACGACTAAGTTTATGATTAAAATAAATCATAGCATTTTGTTTAGTTTGGTCTAACCACGATACCTTTTTAGTGTGATGTTTCTTCGTCGAAAGATGATTATTCTTCTTTGATTGTTTGGTCATTAATATAATAGTTTATTTTTTATTTAAAATTATTAATTTAAATTTAAAGAAAAAATATATTAGTTTTGTATATGAGTGAAGCATTTTACAACGCAAAAAATTTTACAGTGAGTAATGGCTTTGTTAGAAATCCTGACAGATACTATTTAGAAGAATATTTCAATCATTTAGTGGTTTTAAATCAAAATTTAGTAACACAATCTACAAATCATACAACCGCAGTAACACTTAATGCTCCAAGTGGAATTATTATATTGGCGGCTTCGGCTCTTGCTGCATCAACAAATGCAGAATTTACTTTTACTAATAGTTATATAAAATCAACATCGCAAATATTATTAACCGTTCAAGATGAAAATACTACAGATAATGCTCAACTTACATTAGCACACCATACATTAGCAGACGGGTCATGTAAAATAACTATTATCAATTCTGCAGCAACAGGTGCAACATCAGCTACTGCCAGTAAAATTCATTTCAAAATATTAGACATTGAAAGTAATAAAAATTTTGAAGTTTTAGGAACAAATATGACCACAGCATTATGTACATTTAATCCTGATGCAGCGGGTATTATAATAACCACCGCCGGCGCTGATGAAGATCAGGCAATTATCGCACCAAATCTTAATACAAATCAAACCGCATGGACAAATATAATGTGGGGAACCGATAATCAAGTTGAATGGGAATGTGCTATAAATTTGCCTGCTATTGATAATCAAAAAGTATGGGCTGGTTTAAAAATAACAAACGACCAATTAATATCTACTGAGCTTGATCTTGATCAAGCATTTTTCAAGTTTCAAACGGATGCTGATAATAGTGAAACATTTACCGATTTTACTAAGTTACACTTTATTTATACCATATCATCAACATCAACAACTTATATATCACAGTTACCTATAACAGTTACCGCAAATACTAATTATAACTTACGAATAAGTATTGATTCTAACAGATATCTTAGTATTTTTGTAAATGGTGTTCAATATAATATAACGACAACAGCCGGTGCCACCGGTGGAACCACCGTAACTGCTGGAACAACATCATCAAAACAATTAACAAACGCAATAGATTTAAAACCGTATATAGGAATAGAAGCAGGTACTAGTGGTGCTGAATCTTTACATGTATATTATCAAAAAATTAGTAGAGTATTATCTTAACATTATTTTGTTTAAACTTTTTCTAAAAGTTTAAAGGTTGACCAAAAAAACCTTATTTTGTGTTATTTTTAAAAATTGATTTAAAGTATATTATGTGATTTAATGTAAAAATGTCTTTCTATACAGAATCCGGACAAAATATTTATAATCCAGAAGCATATGCTAAAACTGGTGCTCCAATGTATAAGACGAAATATATTGAAAGTAGAAATATAAATGAAGAAACTTATATATATAAATTAGATTTAGAAAATGGTAAAAAATATATTGGAAAAACTAATAATGTTGATAGACGCATGAATCAACATTTTAATGGAAATGGTTCACAAGTGACTAAAAAATTTAAGCCAATTGAAGGAGAAGTTATAGATAGTTGTAATGGTTTCTTTTCTAATAATTTAGAACAAAAGCATACTGAAAAATATATTAGTAAACACGACTATAGTAATGTTAGAGGTGGTTCTTACACAAATTCTAAAACTTTAAAACATAGTAAGAATGATAGTAAAATTAAAAAATGTAAACGTTGTGGAAATACTGGACATTACATTTCCAAATGTTATACTAAAACTCACATTAATGGATATAAATTAAACTTTTTTTAAAAAAGTTTAGTTTATAAATTAAATCTACTATATCTAGAATTCTGTGTATATCACTAATAGGTTTTCCTAATATATTGTATTGATAACGAATGTTACTTCTTCCAAATTTTTCAGACCACATGAGTTTAGCATTTAGTTTTATATCATCATTAGCTTTATTATTTGATCGACCAATATCATAATTTTCTAGAATTAAAGAACCACCAAATAATCTATACCAATCACCTCCATTTTTATATGTACCTCTATGCTTATATTCTATATTTTTTAATCTAACAATACTTAAAAATTATTCAATTGTAGTTTTATTATTTGATATAGCAGACATTATTACTTTAAAATCAATTTTAAACAAAATTGATTTTTAAAATGTAACAAAATAAGTAAATACATCATGCTCATTTACATAGAAGGAAACATTGGAACTGGCAAATCAACCTTCGTTGAAAAACTAACATCATATTTGCCAAAGCTAAAAGAACTTAATGTTGATCCAAAGTTAATTTTAGAACCAGTCGATGAATGGTTGGAAACAAAAGACAGTGATGGACAACATATTCTTCAAAAATTCTATGGAGACCAAACTAAATGGTCCTTTACATTTCAAATGAATAGTTTTATTAGTAGGGTTAAGCGAATTCAAGATGAATTATTTAAAGATGATAATGGACAAGAAAAAATAGCATTTATTGAGAGGTCTATTTATACTGATAGGAATTGTTTCGCTAAATTGTGTCATGAAAGTGGTAAAATGACTACCTTAGAATATGATATTTATTGTAAATGGAATGAATGGCTATCAGAACAATTTAATATTAGACCAGATGTCTATATTTATTTACGATGTCTACCAAAAGTAAATGACAGCCGAATTAAAGAACGTGCCAGAAGTAGTGAAGAAAGTATTCCAATCGAATACTTAGAGGCTTTGCATGAAAAACATGATTTATGGTTAAACGAGGAAAATATTAATGGAGTCCCCGTCTATGTTATTGATGCTACAAGGAATTTTAAAGATGTTACCGAAATGGATAAAATCTTCACAGAATTGTATACATTTTTGAAGACATTTTTAGATACTAAAAATAAAAAATAATAAATTATTAGCTAAAAATTTAGCCAAAGACATTTAGTTCATTATCATGAATTGTTCTAAGTCGTGAGAATAATTGAGTATTAATAGTTCCTGCTGTTTTTTTTAATTTATATTGTAACGGATTATTATCATGGTCTAATCCATTTTCACATGCTTCGACTAATTCAGTCATCATCTCACCCACAACCGGTGAATTTTTAAATTGATTACCACTTGTGCCTATAGCCATATAGTAACCATTTATAGAGCTCTTATCATAAATCGGATTCCAATCATCGGATACATCATAAGTGGATACGACATATTGTTGATTTTTTGGATTAGGTATTTCAAGTTCGGGAATTCTAAGGGCGGCCCTACACATTTGATTATACCATAAATCGGTATTACAAGTATTCATATTATCTAAATCATCCTCCCATATTTTAGGTTCACATAGAGGTTCAACCGAACCTATTAACATTTTATTTCCAATCTCAGGCCTAAAATATAAGCCACTATCAAGGTCTATAACAATTATCCCATGTCTGTCTATATTATAGCGTTCTTTATCATACTGAGTATAAGCAACTTCGCGACGTAAAGGTCGACATTTAATATTACTATCATTTTCGATATTATTTTGGACAAAGGCCATATTATTAATTTGGGTTGAATATGGACCACCACAATTAATAACAATCGGACAATCTATTTTTTCATTATTTTCATTATTTTCAGTAGTGATACCCGTGATTTTATTCATATTTTTATCCACATTAATTTCATATATTTTAGTATTAAAATGATAATTTACCCCTAATTCTTTGGCTGCATGATACAGATTTAAAGTTGCTAGAAGTGGGTCGCCAACATATCCGGTTTCAGGGAAATACACTGAACCTGTAATAGAATTAGTAGAATCCGAATAACCAAATTTGGGGTCATCTATATCTCGTGGATAGAATGTGTGTTGAATATCCATTCCAAGAAAATTAGTATACAATTCGGTTTCATGGAAAGTTAAATCATGCAGCGGAACTCCTACCTTTTTCATTAATTTACACGAATTATCTAAAAACTCATTTGAATTATTACTTCTTAGAAATAATGCGCCACACTTATTTAGTTTAGCATATCCATTTGGATCTTTACAGCCTATATGGTCTTCCCAACCCTTCCAGTAATGATAGCCTTCCCACGATAATTTAACGCTGTCTAAAATCGAATAATACATTCGGCAAATGCCGCTCGAATAAGAAGTAGTGCCATAACCTGGTCCAGGTCCACTATCATATACACTCACATTAAAGCCTTTTCTGGCCATACTGAGTGCTATAGAATTGCCTATAATTCCAGAACCAATTATAGATACATCAGCAGTTTTTTTTAGGAAATTCATATTAATTTATAATATTAAATAACTTTTTTATAATCAAATTTTATATATATATATATTATGGAAACAAACCCAACTTTATTAGTAGTATTAGGTCCTACTGGTTCTGGTAAAGGTTCTTTACCTAAAAAAGTTGCGAATTATTTACAATTAGTCAACATAGAATGGAAAAATGTCGTAGTAGATAATTTAGTAGAAACAAGTTTAAAATATAAAGTTGAAGTTTTTAAGATTTTAAAAGAATTTTTAGATAATGATAAATCTTCAAATGATGATAAATCTTCAAATTATTATGAAACTAAATTAAACTCTATAATTGATAACCCAACTGAGGATATGAAAAAACAATTTACAACAGCATATTATGATGCTCGTGATTTTTATAAATGTTGCATTACCAAAGACCAGCAAGGTACTGATTGTTACACACAAATAGACGATAATTGTAGTTCAGATATATCAAAGAAGACAAATCCACATGGCGATTCAAAAAATTCATTTAAATCTGGTAATTGTACTACAAAAGTATCTGAAATAATAGGTTCATGTTCTAATTTAAATGATACTAATTTTACCACATTTATCAAAAATAAGACAAATATAGTATTTGAAACAACTGGATTATCTTTTCCTTTTTGGTTATTTGATGTTCATGGTGAAGGATTAACTAATTATAATATAGTATTTGCCTGGACCTTTGTTCCTTTAGAAGATACGATTGAACAATCAATTATAGGTTTGAAAACAAGGATAAAACAAAGAGCAAAAGACCAATTAAAAAATTTTTATGATAAAAATAAAGCATTATTTAACCAAGAATCAGTAGATTCTAATACATTAGAAGGAAACGCACTAAGGTTACCTGATTTGCATGACTTGGAAATACTTATAAATAAAATAGCTAAAACTTTTAATGATTTAAAAAAAAATTTTAATAAACCATCCGAAGGTTTTAAATGTTTTTTAAAAGGAAGTAATAACCAATTTAAAGGTGTTGCAGAAAATATAAGATACTTAGTATTTGATAATACTACTAAAAAAGATACAATAGTGTATGATTCATTAAAAGCAGCAACATATAATTATTATTATTATTTAACTAAAGAAAAGGAACAACAACAATTAAAGATAAATAGTAAACCGTTTAATATTAGTTCACCATTCGAGTTTCCTAATATACAACGTGTTAATGGTTGTCAAATTCCTTATGATCATAATTATAGCTATGATAGACAACGAGGTGGGGAGCGTATAAAGCTTAGAAGAAGACGAACTAAACTTAGAAGAAGACGCACTAAGCTTAGAAAAAAGACAGTTAAAAGAAGATTAAAAAGAAAAATAAGAAAATCAAAAAAAATATATAGGTAAATAGTAATGTTCCCTAAATTTCACACTTACACTTTAGAAAACGGATTAAAAGTGCTATTAATCCAAATAAAAGATATTAACACAATAGCAACAAGCTTAACATTTGATATTGGGTATTTAGAAGAAACCATCGAAAATGATGGATTAGCACATTTGGCCGAACATATTGTTAGTAGATTTATTACAAACCATACAAGCGTTAAAAAACTTAAAGCAGCCGGACATTTTGTTTATACGAACGCCCACACGAACCATTTTAACACAGATTATCATATTCACAGTTCTAAAAAGTTTCTACCCGATTTACTGGATGCCTACATTGAATTATATGATTTCAATCATACAGATCGCAATATTTTCTACAAGGAATTGGGGGCCGTGATTGTAGAATTAAAGCAAATTATTTCCAATAAAGATAGGTATATTTTCTACAAGAATATGCCAGAATTAATATTTGGTTCTAAGGGTTCTATGGTGAACGACCCTATACCAGAGATAAAAAATTTAGTTAAGAAAACGGAGTGTAATTTAGTGAATTTCGTTCAACAATTTTACAAACCCTGCAATTCGGTGCTAACAATTGTTGGAAATATAGAAGTGAGTAAAACATTAAAAATGATTAAAGAAAGGTATGGTTCAATTGAAAAAGGTACCGCACGACCCTTAAGAATAATAAAAGTGCCTAAATCTACCAGTCCAAGATATAATTTTGAAATTTCTAAAAGCAGTAAACTTAATAACTTGTATCTTACGTTCACATGCAACACTATTAACCAACATAAAAATATGGCTATTATAGATGTTCTAAAAAAAATATTAGTTGAATTGAATGATTCTAGCATATTATTTTCTCGTCTTAGAAGTAAATTAGGGGTCATTTATAGTCCAAAGATAATGAACTATATTAATAATCATTATGGACTGTTTATTATAAATTATAATATAGAAACTAAAAATTATGATAAAGGATTTACAGAGTTAATTTCTATATTAAATGAATTGAAAAGCGATAAAATAGATGAAAACTTATTTAACCTCGCAAAAGATAAAATATTGTTTGAGATTTCACAGAATCAATATAATTATACACCACAAGATTACTTAAATTATAGTGACTATGTTTTACAGGGTCGAGAAATTATGCCACCCATCGAATTTTACAACAAATATACTAAACACGTAACACTAAATGACATAAAAAAATGGTGTGGAAAAGTATTTGTTAAAAATAATAGTTACCTGTGTATTATAGGGGATACAGATTTATTCAAAACGAGTTCAATTAAAGAACTTAAAAAATTAGCCTAACCTTTTTAGGAAAAAGATTTGAAAAGTTTAGTTTATTTTTGCTTTACTTTTTAAACCTTTTTAAGAAAAAGGTTGACCAAAAAATAATAATAATAGTTTTTGATTTTACTTTTTTATAAAAAGTATTTTGAAAAGTTTAGGTTATAAAAGTTCACTCGTATGTAAATATTTATTTTGTAGTAAATTATTCATATAGAATATTTCGTTTTGTTGTTCAAATATTAGTTTATTACAAAAATCAATCAAATAGGAATGATTCGTATGTAATAATAATCGCCTACTCATATCTATTGCTACTTGATGATGGGGAATCATATGCTCTAAATAACTGTTCACCGTTAATTTCATATGTTTCATATGTTTAGAATGATCATTTGGTTTAAAAAAAAGCGGATTACAATTTCCATCTTTTGATTTAGACATAATCGGTTCAAATATATCTAATTTTGTAGGATAGATATTAGATGAAAATGCTTGATTACTAAATACAGTCGCAGATAAACGTTTAAGCATCATAGTCATTTCCCATATTTCATATTCTTGTTTTCGTATAATATCTCTACATACATGTAGAATTTGTGGATTATTTGTGATTGGAATTAGTAAATTAGACATATCGATTGCTACTTGATGATGCGGAATCATATGTTCCAAATATTCTAAATCAGTCAATTTATCAGTACATGGATTACTCATTATATATTATAATATAATATTATTTGTCTACTATTGTAATAATTTAGATAAATTGTTTGATTTAGTATATTGGATTAGAAATGCGAATAATCCAATACATACATCAATCAATAATACTATCCAAGCATTAGAATATAGTTTTTTATAATTGGATAAAGCCATTATACCAAATAATAAGTAGGTGAATCCGTGCACGAGTCTAAGAGAGTTCCACCATACATTTCCACCGGTTGCACCCTTATCTGTTGATTTATAGTTCATATAACTATACAAAAATACTATGGCTGGTATTAATAATATTCCACCCATAAGCTTAAGTAACACCAACTTATTAAACTCTTTAAGTTTTTTTGCTAGATACACTAATAAGAACCGAATTCCTAAACATACAAATATAAATAACAAAAAACGTTGTTGAACACTATTCATTATAATATTAAAAGATTATTATTTAAATATTAGTTAACTAATATTATTAGTTAACTAATATTTAATGATATTAAGTCTATTATTTACTTTATTATTTACTTTATTAGCATCGTCATTGAAAGTCCCGAGTTTGACACTTTCAATCAGCGATGAATGTTCTATTAATTTATACAGTGTTAACTATAATAGTGTATCATTTAATAATAACAGATGGGAAAAAAAACTAGATGAACCTATTAATGGAATAAATGTTATAAAGATTGGTGATGACATTGATGAAGGTCCGCTATGTAAATATTGCGACCACTTTGATTTTAGTAGTAAATATCGTTCAGAGTGTTTGATAAAAATAGTTTCAACCAATTATATATATTATTTGAATACTACAAATGGTAATATAATTAATAAATTACATATTATAGATAATTATTATATTGAACTTAATCATACATCATTTATAGTTGAATGTTATAATATACTAATAAACAAATGGTGTATAAGAGATATTATATATAATGGGTCTATATTTATTAGTGTTATAAATAATAAATGGTCACCACATGATAAATGTGGTGATGGTCCAAATGTAGGAAATAGATGTGTAACTAATAATATTTCAATTAAACATACCTTTTTAGGGAAAAGATTGATATAATTATTTATGAAGTATCCCATCCTCCAATATCTTGATCAAACTCTTTAGCACCATAAAACATATTATTCATATTAGTTACATTTGAAGTATTCCAACTTCCAATATCTTGATTAAATTTATGAGAATGTTGAAACATACAATTCATATCAGTAACATTTGAAGTATTCCATCCTCCAATATCTTGATTAAATTTATGAGAATGTTGAAACATACAATTCATATTAGTAACATTTGACGTATTCCATCCTCCAATATCTTGATTAAAATTAGTAGCATATTGAAACATACCACTCATATAAGTTACTTTTGAAGTATCCCATCCTCCAATATCTTGATTAAACTTAGAAGCACCATCAAACATACTATTCATATTAGTTACGTTTGAAGTATCCCAGCATGATATATATTGATTAAATTCTTTAGCATAACCAAACATATAACTCGTATCAGTAACATTTGAAGTATCCCATAGACTAATATCTTGATTAAACTTACAAGCACGATTAAACATCCTACTCATATCAGTAACATTTGAAGTATTCCATCTTCCAATATCTTTATTAAACTCTTTAGTACTATGAAACATCAAAATCATATTAGTTACATTTGAAGTATCCCAACTTCCAATATCGCTATTAAAATTATGAGCACCCTCAAACATACTTCTCATATTATTTACATTTGAAGTATCCCATCCTCCAATATCTTGATTAAAATTAGTAGCATATTGAAACATACGATTCATATCAGTAACATTTGAAGTATTCCAGTTACTAATATCTTGATTAAAATGATAAACTTCATAAAACATATAATTCATATTAGTTACATTTGAAGTATTCCATCCTCCAATATCTTGATTAAATTTATCAGCATTATAAAACATCTGACTCATATTAGTTACATTTGAAGTATCCCAATTTCCAATATCTTGATTAAAATTAGTAGCATTACCAAACAGCCTTCGCATATCATTTACTTTTGAAGTATCCCATATACTAATATGTCCGTATTTGATTATCGCTATAGATTCTTCGTCTAACCAGAGTTTAACCGCTTCTCGTAATTCATTGGAATCTTTCATTGGATAAAATACAGATCTCATAATTTGATTATAAATGAACGGTTCATATGCGTTAATCTTATGTAATAGGGTACATAATGCATCATTGGATGGTTCCATAGTATGAGTCATAGTAGAATACTAATTTATATGTTAAATAAAAAAGATAATAAAATAAATCAATTTTTATATTTAATAATGTGATTCTATTAGTTACATATAAAACATATTGTCCATGTCAATATTTGAAGTATCCCATTTACTAATATAATCTTGATTAAAATTATAAGCATTATCAAACATACTAATCATATTATATACATTTGAAGTATCCCATCTTCCAATATCGCCATTAAACTTACTAGCACATTCGAACATACAACTCATATCAGTTACATTAGAAGTATCCCATCCTCCAATATCTTGATTAAACTTAGTAGCATCATAAAACATACAATTCATATCAGTAACATTTGAAGTATCCCATTTTCCAATATCTTTATTAAAATTACTAGATTGATAAAACAATTCACTCATATCAATAACTTTTGAAGTATCCCATTCTCCAATATATTTATTAAACTTATAAGAATATTTAAACATACTACTCATACCAGTTACATTTGATGTATCCCAACCTCCTATATCTTGATTAAAATTAATAGCATGTTCAAACATACAATTCATATTAGTTACGTTTGAAGTATCCCACCTACCAATATCCGTATTAAAATCC
>Ga0206125_10003232_pt1 | contig 15943 bp, 10 predicted proteins | sample Helgoland_Spring_4_FD_148598 | JGI IMG/M metagenome (GOLD analysis project Ga0206125, IMG submission 148598) | Pelagic subsurface seawater microbial communities from Kabeltonne, Helgoland, North Sea - Helgoland_Spring_Bloom_20160331_1 | ecosystem: Environmental > Aquatic > Marine > Epipelagic ... | reverse complement strand
ATGCGCACACCCTGATTTTGGCTAATCGAACCATCCACCGGATCTTGATAGGAAAACTCGTCTGCTGCTGCCACCGTTTGCCCGGCAAATGACTGTCCTGCCAGCGTGTCCAGCCGGGTGCGCAGCGCATCCATCAGCGCATTGGCCTGCTCGCTTGCCACGGCCTCATAATCATATCGAGAATAGTAGTCGCGCCCATAGCTTTGCCAATGGTCGGATAAAATATCCGCCACCGGCTGTTTGCGTGCAGCAAGGATGTTGAGCCACAATAAAACCGCCCAAAGCCCATCCTTTTCACGCACATGGTTGGACCCGGTACCGGCACTTTCTTCGCCGCAAATGGTTACCTTGCCCGCGTCCAAAAGATTTCCAAAAAACTTCCATCCCGTTGGCGTTTCAAAACAATCAATGTCTAGGCGGTTAGCCACCCTATCACTCGCTGCACTTGTGGGCATAGACCGAGCAATGCCCACGATCCCATCTTGATAGGCGGGCGCCAGATGCGCATTCGCAGCCAAAATGGCGAGGCTGTCGGACGGGGTAACGTAGGCACCGCGCCCAACGATCATATTGCGATCACCGTCACCATCTGACGCAGCACCCAAATCTGGCGCAGCATCCGACATCATCAGATCCATCAGGCTCTTGGCCCAAATCGGGTTGGGGTCGGGATGGCCCTTGCCAAAATCCTCAAGCGGGACACCGTTGATGACCGTTCCAGAAGTTGCGCCCAAAGTGCCCTCAAGGATCGCGCGGGCATATGGGCCAGTCACGGCATGCATTGCATCAAACCGCATCGTAAAACCACCCGCAAACAAATCGCGGATCGCGTCAAAATCAAACAGCGTTTCCATGAGTGCCTGATAATCAGCAACGGGATCGACCACCTGAACGCGCATGTCCCCGACCGTGACCGTTCCAAGTGTTCCAAGATCCACTTCATCCATCACCGCCATCCTATAAGCGGTGATCGACTTGGTAGCTTCAAACATCAGCGCCGTCAGCTTTTCTGGGGCCGGGCCACCATTAGCAGCGTTGAACTTAAGGCCAAAATCCTCGTCGATACCACCGGGGTTATGGCTGGCCGACAGAATAAAACCACCATCCGCCCCGTTTAGGCGGATCAAATGCGATGCCGCAGGAGTGGATAGAATACCGGCTTGGCCCACGATCACGCAGGCAGCACCGTTAGCCGCCGCAATCCTAAGGATCGTCTGGATGGCGGCGCGATTAAAATACCGCCCATCCCCGCCCACAACAAAGGTCTTGCCCGCACCGCCGCCGATCGCGTCGAAGATCGATTGCACAAAATTCTCAAGATAATGCCGTTCCATAAAAACTCGGGTCTTTTTGCGCAATCCTGACGTGCCCGGCAATTGGCCATCGATGGGCGAAGTCTGAACAGTCTCAATCTGCATTATTTGTTTTCCCCTTCATGTCCGCACGATCTGCATGCGTCATCATTTGTGCCACATTCTGGATACGGTCATCGTCAGCAAGATCTTCGACCAAAACGCTGTAGCGGCGGCGCCAATTCAAATGCTCATGTATCGTTCCAGGCAGGTTTTGCGTCTCAACAGACGACATCAGATCATCCAGTTGAACAGCGACCAAAGCGGCGCTTGAGTAGGCCAGTCTGCCGTGAACGGCTTTTTTGAAATCACTTTCCCCGGCCAACTTGCGCACCGCGGCCCGACGCTCTGACCGCAGACCGTCAGCCGAGGTAGCATCGATCCAATCCAGCTGTGTCCACCAGTCGATGTCACGCCCGACCTCATAACCCTTGAGCGTCGGCGTGTCATGGGTTGCAAAGCACGACAGAACCTGCTGCGGCATATCCTGAGGTTTCGGAAAATTTCCGAAGTCGTCTTGTTCGTACTGAAGCACTGAATAGCCGTAAAATCCATGCCCGCGCATTGTGTCGCGAAACCCCTGGGGAACGAGGCCCAGATCCTCGCCGATAACAAGGCACTTGTTGCGCTCTGCTTCGATCTTGATGATGGCCAGCAACGCCTCAAAGGGCTGACGGATATAGCCGCCGGGGCTACCATCATCGGGCAGCCAGAAACTGCGGTTCAGGCCAAGCGCATGATCAATACGAATGACGCCTGCGTGTTTCATGGTCTGACCAATAATCCGTCGTAGAGGCGCATAGCGCAGCGCTTGCAATTTGTGCGGAGCAAAGGCCGCTAGATCCCAGTTTTGACCGCCTGGGCTCAGATGATCGGGTGGCGCACCGATCGACACGTCCTTGGCAATCGCCGCCTGTTCAATATAGGCCTCTGCCCCATCGCGACGCGGGCCGACGGCCAAATCAAGATACAGGCCAAGGGCCATCCCCGCATCGCTTGCGCGACGCTGTGCTGATGCAAGCTGCGTGTCAGCGACCCACTGGACCCACATGTGAAACCGCACCCGGCTGGCCGAAGCAGTCCCAGTTTGCAAAGGCCAACCGCGCCAGTCCGGTCCATGCAGCTCAGTCAGGCTTTCGAATGTTGCAAAGGCTGCAACATCGTCACTTGCTTGTGCAACAAATGCCTCGAACGCAACTCTGGCCTCAGCGGCGCCTCGTGCCTCGAACAGGTCAAAGGCCGCGTATAATGCTGCATTATGGGCCTGTTTATGCGCGTCATATTGAACTGTCGTCGCATTTTTCAGATTGGCAAATTCGGCAAGATCGGGCGCGCGGTCTAGTCCCGGTATCGCGTCCAAGGCGATGTAAGTGCCATTCAGAAACCCGCGATGCGACGGTGAATAGGGGCTGATGGCATCAAGGTTGCAATGCCCCATGGCGTGGATTGGATTGAGCCCGACAAAAGCTGCACCCTGATGGCCCGTGCAGATCGCCAAATCAGCCAGATCGCGAAAATCTCCCAGACCGAGGCCACGTTGCGATCGCAGGCCATAGAGTGCAAAGTTCAACCCCCAGAGCCGATCCGATCCTGTGATATCAGTTATACTGGGGAGACGCCTAGGTGCTGCGATCACAGTCACAACCTCGACCCGGTCTGCAACATCAGCCGTCAACACATACACACCCGATGACAGAGGTGGCAGTGTAATGTGATCGCTGGGGACACCTGTGGCGGCAATAATGTCTGCATTGTGATCCGGGCTCAGACTCCACGCAGCCCCAAGCCCAAATTCCAGCGCTGTCGTCTGGTTGCTGACGATCACTATTTCTTTGGGAAACCAACGGTCCTCGCGAGCGCGCCGCATCTCGGCCAAAGTTTCCCGGATCGCGGCATCGCTCGACACATCGATGCCATCCGCCGCCAAAATCGCGCGATAGGTGTCGGGCGAGGTAAACCTTTCGTTGCCGTGCAGATCCCAGTAAGACGGCAAAATTCCGCAGAACTCTGCAAGTGCGGCCAGATCCTTGTCGATGCTCATGGGTGCTCTCTCCAAGGCACTGGTACGAACGCAACCACGCTATGCGCGCAAACAATTGCGCGTTTATCGTGCTCTGGTCGCGGTGATTGTGCAGCAACTGTGGTATCGATCGCCCGTAGCCATACATGCCCCTCAGGTGCCACTGGCAGAACTACATCACCCTGCCAGGAACCACGGTTAAACACGATAAAAACAGCATCACTACTGACCATTCCAAGGGGAGCATCGGCCGAACAGCGCAGCGTCAGGCACAGCGTGTCGAGCGCAGGATCGTGCCATTCGACCGGTGCACCCGCAAAATCAGTCCACTCTACATCGCGGCAGCCGTCCTGTTCTCGGACCTCGCCATGCAGAAAATGGGCCTGACGCACCGCCGGATGTGCCCGGCGAAAGGCCGACAGCTGCTGCACGAAACCTTGCAAAGCCCCATCTGCCTTATCCCAATTCAACCAACCAATTTCATTATCCTGACAATAGGCATTGTTGTTGCCCGCCTGCGTGTTTGAAAACTCGTCTCCGGCCAACAACATCGGTGTGCCTTGCGATAAAAACAACGTGGCCAGCATGTTGCGTTGACGGCGCGCGCGTTTGCTCAGGATATCTGGATCATCAGTATCGCCTTCGACGCCGCAATTGTCACTGAAGTTGGAATGATGACCATCCCGGTTATCTTCCGTGTTGGCATCGTTGTGCCGGCGTGAAAAGCGTGTGGTGTCAGCCAGCGTAAACCCGTCATGCGCAGCCAAAAAATTGACGGATGACCAACTGCGTCTGCCGGACTGATCGAACCTGTCTGCCGATCCAAGAAGCCGCGCCGCCAGCTCTTGTGTGCTGTGCGCGTCACCCCGCCAATAGCGTCGCACGCTGTCGCGGTAACTGTCGTTCCACTCCAGAAAATCATGCGGAAATTCACCAAGCCGGTATCCACCTGGGCCAATGTCCCACGGCTCGGCTATCATTCGCACGCATGCCAGGACCGGATCCTGCCGCAGCGCATCGAAAAAGCTGCCCTGCGGATCAAAACCGTGATCCTCACGCCCCATCGTAGTTGCCAGATCAAAGCGAAATCCATCTACCCCCATGCATTGCACCCAAAACCGCAGGCTGTCCATCACCATGCGCAGCACATAGGGGTGCGCCACGTTCAAAGTGTTTCCGCAACCGGTATCATTGACATAATAGCGCGGCTGGCCTGCTGTCAGTCTGTAATAAGAGGCGTTGTCGAGCCCCCTAAAACTCAGCGTGGGGCCGCGTTGATCACCTTCGGCCGTATGATTGTAGACGACATCAAGAATGACCTCGATCCCCGCCTCGTGGAACCGGTCAACCATGTCGCGAAAGCCATGCAAACCAGCGGGGCCAAAATAGCGCGGTTCAGGCGCAAAAAATCCGATAGAATTATAGCCCCAATAGTTGCGCAGCCCCCGTTCAACAAGAAATTTGTCATCTACAAAGGCGTGCACTGGCAGCAGCTCGACGGCTTGCACACCAAGGCCGGTCAAATGTTCCAGCATTGGATCACTGGCCAAGCCCTCAAAGGTACCGCGCAAATCATCGGGAACAGCTGGGTGCAGTTGGGTGGTGCCTTTGGGGTGCGTCTCGTAAATCAGATCGCGATCATCACGCCGATGCCGACCTTGCGCCAGGCCGGATAAGACTGCGGGATCAGAGACAACAGATTTGGGCACATAGGGTGCCGAATCCCGCGCATCAAAGGACAGATCCTCTGATGCTGCCGTATCATCATATCCAAGCGTTGCCGGGTGCGAGACCCACCCCCCATTCAATTCGCGCGCATACGGATCAAGTAGCAGCTTGTTGGGGTTGAACCGATGTCCACGCTCCGGCGCATATGGCCCATGCGCGCGGTATCCATAAAGCGAACCCACAGCCAGACCCGGCACATATCCGTGCCACACAGGGCCAGTCCGTTCAGGCAGGGTCAGACGCGCAGTCTCGGTTGTTCCGTCGGCATCAAAAAGGCACAACTCGACCCTCTCGGCATGTTGAGAAAAAACAGCAAAATTCACCCCGTGACCATCGTGATGGGCACCAAGCGTATGAGCACTGCCAAGGTGAATTGTGGGTTGGGCCACTTGAACAATTACCGCGATCGAGCGACGTCGTAGACGTCAAGATATGCAGCCGCCGATAAATCCCATCCAACCGGGTGACGCATCGCACGACGCATCATCGCCGCCCAAACATTGGGTTGATGGTACAATGCGCACGTGCGCGAGATTGCATGGCCCAGCATAGTCGCATTGCCGGGCGCGAACTGTATACCCGTGGCGCAGTTGGCCAGCAAAGCGGCCTCGTTCGCGTCGATTACCGTATCTGCAAGACCGCCCGTCCGCGCAACAACAGGCAGCGTGCCATAGCGCAAACCATAAAGCTGGGTCAGACCACAGGGCTCAAAGCGCGACGGGATCACAATCGCGTCACTGCCGCCCTGCATCAGATGCGACAGCGCCTCATCATATCCGATGATAGCACCAACCGATCCAGCATAGCTCTGAGATGCCTCAACGAAAGCCTGTTCCAAATGCGGCGCACCCGTTCCCAACAAAGCCAGCGTACCGCCCTGCGCAACAAGGCCAGGCAAGCATTCCAATAGCATATCCAGCCCTTTTTGCTCTGTCAGGCGGCTTATCACACAAAACAATGGCCCATCGGCCAAGCTTAGTCCAAAACGTTTGGCGACCTCGACCCGATTGGCAGCCTTTCCTTTGAAACTGCGCGAGGAATAAGGTGCCACGAGGTGTGCATCCTCCTGCGGAGACCACACATCCGTATCAATTCCGTTGACGATACCAGACAGTTCCGATTGCCGCGCGCGCAGTAGGCCATCAAGGCCCATGCCGAACTCGGGCGTTAGCAATTCTGCCGCATAAGTCGGGCTGACGGTTGTAATTTTGTCCGCCAACGCAAGCCCCGCCTTGAGAAAACTGATCTTGCCGAAGTACTCAAAACCATCAGGCGTAAAAAGATCGCTCGACAGACCCAGCGTCGTTAGGCGACTGGCGTCAAACAGACCTTGGAACGCGATATTGTGAATCGTCGTGACAACCGGAGGCGTCGCCCCGCCGCGCTGGCGCAGATAAGCTGGAACAAGGCCCGCCTGCCAATCATGCGCGTGGACCACGTCAGGCATCCAACCATCAGCACCCGATACCGCGACCTCTGCCCCTGCGAAAGAAAGCGCGGCAAAGCGCAGATCATTGTCTGACCAGTCATGGCCATCCGGGCCAAGATAGATGCTTCCCGGACGGTCAAAAAGATGGGCCGCCTCAAGCAAAAGCAAGTCCATTCCAGCCGACTGAACCGATACCACTCGTGCCGCGCCACCAAACAAATCGTCAAATACCGCCACGGTCTTTCCCTCTGTCATCTGCGCAGACAACGTCGGATAGCCCGGGATCAGCACCTTGACCTTTGCACCCAGACAGCCAAGCGCCTTGGGCACAGCACCGATCACATCCGCCAGCCCGCCTGTCTTGACAAAAGGCGCGCATTCCGAGGCGACAAAAAGAATGTTCATGTCAGCTGTCCAGCCTATCGATCATGCTTTGAGTGATCAGGCAGATACCATTGGCAGTGCGGCGAAACCGCTTGGCATCTGCGTCTGGATCTTCGCCCACAATCAGCCCTTCGGGGATGACCACCCCGCGGTCAATCACCACGTTTCTAAGGCGCGCGTTTCTGTTGATCTGGGCATATGGCATCGCAACAACCCCTTCGAGTTGCGAGAACGAGTGGGTCCGTACGCCCGTGAACAGGAAACATCGATCGAGCGACGACCCTGAGATGATGCAGCCGCCCGAGACCATGGACGACACCGCATGACCACGCCGCCCGTCCTCATTATGGATGAACTTGGCAGGCGCCGTTAGTTCCGAATAGGTCCAGATTGGCCATGCGTTGTCGTAAAGATCGAGCTCGGGATTGAAATCCGTCAGGTCGACGTTCGCCTGCCAGAATGCATCTACCGTTCCGACATCCCGCCAATACGGTTTATCCTCGAGCCCGGAGCGCACACAGGACCGGCTGAAAGGGTGCGCTATCGCTTTACCGTTGCGGACGATATCGGGGATAATATCACCGCCAAAATCGTGCTTGGAGTCAGGATCAGCTGCGTCTTTTTTCAAAAGCCCAACAAGATAATCAACCTTGAATACGTAAATGCCCATACTGGCCAATGCCATATCGGGATGGCCCGGCATGGCGGGGGGATCGGCGGGCTTTTCCACAAAATCAAGGATCTTGTCTTTGTCTCCCACCTTCATCACACCAAACCCGGTTGCTTCCATCCGGGGGACTTCGATACAGCCAACCGTCACATCTGCGCCACTTTTCACGTGATGTTGAATCATCAGCGAATAGTCCTGCTTATAAATATGATCACCAGCCAAAATGATGATGTATTTGGGCCCATAACCCTCGATAATATCGATGTTCTGGGTCACCGCGTCTGCGGTGCCTTTGTACCAGTTTTCATTGCCCATTTGCTGCGAAGCAGGCAGGATATCTAGGCTCTCGTTCCGCTCAGCCCGAAAGAAACTCCAGCCCCTTTGCAGATGGCGGATCAATGAGTGCGCCTTGTATTGGGTGGCAACACCAATGCGCCGGATGCCAGAGTTGACAGCATTGGATAGGGCAAAATCGATGATCCGGCTCTTGCCGCCAAAGTACATGGCGGGTTTGGCCCTTCGGTCGGTCAGCTCATACAACCGGCTGCCCCGCCCTCCGGCCAGAACAAACGCCATGGTCTGTTGAGCAAGTCGCTGCGATTCAGTATCCATTGGTGTTCCTTTCCTTGTTCAAATTCTGACCCTATGGGTCAGGTGAAATCTTGAAATTCAAAAATCAAAGTCGAGAGCGGCGGGATCGTCAAAGACACAGACTGCGCCCGGCCCGATGCTGCTATGTCTTCGCTGTCTGCAAAGCCAAAATTTCCGCGATCCCCACCGCCGTAACAAGCGGCGTCAGTATTCAGCGTTTCGATCCAGCGTCCCGGCAGTGGCACGCCAATGCGACGTCCGGTGCGTTCGACCGGGGTAAAGTTGCAAACAACCAAAACAGGCCGCGTGCCAGCAAAGCCGTAACGCACCCACGCAAAAAGCGACTCGTCCGAAGCGCCGCTTTCTATCCATTCGAACCCTTCGGGCTTGGTATCAGCCTCGTGCAAAGCCGGCAGGGTGCGAAGTTGTGTGTTCAGATCACGCACCAGAAATTGCATCCCCTTGTGTTGTGAATGGTCCAGCAAGTGCCAGTCCAGACTTGCATCATGGTTCCACTCCAGCACCTGTGCAAATTCACAGCCCATAAACAACAGTTTCTTGCCCGGATGGCCCCACATGAACCCGTAATAAGCCCGCAAATTGGCGAACTTGTCATCGCCCTGACCCGGCATCTTATTGATCATTGATCCTTTGCCATGAACGACTTCGTCGTGGCTGATCGGCAGCACAAAATTCTCCGAGAACGCATAGTGAAGCCCGAATGTCATCTTGTGGTGATGGTGTTTGCGGTGGATTGGATCTTGGGCCATGTAGAACAACGTGTCATTCATCCAACCCATGTTCCATTTGTAACCAAACCCCAAACCGCTGTGATCTGTTGGCTTGGTTACACCGGGAAATGCGGTCGATTCCTCGGCTATGGTCATGATGCCCGGCACCTCGCCATAAGCGACCGTATTGGTCCGTTGCAGGAAGGCAATCGCTTCTAGGTTTTCGCGCCCACCATCTTTGTTGGGCACCCACTCTCCCGGCTTCCGCGAATAGTCGCGATAAAGCATTGAGGCCACAGCGTCGACGCGCAGACCATCGATGTGATGCTCGCGCAGCCAATAAAGCGCGTTGGCCACCAGATAGTTTGACACTTCACGGCGGCCGTAATTGTAGACCAGCGTGTTCCAGTCGGGGTGAAATCCTTCTTTGCGGTCGGCATGTTCATACAGATGCGTGCCATCAAACTGGCCCAGACCGTGCTGGTCTTCGGGGAAATGTCCCGGCACCCAATCAAGAATTACACCCAGATCAGCAGCATGGCACGCTTCGATAAAGGCGCGAAATTCCGCAAGCGTGCCATGCCGGTTCGTCGGCGCATAAAGCCCGATGGGCTGGTAGCCCCAAGAGCCGTCAAAAGGAAATTCCGACACAGGCATAAGCTCTATATGGGTAAAGCCCATATCTTTTACATAGCCCACCAGTTGCATAGCATGTTCAAGAAAAGACAACGGCCGATTGCCATCCTCGGGAACACGTCTCCAAGATCCCAGATGCACCTCGTAGATCGAAATTGGCTGGTCGATGTGCTGCGCGGCCTCGCGCTTGGACATCCATGCACCATCTGCCCATGCGTGTCCGTCCAGGTTGCGCACAACCGACGCTGTCCGGGGCGGATGTTCGGCCCCAAACCCAAATGGGTCTGCCTTTTGCGGCAGCAAACGGCCCTCATTATCCAACAAATCGTACTTATAGGCCTCACCTTCGCCGATACCGGGCATAAAGATTTCCCAAACCCCGGCCTGTCCACGCTTGCGCATTGGATGACGGCGGCCGTCCCAACCGTTGAAATCGCCCACGACTGATACCCGACGTGCATTTGGCGCCCAGACAGCAAAATGCGTACCTGCGACACCCTCATGGGTCATCACATTTGCTCCCAGCACTTTCCAAAGATCAAGATGCGCCCCTTCGGAGATCAGGTGTTCGTCCAGAGCGCCCAGAACAGAGCCAAAACAATAGGGGTCTTCGGCCTCCCAGACATGATCGCCTTTCGTCATGCGCAACAAATACTCAAATCGCTTAGTGCGGCGAGGAATTTTGCCCGCAAAGACACCGACTGCGCCGTCAACGGGAACCAGCGACACCACTTTGCGGCCCGTTTTGCGATCAAGAACATCAACGGTATCAGCCTCGGGGTGAAAGGCGCGCTGCATGATTTTGCCATCCACACAATGCTGGCCCAACACCGCACACGGATCAGAATGTGTACCGGCTGCAATGGCTGTTGCGTCTTCAAAATTGATCACGCTGCACATGTCCTTGCCTTTTTCGTGCCGGTCGCCAGACGACTATTTTACCGACTTTGCCTGCCAAATATCATCGGCGTAGCCGCGTATCGTACGATCCGACGAAAACCACCCCATCCGTGCCGTGTTCGCAGCGGCCATGCGCGTCCAACGCGCCCTATCACTATACACAGCATCCACCCTTCGCTGTGCTTCAAAATAGGGATCAAAGTCGCAGCTTACGAGAAAATAGTCATGTTCCCAAAGATTGTTCAGGATGTCCGAATAGCGATACCGATCCCCACTCGAAAACACGCCTTCGGCAATTTGCGCCAGAACACGTGCCATGCGCGGGCTGTTTTCAATGCTGCGGCGAGCATAGCCATGCTCGGCCCGCTTGGCCTGAGCCTCGGCTGCAGTCAGACCAAATAGGAAAAAATTCTCATGGCCCACATGCTCACGGATTTCGACATTTGCGCCATCCAGCGTGCCAATGGTTGGACTGCCGTTGAGCGACAGCTTCATATTTCCGGTACCTGACGCCTCTTTTCCTGCGGTCGATATCTGCTCTGACAAGTCAGAGGCGGGGATCAGCAGTTCGGCCATCGAAACGTTATAATTCTCGGGATATACGACTTGCAGAAAATTCCGCGTCACCGGATCAGTGTTGATCGTGGCAGCCACGTCATTGATTAAGCGGATGATCGACTTTGCCAGTGCATAACCGGGGGCCGCCTTGCCGCCAAATATCTTGACCCGTGGCGTCCAGTGCCCGTTTGGGTTGTCCCGAATTTCATTCCAAAGCGCGATGGTTTCAAGGATGTTCATATGCTGGCGCTTATATTCGTGAATGCGCTTGATCTGGATATCGAACATTGCTGACGTATCAAGGATGATCCCGTCACGCTGTCTGAGCCAACTTGCCAATCGATCTTTGTTGGTCTGCTTGGCATTGGCAAAGGCATCTTGAAAAGCGCCATCGTCCACATGCGCATTCAGGTCTTTCAACTGCTCGAGATCAGACTGCCAACCCGTGCCGATCGTATCGTTGATCAGATTGCTCAGCGCGGGATTGCACGAAAAAAGCCAGCGGCGCGGCGTAATCCCGTTGGTCTGGTTTACGATGCGTTTCGGGTACGTCTTGTTCAGATCTGCGAACACTGTTTCTTTGACCAGTTCAGAATGCAGGGCCGACACACCGTTCACACGATGTGCCATAATGAACGACAGCTCACCCATCTTGACGTTATCATGTTCAATGATGCGCACGTCGCTACCGGTCTTGGCAACATGATCATCCTGAATCATTTCTATTATACGATGATGGCGCGGCAATATGCGGGCAAACAAACCTTCCGACCACCGTTCAAGCGCCTCGGGCAACAGCGTGTGGTTGGTATACGCCAAACAATTACGCGCCATCTCGATAGCGTCGGGCATTGAGAAACCATGCTCGTCAGCCAAAATTCGGATCAGTTCGGGCCCCGCAATCGCCGGGTGCGTATCGTTTAGTTGTATCGCCACGAGATCGGACAAGTTGGCCAGATCGTGCCCTTCCGACAGGAAGCGGCGCAGCAGGTCCTTGATCGAAGCCGCAGTAAAGAAATATTCCTGCTTTAGGCGCAATTCCTTGCCTTCATCGGTGGTGTCGTCGGGATAGAGCACCCGCGATATCGTCCGCGCCAAACGCTCAGGTGCGTTAGCGCCTACATAGTCGCCCCGATTAAAGCTTTCGAGGTCAAATAGCTTGATCGGTTTAGCCGCCCACAGCCGCAAAGTATTGGCCCAACGCCCCTGCCACCCAATAACGGGCGTGTCATAAGCTGATGCGAGGACGGTTTCGGCAGGATGCCAAATCGCTTTGCCATCAACATCGCTGACATAACCGCCAAAATGGATTTCATAAGCGGCCTCGGGCCGCTCAAATTCCCACGCGTGACGCTGAGCCAGCCATCCTTCAGCAGACTCGATCTGCTGGCCGTCCTGAAAGTGTTGTTCGAACAAGCCATGCTCATACCGGATACCATAGCCGTAAGCCGGGATAGAAAGTGTCGACAGGCTGTCCATAAAACACGCCGCTAACCGGCCCAAACCGCCATTGCCCAAGGCTGCGTCTGGCTCGTCTGCCACCACGGCGTCGTAGTCCTGACCAAGCGATGCCATCGCCTGACGGGCGGCATCTTCGACACCAAGGTTAATGGTCACATCTTCGATCAAACGGCCAATCAGAAATTCCATGGAAAGGTAATACACACGCTTATGCTTGGCTTCATAAGTTTTGCGCGTCGAAGCAAACCATGGCTCTACCACTCGGTCGCGCAGAGCCAGAGAAAGAGACATGCGCCAGTCATAGATGTTGGCATGCGTCGTATCCTTGCCAATCGACAGCTTGAGATGTCTCAGAATATCCCGACGCAAATCATCGGTTGAGACGATCATCTGATCTTGATCCAGCATAATAAATTCTCTCAACACAAGAAATGTCAGTCTTGTCCATATCGCTGCGATGAACAGCACACCAGCCTGACCATGTCATTATTCAATAAAAGATAGAGTTGTTAGCGCTAAATTAGAGCCTGTATGCTGCGCTGCCAATTTGCCGCGCACTGCATAAAACCTGGCAAAGTGCCAAAGTAATATGGAAGCGATGTTTTGCGGCGGGCGCGGCGGGCACCGCTTTGCGCATCTTTCTGAACCAAATTGACCACCAAAACGGAAAAAGGCGCGCTGACGAACTGGCGCGCGCTTAAACTTTAGCGGCGATGATTTATTGCTAAATTACAGCATATTGACTGGAATTTTGAGCATGGGGTTGCCTTGCTCGTCCCGAGGCACCTCGCCCGCACGCATGTTTACCTGCAATGCAGGGATAATCAGCTTAGGCATGGCCAGTTGCGCATCACGTTCCGTGCGGAACTTGATAAATTCATCCCGAGTTTTGCCGCCGCCGACATGAACATTGTCAGCCCTTTGCTCAGCCACAGTGCTTTCCCAAGCGATATCCCGGCCGCCGGGCCCATAGTCGTGGCACATGAAAAGCCGTGTTTCATCTGGCAGCGAAAGCACTTTCTGGATGCTGTCGTATAACTCACCGGCATCCCCGCCCGGAAAATCGGCTCGGGCTGATCCACCATCAGGCATGAAAAGCGTATCGCCGACAAATGCAACATCGCCCATCACATGCACCATACAAGCCGGGGTATGGCCCGGGGTATAAACTGCCACAGCCTGCATGTTCCCGACCATATAAGTGTCGCCATCCTTGAACAGTGCGTCAAATTGCGATCCATCACGCTGAAACTCGGTCCCCTCGTTAAAAACTTTGCCAAAGGTTTCCTGAATGACCATGATCTTTTCGCCGACGCCCACCTTGCCACCCAATTTCTGCTGAATGTAGGGCGCTGCACTTAGGTGATCGGCGTGCACGTGGGTTTCGATGATCCAATCCAACACCATGCCCCTGCTCTGGATCTCTTGGATCAACAGGTCGGCATGCACAGAAGTGATACGACCCGCCGCATAGTCGATGTCCATCACGCAATCCACAATTGCACAATGGTTGCTGGTCGGATCCTTCACGATATAGCTGATGGTGTTGGTGACATCGTCAAAATGCGCCGAAATCTCGGGCCTTATGTTCAAATCAAGAGGGTATTTCATATCTTTCTCCCATCTCAGGCGGAGGCCGTCAGGCGCGAGACCAGCGTCACCAAAAACACCTTGGCAAAGAATATCCCCGCCAGCAATGCTGCAACGAAAATCAAGACCTCAGTCTTGCCTGTTCCTATGGCGGGCAACGCTCCGCCCGGACAGAACCCTGCGATGCCCCAACCCAGTCCAAACAGTGCCGATCCGCCGACCAGAGGAAGATCAAGCGCTTGGTCGGATGGCAGATGAAACCGCGCGCCCAGTATCGGGGCGGGCTGTTTCAGCACAACACGATATCCGATAAAGGTAACAATCAGTGCGCCCCCCATCACAAAGGCCAACGACGGATCCCAAGTGCCTGCCAAATCAAAGAAATTCAGCACCTTGGCCGGATTGGCCATGCCCGAGATCGAAATGCCAACGCCAAAGATCAGGCCGACGAAAAATACAGAAATCAACCGCATCACCTATCCTCCGATCACATGACGAATGATGAAAACAGTCATCCCAGTTGTCACCATGAATATCAGCGTCGCCACGATGGATCGCCAAGACAGTCGCGCAATGCCGCAAACCCCATGCCCGGACGTACAGCCGGATCCAAGTGTCACACCAATGCCAACGATAAGCCCGCCCGCGATCAGCATCGGTGACGAGATCGGCACTTGGACTTCAGGCATTTGCCCTGTGAGCGCATACACGACCAGCGGGCCGGTAATCATCCCGGCCAGCAAAACGGCACGCCATGTAAATTCGGACGTACTCGCAGGCCGGATCAATCCCGCAACAACGCCCGTCGCTCCCATGATGCGCCCCGTCGTGGCCATGAGCAACACAGCAGAAAGACCAATCAAAAGCCCGCCCGCAAGCGATTGCAAAGGGGTAAAAACTGTTTCCATGATCATGATTTGCATGTGCGAAAGCCCAGCAAACGGTAAAGCGGACAGAATTTCGTAGCTGCTGTGGCGATCAATACGGTGCCAACCAGAATGACGATCCGCGTCGACGCGGTCGTATGGAAAATCGCCGGACCAATTCGGACCGTTAAAGCCAGCAAAACCATACCCAAAACGATGCGCAATGCTCGGTCGAAAGTTCCCAAATTCGATGTCATTCTGACGGTTCCCTTTATCACAGCTTGCCGGACCCTAATGTATCACCCCATCAACTTTGGTGATAATGTCACCAAGCGCAAAAGTTTTTTAGGTTTCCAAACCGACAAGACGCTCAAGCGCGCCCTGATCCCGAAATCGCACCACACCCCGCGCCTGTTCTATCCAGCCTCGGCGCTGAAATTCCTGTAAGTGGCGCGAGATTACCTCGCGTGCAGTGCCCAATTCGACAGACAGTTTCTGATGAGTTGTTTGAACCGCAGCGCCCCCATCTGATAAATCAATAAGCTTTTGCGCCAGCCGCACATCTATCCGCTGAAATGCGACTTCGTCTACCATTCGGAAAAGATCAGTTATCCGCTTCGAAAATGCAGCAAAGACAAAGTCACGAAACGGTTTAGATTGTGCGACAAGATCATCGAACACGACGCGCGGAACCGCTGCAGCCTTCACCGCCGTCTCGGCAAGACCTGCGGCGGAATAGTCATCATAAGCCAGCAAGCATGCCGTGGTCAAAACACAGGATTGGCCTGCATAAATGCGGTACAAAACAATCTCATGACCCGTGTCCGAAATCTGTTGCACCCGCACCGTGCCATCCAGAAGAAACAACATATTTTCAGGTGAATGTCCGGGGCCAAAGATCATCGACATTTCAGGGACAGTGATAATCGCACTGCGGTCCGTAAGCAGAGCTTTTGTCCCCGCGTCGAGCCGAGCCAGCCCAGGGAACCGTTCCACCCAATCTGTTGCAAGGTCGTTTGTGATCAAT
>Ga0206125_10003231_pt1 | contig 15947 bp, 9 predicted proteins | sample Helgoland_Spring_4_FD_148598 | JGI IMG/M metagenome (GOLD analysis project Ga0206125, IMG submission 148598) | Pelagic subsurface seawater microbial communities from Kabeltonne, Helgoland, North Sea - Helgoland_Spring_Bloom_20160331_1 | ecosystem: Environmental > Aquatic > Marine > Epipelagic ... | reverse complement strand
CGCTTTTGGACAGCAAGAAGTCCAAATGGAACAATTGCTTGCTCAATAGCACCTGTAAAACCACCCCTTCTTGGTTTACATCTTGGTGCTCTTTTTGTTTTACGGCTACCTTTTCTACTGACTTTACGGCTACCTTTACGGCTACCTTTACGGCTACCTTTTCTACTGACTTTACGGCTACCTTTACGGCTACCTTTGCGGTGTCTAGCACCACCTTCAGATGCAGGTACAGAATCTTTTTTACTAAATAATCCTTCAAGGAAAGACTTCCCCTTTTCTGGTTCTGACATTATATATATTCAAACGAAAAAAATTAAAGTATCAATTTTTGCTGATACATATATTTATTATGCATTAATAGAATAAATATTCCTAAAATTAAGAGAAAACACATACAAATAAAAATGATTGTCATATAAATGTAAGGCTGGATTTCCTGTAATATAATATCGATAATTGGACGTAGTATGATTTGAATTTCTTTTTTAAAATCTTCTGTTTCAAGCATTGCGAAACATTCACGAATAAATGATTGCGTCATTAATATATTACAATTCAAGTTTTTTGCGTGAACTACGACTAAATAATATGTTTTAAATTAATATGAATAATATCAATTTCCCGGATGATGACTATGATTTTAATGACATGACTTTAGCCAATCCCATTGTTTTACAACAGCAACAATATTTTACAAAAATGCAACATAAAGGCAGTGATATTTTGATCCAAATGCCAAAATGTTACTCTAAACAAGGTTTTATGACGTCCTCCAAACGACAATATTGTGACTTAATGATACCATGTGAAAATAAAACGATTTTGTCGTGGGTTGAAAAATTGGAGGAACGTTTACGCGGCTTAATATTCGAACGTCGTAAAAATTGGTTTCACGAAGATGTCGATTTAGATGATATTGACAATATTTTTACATCTCCATTGAGGAGTTTTAATTCAGGTAAATATTTTTTGTTGCGCACAATGTTACAAAGCCCCCGCATGTTACAATCTGACCAAATAAGTATATTTGACGAAAATGAAAATCCACTCAACAAAGAAGATGTAGGAAATAAAACTGAATTTGTAAGCATATTACATTTTCATGGAATCAAATTTTCGTCTACAAGTTTCCAAGTATATATTGAAATGAAGCAGATGATGGTAATGAATGTAGAGAAAACCTTCTCGAAATGTATGATTAATGCGAAAGTTAATGTTGTAGATAATATCCCAAAAGATATAGAATTAAGCAAAAACGTTTATGAGGACATAGTTGCAACTGACGCGGAATTAAGCGATACTATATCTGAATCCAATACTAAATCCAATACTAAATCCAATACTAAATCCAATACTAAATCCAATACTAAATCCAATACTGAATCCAATACTGAATCCAATACTAAATCCAATACTAAATCCAATACTAAATCCAATATTGCAGCCGATGATGACGATGCTATCGAATCTTTAGGAATTCTAAATATAAATGAAAGCCTGCCTTTGGAACTGGAAGAAGTATATTTAGAACCTACAATAGATGGAATATTACAACTGAAAAATAAAGATGATGTTTACATTAAGGCTTATCGAAAAGCCAAGGACAAGGCAAAACGGCTACGTATCAGCGCATTAAAGACACTTTTAAAAGCGAAAAATATTAAGGACAAGTATCTTCTTAACAATATGGAATTGAGCGATGATGATGAGGATGACAATACAACTATTAATACGAGTGATTTGGAAAGTACTACAGATACTTTAGAAACTTTATCCGATGACGAAGCCGATGATTATAATATAAATGATGAGAATGTTGAATATAACGAAAGTAATTAATCCAATAATTTCGAATTTTTTTTTATAGCAATTTTATATATAATGGCTTCATTCATTAAAAAGATTACCTCATTTGTTAACGATAACATGTTATTGATTGTCGCACTTTTAATTGGTATTATGGGCGTCGGATACTATTCAGGTTCTAAAAGCATGACTATGGATAGTATGTCAAACAACAGAGCACACAACGGCGATGGATCAGGTTCAGCTCCCACTATGGATAACGCTTCCATTCGCCCCGCTGGTCCTTTAGGTACAAACGAGGATTTTGCCCGTGTCGAAAACATAAAGACTTCTACCCCTGGTTTAGCAAATTGTAGTGCTCAAGACTCCATTCAGGATCCCCAGGATTTATTGCCTAGTGACGCAAATAGTGAATGGGCGCGTCTTAACCCCGTAGGTCAAGGTGATTTATCTGATGTGAATCTTCTCAAGGCTGGTCACCATATTGGTATCAACACCGTTGGACAATCATTAAGAAACGCCAATCAACAAATCCGTTCAGATCCTCCTGTCCCCCAAGTAAACGTCGGACCTTGGCATAATACTACCATTGAGCCTGACACTATGCGTGTACCTTTAGAGTTAGGTTCTGCTCCCGCATTACAAAAATAAACATTACAAAAATAAACATTGTACAAGTTTAATAATAATATTTGAAAAAAAACAAATATCTTAAAAATATATGTCAGATACGAATATTTTAGCATATGTTTTGATATTTTTAGTTATGGTTTTGAGTTATAAAATATACGAGGAGTCGGATATGTTTCAATTGAAATGTATCGTTTCAGATGTGGATGGAAATCGCTATTGTGTGCGTGAACGCAATAAGTTAGAATTAGCGGCTGATTTACTTGCACAAGCAACTGAAAAATGTAAACAGCTTGTGAGATATGTAGATAAATCCCATCCAGATAATGAAGATGTTAAACGTTTGGTAAAGAATTTCAATCCAAAGACAATACAAGAAACACTACCAACAAGTGCCTTAACTGCATATAGTGAAAATAAAGGTGAAAAGATTGCGTTTTGCTTGAACACTACAAAGGAAGGTAATAAATTAATAGATATTCATACTTTAACATTTGTGGCAATTCATGAACTATCTCATATTATGACAGAATCGGTTGGACATAAACCTGAATTTTGGGCTAACTTTAAATTTTTATTAGAGAATGCGAAAAAAGCGAACATTTATGATCCGGTTGATTATAAAAAGAATCCACAACAATATTGTGGCATGACAATTAAGGATAATCCTTATTATGATTTTTAGTATAGAAATTTATATGCTTGATATATATGAGTGACAATATATATAAAGCATTTATTCATAACAAAGAAACAGATAAATACCATATCTACGTTTTTATAGGTAATATTCAGTTAGGCAAACTTCAAATAATTCAGGACGATTTTAATAAAGATTCGAAGCAGGAACAATTTATAAAACTATTTAGCGAATATGAAAATACATTCATAAATGATGATAATACGAATGTTACGTTTGTGAATGTGAATATCTACGAGACAAATACATGGGAAGAAGTTGCTATTAAAATTGCTAGCGTATCTGGCAAATATTCGTATCAAGAATTATATCTCTACGGAACAAGAGATGTAGATTTTGGTTATGATGAAATTATGGAATTTATGACACATGAAGGATACATATCAAAGAAAAGATTATTATTCTTTATGCGGAATTGTATTGTTGATCCAGGGTTAATTCAATTTATTAGCGATCATGATAAAACACTTTTTGATTATTCCGACTTGAAAGAAATGAACCTCATTGAAAACATCCGAAAAATGAAAACTCCTTTAGGATTGGATTTTAAATCGGATCATCGATATCAATATTTTAACGATCCAAACGATTTTGAAAAGGGAGTATTTGAATATGAAAGTGAATTCACTCCTTCCCTGCCATTATTCACATATTTCTTAAACTCAAAGGCAATATATGTTCATCCATATAATGATGAAATGTTTGATGAATCTATGCATCAAATATCGGTTTATTATCCAATGTTAAAAGGGATAATTGACAACGATATAAATATTAAAGATGTTCGCTCTTCACTCATTTCGGATATGGCAGAGTTGAAATCATCTACGACTTCAAAGGATATTATTAATAAATATTTCAATTCCGTATATGATGGTGTACCTAATATGAAATCGATTGTAATGACGTTGTTACCATTGAACAAAACCTATATATCTCTCGAGACAATGTTCAAGATTTTGCCAACAAATATCGAAAAGTCTATTTTGGTTACAAAATATAATCCTGGTACCAAGGGAGAGAAATTATTCAAATTAGCTACAAATGAGTACAAAGAACCTATTCTACGCAGAACTTATTTGCAGAAAATACAGACGGAAATGACAAATGCTAGAAAACGTTATGTTGGTATTTACTGCGAATACAATTTTAAGGAAAAAAAATATCCAGCGATTATCAAATTTTACGAAAATGGTAAAATTACAATTTATTTCAATAGCGAGCGATTGATTGATGATCGCCGTTTCGAGAAAACAAATAGTACGTTTCAAATGAACGACTATTCCGATATTTTGAAGTCATTTTACAATGATATTATTGAACATATTAACAGCTATTTTGACCATAGTGGTACAACACTACCATTATTTTATACGTTTAAAACACACAATGTCTCCGTAGATGATGTGCATTTACGTTTCGAACATAAAATAGACAATAATAAACAATGCTTTCGTAATTTACAATTAATCGAGAATGTAATGAATTCTTTCCTTCATGTTACTGGTAATAAGAATAACGGCGTTCAATTTAATATTACACCGATGTTTCGCATTAAACAATTCATGCGAATATATGTAGATATCAGTTTACTAGATAGTCGCAAACAAATGTTCACGATTGATATACGCAATATAGGTCATTATGGAATGATTGAATATTTAAGGTTCTATCTGTTTTCTCTATTGAATATATGTAAATCCCCTAAATCTTTTACAAGTGAAATTAACGATGGTGTATTACGACATATACAACCACTTGATACCGACGAGGAAGAGAAAGAGAAGGAAGATGATTATAAAGATGAGTTGAGTGATTCTGAAAGTATAGATGGTGAAGATCTGTTTGATAAACATGATTCTAATCAAAGTACCGAATCCGTAAAGGGGTTTACATTTGAAAATGAGAATGATGATGACGATTTTTTAATAGGTTCAAATGACGATTCAGTCAATTCCGAAGAAAGTTTTCTAGGAGGTTCCAAGGAGCGCAATTTGTTACAGAAACGAATGGGAGAGCGTGATCCAGAATTATTTAAAAATAATAAATCATTGGAATTTTTAGCCTATAGTCGTTATTGTCCGTCTAATCTATCGAGGCAACCAATCGTCGCTACTGAAGCTGAAATGGCAAATATCGATAAGGACACATTTAAAGGAGATCCGTTAAAATATGGAAGTGATAAAGAACATATGAACTACTATTTTTGTCCTAGATATTGGTGTAATGAAAAGAATATTTCATTGAAACCGGAAGACGTTACAAAGGTCAATGGTGTAAACCAAAGTGATAAATGTAAACGTGATGGTGGTACATTTGCAGAGATTACCGAATTTAATCACGAAAAACATCATGTTGATTCCAAAGGAGAATATATATACAATGTCCCTGCCGTTAGTAGTAAATCGTGTTTACCATGTTGCTTTAAAAATCAAAACAAAACAAGTGATATTAACCCAAAATGCGTTGATAATAAAAAATCTGAAAAGGACGTTAAAACTTCTGCCGAAGAGACAGAGAGAAAAGCTACAATGGATGCAGATGGAGACGAGGGCGAAGGCGAAGGTGAAGAACAATTAGACATTGAAGGTGGTCCAACACAAAAAGATGAAAAAAATATAAAGCAGAAATATAATTATATTCAACAACATAATAAGTTCCCATTAGAAAAACAGAAATTAGGTTATTTGCCATTAAATATACAAGCGATGTTAGACGCTGAAGGTATTCGTTGTGAAGATGCGTTTTGTGTTCTGCGATTTGGTGTGGAAAAGCATAAGAATTCATTTCTTTCTGTTCTAGGATCTATGTTATTTTTGGAACGCAATAATGAAAAAATGTCCCTTGGAAATATTTCTCAATATAATGTTACACGTGTGAGAAGTATGCTTGCCGATGCGTTATCACTTGATCAATTTGTAACTTTACAAAATGGAAATTTAATACAGGTGTTTGGAAAGAACATTGAAAAACTAACTATAAAGTCAGATATCAAGGATACGATGACATACAAGAATTTATATGGTAAAAATAAAAAATTGTTCCATCTTATCCTCGACGCGTATAACAATTTCAAGATCTATATAAAATCAAGTCATATTATAGATTATTTTTATTTATTTGACCTAATTAGTATGCCAAATTCAAAACTTTTTAAACAAGGTGTAAACATGGTGATTTTAGAGACAGACGATATGGACGTTACAAACGGGTTTAAATTTATTTGCCCAACCAATTTCTATAATTCTACACATTTCGAAAGAAAGAGAGATACAATTATGTTTGTCAAGTATGGCAATGTATATGAACCAATATATGGTCATGCTACCGAAGGCGATGTAATCAATATTATCCATAGTTTTAAATTCTATAATAAATATTTATATACATTGTTTCTGAAATTTGAATCTTTACAAAACGATCGAAAAAAATATTGCGGGGTACGTTCTTTTAGTGAATCGAAATATACGTATACAGAAAATACATTAGGCTATATTATAGACATTTTACAAAAATATAGATTTAAAATTTTGAAACAAATTATTTATTATGATGGTAGAGTGTGTGGCGTTGAGACGGAACATCTGCATATCAAATGTTATATACCCTGTCGATTAAGTGCAATATATGATGATATAGACCAGGTATATATATCTGACTATGATTTTGCCGATTACGAGAAAACATCTAATGGGCTTAAATATGTTTATTACGTAACAACACAGCAAATACCATGTGTACCAAGTGAACAGATCGTAAAAAAGAATATGGTTTTTGGTATTAAAACATTAGATGGGCTACTTGCACCATTAAAAATCCCTGAACCTGTAACTGATACCAATTTACCTTTTGGTGTAAATAATTACTTTGTACCCGATTCCAAAGACAAAACCAAGATGTTGAATATAGATGAAATTATTGTATCTAACGAAGTTAATAAAGAACAAAATAGCGAGATAAAACATTTGACAAAAAAAACCCGAACTTATGAAAAATTTAAAAAATACATTCGAAAATATTTACATTCGAGTAAACACAAGGATATTCGTTACGAAATAACTAAACATCTTCACGATTATCATAAAAATGAAGGTGAAAAGATAAAGCTGGTTAGTAAAATAATTGGACGATTAACTAAGATATCAAATATAGATGATAATGACCTATATACAACACGTTTATCGTATGAAATTGTTTTAAATTATAGAACTCGTCATTTTATCATGATAGACGATCAATATTTATTTATGAACAATCAATATGGAAAAAATAAAGAGATTTTAGTTACGCAAACAATGCTTGGAAATAAGGACATTTATAATGACGATGATTTGTATAAGTATGTTACAGATAAGGATACCACACATGACTATGCTAATCCAATGGTCGATACGATTTATGATTTAAACACCTATCTAGAAGATGTAAAAGAAATACAGCGAACAAGTCCAATGACATCAAGAATCGAACGAATGAAAACAAGCGAGGATGTTTCTGAAATACAAGTCAATAAAAAGGTAAAAAGATGCCCAAAAGGTACAAAATGGGATAAAACATTACAAAAATGTATTGTAAACAATGTTGCTCTAGCCGATAAGGGTGTCTAATAAATATAAAATTGATATAATAAATACAATTATATGAATGTTAATATTTAAATCATGGTTAAATGTAGTATATGTAAAGAAGTGGGCAAACATAACCGCAAGACATGTAGTTTTAAAGATGTGTCATCTAGCGAAGTAGATGAATACATCGAAACGCGTAGGATGATAAGAAGCGATTTTAATAACGTTTTAAAATACGGCAGTGTTGATATACGCGATCATTTTAAATTGTATATGCTGTATCATAAACAATTATACAATTGCCGTATTCATGAAGAATACTTGAAGGATAGATTGACAAAATTCCATTGTGCAATTATATACGATAATAATATAAATAACATCGATCGGAGCATTCAATCGTATAAGGCAGTTACAAAAAATTTGGTTAATATGCGTAAAAAAGATTATGTACGCATCAAGTATTTATTACGCATGGTGAACAAACGTATTACAATGGAATATTATTTCATATTGCGCGATATAATGTGCAATATGAAAAATACAGAGCATTTTATACAAAATGACACTCTGTTAAATTATTGGATAAATTGTCATACGACTCGACATCATTTACCCATTGATTGTTGTAGATATATATTCGGATTTCTCATTCCAAAACATTAATGGCTATCATAGTTATACGGAAATGTTCTACTTTCTTCTTCGATTGAACTTGAATCCGAATCCGAATCACAATTATTTTCCGTATTTTCTTCTCCGTTGAAGTTGTATAATGTTAACGGGTTTAATACATTATGATATCGTAATCCACTATTTTGATCGTCTAATACCAACTCGCCTACAACCATTTGGTCATTGAGAGACGCAACATCGTCCGATACCGAAATACTCATTTGGTCATTGAGAGACGCAACATCGTCCGATACCGAAATACTCATTTGGTCATCTTGGTCATTGTTCAAATCCATTTCCCCGAATTGTTCATTTAATTCATCCATTTGTCCATTTAATTCATTCATATCCTCTATTTGTTCATTTAATTCATCCATTTGTTCATTTAATTCATCCGTTTGGTCATCTACTTCATTTATTTGGACTTCCAACTCATCATCACTATCACTATCAGTATCGCTAGTATCAGAATCATTACTATCATAAGGATATGTAGTTGAATCTTGCGAATGAACAATTAGTTTTGCGTATGCTACATGTTCAGTTATAAATGAAATATCTTTTTTCTTAGGTTTCATACGTATAATTTTTCTACCGAATTTCGGTGATTGTTTACAGAATTGTATAAGTTTTTTCGTTAACAGGTCCCTATGATATAATGTTTTGTATCTAATAAGTGAGTATTTTACAAATAGATACGACTCGATAAACGGGTAGAATATCTCGTTCAACTTATCAGTTGGAAAATCGACATCAACCTTTAATGTATAACTTCTTTTGTATTTGTCAAACATATCACGTATATGATTAGTTAATGAACTTTTCGATAGATTTTTATAAACGGACATAATGGTTTCTTCCCGAATGAATACTTCATTATCTAGTATAAATTTTTTATCATTAAAACCTATTATGTAAAATAGATGGAATAAAATAGGCATTGTATAATTGGAATATTTAATGGAATAATATATGTTATATAAATTGTGTTCTGAGATCGGTTTGTTTGTATATGGGTTTTTAATTGTTTGTGGATCCGCGAACATTTCGTAGTGATGAGTTAACGCATTATGGATTATTTTCATTATATCACTTAAACGAAATGTATATTTCACACAATCCTCCATAATAACAATAAGTGTGTGTGCACGATATAATGCAAGATCATTCATACAAAGATCAACGTTGTTATCAAATGTCTTTGATTTTTTCCACTTATAGTTTCTAACAAATCGATTCAATATTTGATCAATGCGTTTAATTTTATAAAAAATCGTTTCAATATGATTACGTATCTGTTCCGAATAAAATGTATTGTTAAGTATTTCATATAGTTTACGTTTGTTGTTTGACTTTGTAAATGATGGGTAAAAAAACGAATAATACATAAGATGTTCAAATGGTGTTTTTATATATTCGTGATTATCTGGATAACTTGAAATATTCCAAGGTTTGATTCGTTCCGTTATACACATATTTTCCTTTATCATTTCAATAGTATCGTTCGGTACTTTCGTAAAAGAAAACATTATTACTATTATTTCATCTGGTTATAACTTTATATTTGTTTTTTATTAAAAGTTAGGCATATAATCATCGTCATCATCTTGTACCACTTTTGTGAGATGTTTCATATTATTGGTAATTTGAATCTGATCCGTACTACAGAATTCACTCTTATCAATATTTTTATTTTCCTCCATGATATCAGCCAAATTTTCAAGGACTTCGTGTTCGACAGGCTCAAGTGTCTGCATTTGTTCAATATCAATGACAACTTGAAATGCGCCTGTACCGAAGTTACCCTCTTGACCACACATTACATTAGATGATACACCCCTCATGATGTCAAGTTCACCATGTCTGGCTGCCTTGAGAAACATTTCAGGTGTTTCTTCAAACGATGCCTTAGCAATGGGACCGATATTATCATTGTTAATGCCGTGTCTGAAAATGGATGTCATCTTTGTATTGTAACTCATTCTGTCACATAGAATGTTCAAGTGGTGTGCATTGATATATGTACCATCAAACTCAATGACTTCAACCAATTCATCGTAAATTGTCTGTCGAGCAGCTTCAATGCCCAAAACATTATACGTTTCAATGATGTTATTACTCGTTGTTCGCTTAGGATCAATATAATCGAGTGCGAGAGCATCAAGGAGATTGTTTCCAACTGTGTCCAGCACCCATTTTTCCACTTGTTCATATTTATCCTCTTGCTTCTTGACCTCTGTCACTTTACGAAGAATTACCTTTTTGATGTTTTTAACACCTCGAAGGACAATATTGTTAAGAAGATTATCTTGAAAATTCTTTAGAATATAAATTTCATCCGATTGGTCTAGAGTTGGATCATTCTTGCCCTTTTTGGGCTTTTTCATGCGAATGCGGAAGACGAGATTGTCGTCATTGTAATCATTGAAAACACAACTGATTTCATCTTTGTAAATAATGGTTAATGCATAGTGGATGTCATCCATCGTAATATTCTTTTCAAGTAATATTTCCCTGTTCATTTTAATACGAATAACCCATTTGGATTTATCTTTTACAGCTCCTTCAGAACTAGTTCCACTACATTCATCTACAATGCTTTCGTAATACATGTATTTTGTCATAAGATTGTCGTCTTCACCAATCAATGTTTTACTATCGTTGGGGTCAAAACAAATTTGTACACTGGATACAACATCGCCTAGCTTTGTATGCTCAATATTATACATGATTGACTGAGCTTTGCTGCGCTCAAGTTCATCTTCGTCCTTCAACGAAATAGTTAGCGCTGGATTTTTGGGATTTTCAGACAAACTCAAGATTTCCTCAATACGAGGGACACCACGGGTCACATTAGACTTTGATGCAACTCCTGCAAAATGAAATGTGTTCAGTGTCATCTGTGTGGTAGGTTCACCAATTGATTGTGCTGCAATCATACCAACCATTTCACCTGGTGCAACAATTGATTTCTTATAAGTCATTACGATTGTGTCTAATAGAATCTGTAGTGCACCGGCATTAAAACGTTTCACACAAATAAGTTGCTTGGGGGAAAGGTAATAGAAGAACAATGTTTTAAACAACTCGTTGGGAGGACAGAAATGAATGTTTTTAAGGGTTTCCATTGTTCTTTCTAATTTTTGAAAACATTCTAGGGGAGTAATATCGACAAGCGAATTTCCCGAAAGATTACACTGGTGTTGTATGTTCTGGATAATATGTTGGAACGACACAGAGTGATACACCTTATTGTCTGTTGATTTTTTGAATATATTATTGACGATTTTATCTTGAACCTCAATAAATTGTTTTACATACTTTTCACACATAACGATTAAATCAGCCTTTTGCTTTTTCACGCGTGCGTTTGCTTGTGGAGTAAATGGCTTACTAAACGTTTTATTGTCGTTCTCGTCATATACATGAAAGTGAGTGTACATATCTTCCATCGACATTGTTGTAATTGGAAGAATTTGACCTTCTACGCGAATTGTATCCATGCCGTCATCGCCATATGAAAACTGGACAATTTTATTTTTGTTATTTCGAACTGTCATATCGTATTCTACCTTCAGATCTTCCATGCCTTTAATCAAACGACGCTGAATATAACCTGTCTGAGATGTTTTCACCGCTGTATCAATAAGACCAACACGCCCACCCATTGCATGAAAGAACAATTCCTCAGGGCGTAGACCGGAAATGTAAGAACTTTCTACGAATCCACGAGATGCCATTGAATCATCATATTTTGAAAAGTGGGGAAGTGTGCGATTGTCGAATCCATAAGGAATACGCTTACCATTCACATTTTGTTGTCCCAAACAACTAATCATTTGCGAAATGTTAAGGTCGCTACCTTTTGAACCAGCATTGACCATTTGAACAAATCGATTATTGGGATCCAAATTCTTAAGACCGATATTACCAGCCTCTTTTGTAGCAACACTTAGGATTGCATTCACTTGTGTTTCAAATTCTTCAATGTCAGGCTTGCCTGTATTATTTTCAAATACACCCAGATGAATTGTATCAAGAAGGTCCTTTACCTCTCTCTTCTTCTGACTAATAATATCAACAATACTTTGATTTGTTTCTTGGTTTGAAATAAGATCACTGATACCAACACTAAAACTACTGGTATTCATATAATCTGTAATGATGTTCTGAAGATCATCGATGAATTTTGCCGCACGCACATTACCAAAGTCATTCGTTACACGATGTAGAATGCCCTTTGTACCTGAACCAAGTAGACCCTTCTCCAATTTACCTCTCTTGTACGAACCATTTCGAATATCGAGGACATTATTAGATATTTCGGCATCCTCACCCTCCTTGAAGAGCTTGCTTTTGTGGATGAGTGTGAGTGGTGGCATAATCTGTGTAAGAATATCTTGATATGAAATACTGGTCTTGTCTTGTAAAAGAGCGGGGTTCACATTGTCGTAATTCATCAATAAGTTCATAGCCTGTCTAGGTGTAAATGATGTTCCCTCACGAGTGAAGCGAAACGCACCAAGAAGTGAATCCTGGAAAATACCAACAATAGTTGCATTGTTTGCTGGACTCACTAGTTGATGATGAACTGCTGCCATATTAATAAGTTCCGATTCAGATTCCATATCTTGCGGCATGTGAAGATTCATTTCATCACCATCAAAATCAGCATTATATGGCTTGGTATCAGCAACATTCATTCGGAATGTATCACCTCGTTGCATTACTTTAACGCGATGTGACATCATACTCATTCTATGAAGAGTTGGTTGACGATTGAATAGAATGTTATCACCATCCATCATGTGGCGATGTACGATGTCACCATTTTCGATTTGAACAATATTCTTTGCATAACGAAGTGAAGTACATTGTCCGTTACTCTTCTCAATAATTTTGGCACCAGGCCAATTATCAGCTCCGTTCTCAATGAGTGTCATAAGGAATGCCTTGTTTCGGTTGTTTACTACAACAGGTTTCGTAATATTTTTAGCGACTTTGAGTGGAACACCAAGTTCACGAATCGAAATATTTGGATCAGCTGTAATAACTGAACGAGCACTATAATCGACACGCTTGCCCATAAGATTGCCTCTAACACGTCCGGTTTTTCCATTCAAACGTTCCTTGATTGACTTTAGAGGACGACCTGAACGTTGAGCGACTGCTGCTACACCAGGGATCTTGTTATCCACTTGTGTTGCGATATAATATTGAAGCATTGTTGACCAGTCATCGATTACATTATCGGGTGCCATGGGTGTTTGCTTCATCTTTTCTTCTAGAATTTTATTTGTTTTGATAATATTTACAATAGTATGTGTGATGTCATCTTCACTGCGTTGTTGGGCATCATGCTTGACTGATGGACGTACAGCCGGTGGTGGTACAGCAAGAACTTGACAAATCATCCAATCAGGACGAGACCATAATGGATTAAATCCCATGAAGGTTACATCTTCATCGCTCACACGACGCAGAATCTTCAACGCAATTTCAGGACTAATACGAATTGACAAATTTTCCAATTCTTCCGCAGTCATACCTTCATTGGAGTCCCATTCTGCGTAAATGTTAGCAAGTCCTTCCTTGCGGAATTTGGAAGGTTGTTTGTAACCACACCCTATGTCATTTTCACATCCGCAACATTTCTTTGCTTTGTTTGCAATCTGATAAACATAATTCCAGCGTTCTTCATATTCAAGCTTCAATGCTTGCTTATATTTTTCCTTGTCAACAAGTAGACGACTACATTTAAAACATACACTTCTGAGAATTTTTAATAGGGTGTTCAAATATTGAATGTAAAACACGGGCTTGGCAAGTTCGATATGACCAAAATAACCCGGGGTCTGAGTGTAGTCCAAACCATCTGTGGGACAGATTAGACCAGGTTCCAAAACGCCCATACGTGGATCAAAAAGTCCCCCGATTTTGGGTGTGTTATTGTCATATGTTTCACGCGAAGTAATCTCAGCAACCGATGCACGTCGTATTTCTTCCGGTGAAAGAATACTGAACTGAATGCCTACGATTTTAGCTGACTGCTTATTTGCGCGAAGATTAGTAATTTTCGGCATCTTCCTTATATACTATATATAAATTTTAGATTGTTTTAATTCAATTTTATATTTTAATGACAAAAATATAATACTGGTTATCAATTTATAAAATCAGTATAAAAATATCATGTGTTTACATACTATCAAATGTCTTTCGAACCACACGACATAGTTGGTTGGGTAAAAAAGGTAAATTACATATATATTGTTATATCAAAGAGTGAAACTGATAATGGATTGGATACAATGTACACTATCACCCCCACCAAAAATTTTCAATTACCAGATGGTGTTGTTAAAACGGAATTAAATAGATATGTCCCGCTAAGAGAATTATATGATATATTAGCATAATAGGTGTTTATTTGTATATATATGTGTTAATTTTGATTTTATTGGTTCGTCTAAACCATACATTTCGTGGATTTGTAGATATCTTCAAAGGTATTCAATTTATTATTTTTCATTTAACTTATTTTTAAAAAAAATTGAAACTTATTTAAAGTGTATATGCGAATATATATACAAACGTAAATGACAAAGATGTCCGATACTATTAACAAGAAAATTACCACTCGTTCCAAGAATGACGCCAAGGATGAGAAGAAGAAGAAACACGTAGAATCTGATTCATCTGATGAGGAGGAAGTTGAGGTGGAGAGCGATGAAGACGATGATCAAGACATGGATCCTGTTGAGTGGAAAAAGTTTCTTTACAAGATGTTTCCATCGAAGCATATGCGCAAGCAAATCGATAAGGAAGCCGGTGCTTCTGACGCAACCAGTAGTCCCAGACACAAGTCCAAGCGCCAAAATAAAAAAAATAAAAATAAAAAGTGCGAGTCCGACGACGAAACTGCCAGCGATGACGATGATGGGAATCAGGCAATCAACATTGTTTTGAGCATTGATCCAAAGAGTCTTCGCAGAGGTAGAGGCGAAGATTACGATGAAGATGATGATGAGTACGAGACCGAAGATGATGATGAGTACGAAGATGACGAGGAGTACGAAGATGACGAGGAGGAAACAGAGTCCGAATCTGAATCGGATGAGGAATCTGAAGACGACAATGAAGATGGCGAAAACACCAAAAAGGTCGTCACGTCCGTTGATTTTGAGAAGGAAGAAAAGTTGCTTGATGAACTACGCGAGATGCTAAAAAACAATACTACATCTGTTGTTATTCGCGATGCGATCGAGGTATCTGAAAAGAAATTAAAGGCTTCTAAAAAAATTCACGACAAGCATGAGAATAAAATCAAGGTTAAGAATAGTACCAAATTCAAGGATCTTATTTCCAATAAGAAGAATATGAACGATTTTATCTTCTTTAAGGGACTTCCTGTTGTTGAGCAGGAAAAGATTCTTAACGAGGTTGAAGAAATCAATAAGGTCATTGCTGTCGATAAGCCCTATCGTATTTCGCTTCTTGAGTCGGATATGCCCATTCATTTTAAGGCATGTGCGATGAAGAAGATCAATATGCTGAAGTACATGGAG
>Ga0206125_10003228_pt1 | contig 15957 bp, 15 predicted proteins | sample Helgoland_Spring_4_FD_148598 | JGI IMG/M metagenome (GOLD analysis project Ga0206125, IMG submission 148598) | Pelagic subsurface seawater microbial communities from Kabeltonne, Helgoland, North Sea - Helgoland_Spring_Bloom_20160331_1 | ecosystem: Environmental > Aquatic > Marine > Epipelagic ... | reverse complement strand
ATCACGACCACCTCACCCTAAGTTTCCGGAGGAGGAAACTTACTCATCAGCACAGCGTCTGTGGGCAGACGCAATCCTGTCGGGAGTGCTCTGCACGAGAGATGGGACGAGAACCTTAGTTCGAGCGCATAGCGCAGGCAAATCAAAACACAGCAAAGCCCTTATCATTGAGGCATTCACAGCCTCTCTCATATAGAGCATAACGGAATCTAATATATTACAAACACGATATCCAACTTGACTTGTAAAAGTGATTAGTGATCATAATGACTTGATTATGAAACTGCTGATAGCGCTCACCCTCTTAATTGCCAACACAACGCTTCATGCGCGAATTGGTGACGACTTACTTAAATTATCCGCGGACTTAAAGGTTGGGACAACACCTGCAGGCCCGTTTTTAGAAAAAATAATTTGGAGAGGTAATCCCAACCTTGTCAATAGACCTCTTCTAAAAGCTCTAGGACAGAATCTATGGGAAATAGAAGCGACTGCATTTGTAGATCTGGACAAAAACTTAATGACCGTAATTGAGATAAGTTATCACAAACTAGTCGGAGGGCCCATAAATGCCGACGAGCGAAAAAAAATCATCTTTTATAACAGCTCCCCGCAACAATTACTTAACATTGCGGAGCCGGAATTTGCTCCTCAAAATCGCCCCGAAAAAATCACCATTACATATAATAATTTAGAACAATTGTTAGACCTTAAGGGCAATCAACTGATAAAGTTTGAGAACCATTGGCGGTGTATTGGATTAACACTGGACGAATTGAAAAAGAAGTTTGGAAATCCCGTTAAAATTGATCATGGCATCCACCATTTTACACGCCCAGACCATAATAAAAATATTAACTGGAATATTCGTGTCAAGTTATGGAAAGGCTTCGATGACAAACAAGAGGTGGCACACAGGGTTGTATATGAGTGCCTTGCAAAATTCTCTACCGAAGAACAGTCATGGTTGAGACTCATCAATTCCGGTCACGTAAGATGGGATAGAGGAAAACAGGACCCTAACAACGTAAATCACTTTATTACAAAGCCCGCGGCAAGACCTCAGTTGAGAGCTTGGGTTAAGCCTTTGCTCGATGAGGTAGGGGTAGAAACAGTGGAGGCAGCTGGAAATTGAGGCAAAAGCTATAGTCTAAATATACCCAAGACTTCGAAATAGGGAAATCAGGGAGCATTACACGATACGATGTTCTGTGAATCTTGAAGTCGCACCTCACCCTGCAATACATTAGCCGAACCATTCTACGGGCTCACAGCTTACCCTAAACCACTCCCCTACTCCTTTTTGGCGGTAAGCAGGTCGTCAACCACCGCACCAGCAAAAGAGCCCACGGCTCCTTTATATTGAATAGCTCCCTGCTGGTCTAAAACCATGCAGTAGGGCCAGGAACTGACCCGGTACTGCTTTGCCACTATTTGGCCTGGATCAGAAAAGTTTCTCCAGGTGACGATTCTATCTGCCTCTAGGGCGCGCAAGTTGAGTAATGAATCTCGGTTCACCCCCAGCATGACGAAGGCATCATCAACATGGCTTGCAACACTCTCACGAAGCAGCTCAAGTGCTTTGGCTGCCTGAGGGTCCCAGCTTGACCAGAAAACGAGCATGACAACCTTACCGCGGAAATCATTGAGCCTGATCGGCCGCCCACCTGAGTCCTTACCCACGATATCGGGCGCCGTCCTACCTTTGGACAAGTGATTAATTCTAAAAAGCTCATCTCTCGCCATCTCTGCGACCGATGTATTACCGATGCGCACGTCCGCACTCTTGATAATAGCCTCGCGTAGGTTTTCAATACGCTGCGCCATGATCCTCGAATCATCTCCGAGAGAACCCAACATCATCGATAGAGCAAGTGCCGCCTGCCCCTGAACCTCAACATGGGGATTGGTTTGCTTAATTTGCTCAAGTAGCTTCATGCCCTGAGATCTGATAGGCAACTTTCCTGCTGGAGCTAGCTCGCCTGAGTCATTGAGCTGAACCATCGCCACACAAAAAGGCCCGAGCATGGAGCTTCGAAGGTGATGACCCTGCACCGCGTTGAGCAAAGCCCGCTGAGAGCCAGTTTTTAATGCCCTATCATACTCCAGTAACCAAGCACCGTATTTCAAGGTCCATTCATGGGCCAAATCTCTACTCAAAAGTTTTTTCAGTCTCGTGGCAAACTCTGTGGGATCAGGTTGTTTTTGGGCGATAATCTCACGCGCTCGAGCATCTGGCGCCAGCCGCATTTCAGAGAGCCATAAGCGCTGTAAACGATCGTATTCCTGGGTGATCTCTGCGGCTTCCGCCTCGGTAGCTGCTGACGCTGGCACTGCCACTGATAACACAACCAGAATCATCATGGTGGTGATCCCTGTTAATCTAGAACCTCTCAATTTACTCATCGTCATAGGTTATTCTGATTCTTCAGCTGGTCAAGAAGCGGATAAGCGATACAGGTGGCAAACCTAGCGAGCGTCCATGACAAGCTGCAATTCGCGCTGGAAAGCCATGATGTCAGCCTCAGAAGGCTGATAGCCCTCTACTTCAGGGTCAATGCCGAGACGGCCCATCTCGTCGACATACCACATTCCGCCCTGTCCACCGGCAAAGGTCACGCGACCACTTGCCATAAGCCCTGGGCGCGCAATATCATCAACACTCACCTTGACGTTACCGCCAGCTGATGGCGGCAATACTTCGATGTCATCCTCCGTAAGTTCCTCGCCGTTCTTTGCATCACTCTCTGACTTGGCTACTTCATCTTGCTCTGATTGCTCTGTCTCAGCCTGCTCTTGAGCTAGATTCCTGATTTCCACACCCAGATCAAGAATCAAGAAGCGGGTATCCATATAGCTGAGGCGGAATTCCATTTCATCCTCGAGACGTTTCTGAATATCAGTAAGCTGGGCTCCATTTGCTGCCCACTGACTGATCAATAGAACCTGATCTTCGCTAAGTTTTTTTGCATCAAACATGGTTGCTCGTATTTAAGGCCGCGGTTTCTAGGATGCAAGACATTGCAGAGCGCAATGTTTCTTTTCTTTCCCCTATCAATTTTGATGTTGGGTTGAAATGAGATTTCCCTATACATTAAGCCCGTGCCGGATCTGGAATCATCACCCGCAGCTTCACCCCCACGCGCCTGGGCGGAGATCAACCTTGCCCATCTGCGGCATAATCTAGAGGTGGTCAATAGCCATCAGCCTGGCGATGTGATGGCCGTGCTGAAAGCCGGCGCCTATGGCCACGGAATGGAGGAAATCGCTGGCGCACTGGAGGCTCTGCCCCGCGACATCGCTCCTATTTTCTTTGGCGTTGCCAGCGCGATCGAGGCAAGGCGCCTTGCCCATGCAGGCATGCAAACCCGAATTTATTTGCTTGGCGCAACCTGCCCGTTTGAGCGTCGTGAAATTGTAGCTTACAGATGGACACCCTGCATCTCCAGCATGGATGAAGCCGCTGACTTCAACCGAATCGCACAACAAATGATCCCTGGCGACAAGCTGAAGGTTCACCTCACCGTAGACACCGGTATGGGCCGAGGTGGCTTTCTTCCCAATGATTTACTTCAGCTACAAGACAAGCTCGAAAAACTAGCCTATCTAGACATTGAGGGCATCGGCTCACATCTCCCATGTGCAGATGAGGACGAGGTATTCACACGCGCCCAGTTTGGGCAGTTTGACACACTTATTGAAGCGCTCGGAGCAGACAAATTTCGTTATATCCATCTGGCGAACAGCGCCGGCATTTTAGGTTACCAAAGCCGCCACACAAATCTCCAGCGTCCGGGTTTAATGCTCTATGGTATTTCTCCTCTCGCTACCAATCAGAATGAGCTTAAGCCAGTGCTCAGTCTCAAATCAAAAGTTTCACTCGTGCGCACACTCCCGGCAGGTCAAGGCATCTCCTATGGCAGGGAAACCGTACTGGAGCATGATACCCGGGTAGCAACCATTGGCATTGGCTACGGCGACGGCTATCCCCGCTCCATGCCCCCCAAACAGGCAAGCGTGCTCGTCAACGGCAAGCGCTGTCCACTCTTGGGACGTGTCACCATGGATCAGATCATGGTCGATGTATCTAGTTTGCCTGACTGCAGCAGCGGTGACGAGGTTGAGCTCTTTGGCGAAAACATCCTCGTCAGCGAGATTGCGCAACTCGCCGATACTATTCCATGGGCTGTCTTAACCGCTATTACCCCACGGGTCACGAGGGTCTATCACCCTTAATCAATCAGTTTAAAAAAAACGGCGAGTTGCTCGATTGAGCAACTCGCCGTTGATTTGATTGTTTATCTGGCTTTTGCCAGACAGCGTTATGCTTCGACGGGTGTCTCTTCGGCAGCTTCCTGCTGCTTTGCCTCACGGGATGCGGCACGGATAGACATCTTAACGCGTCCACGGTCATCGACTCCGATGCACTTGGCCGTTACCGTGTCACCCTTCTTCACAACGTCCTCAGTCTTCTCGATCCGGCCTTCGGCCAACTCTGAGATATGAATGAGACCGTCCTTGCCGGGCATGATCTGCATGAAAGCACCAAAGTTGGTAGTAGAAACAATAGCTCCGGTGTAAACCGCGCCTACTTCCACTTCTGCGAACATCTGCTTGATCATCTCCATAGCACGATCGAGGCTTTCCTTCTTAGCCGCGTAGACGTGCACTGTGCCATCGTCCTCGATGTTGATGTCAGCACCAGACTCAGCCTGGATGCCTTTGATGTTCTTACCTCCTGGCCCGATGAGTTCACCGATACGCTCAGGATCGATCTTGGTAGACTCGATGCGCGGTGCATACTCGGAGAGAGCAGCTGGCTCGGAAATGGTCTCGTGCATCTTCTGAAGAACCTTCTCACGTCCACCAGCGGCTTTCACCACGGCTTCTTCAAGAATGGCAAGCGGGACACCTGCAAGCTTGAGGTCAAGCTGGTAGCCGGTGATGCCTTCACTAGTGCCACAGATTTTGAAGTCCATGTCGCCGTAGAAGTCCTCTGATCCAATGATGTCGAGCAAGGTCTTGTATTCTTTGATGTTATCATTTTCGTCCATCTCAGTAACGAGACCAACGGCGATCGCACCGACGGGGCGGATAAGCGGCACACCTGCGTCAAGCAGGGCCATCACACCGGAACAAACAGTAGCCATGGAGGATGAGCCATTCGACTCAAGCACCTCGGAGGTCACACGCATGGCGTATGGGAAGTCCGCTTCAGCTGGGATGACTGGCTCGATGGAGCGCTCAGCAAGAGCACCGTGACCGATTTCACGACGATTCAGGCCACCGAAGCGGCCCGCTTCACCCACAGAGAATGGAGGGAAGCTGTAGTGAAGGATAAAGCGTTTGCTGTCCTCACCACCGGCGTAGTTGTCAAAGTATTGACGCTCGTCAGCTGGTGCGAGGGTCGCTGTTGCCAGTGCCTGGGTCTCACCACGTGCGAAGATGGATGAACCATGCACACGAGGAAGTGTTCCAGCCTCAGCATAGAGCTCACGGAGGGTGTCGATGTCACGGCCGTCAGCGCGAACGCCTTTTTCCATGATCGCAATACGGAATGCTTTCTTCTGGATGTATTCGAAACACTGCTCGATTTCAAACTCGGATACATTAGGAACGCGCTCCTTGAGGGTGGCTTCCACCTCATCGCGAAGTGCCCCGACTTTCTTACCACGCTCAACTTTGTTGGGGGCGTAGATAGCGTCTTCGATACGGTCGCCAGCAACTTCGTAAGCGATCTCAAGGAGGTCTTCCTTGGCAACGGTCACGGTGTAGTCACGCTTAGGCTTACCCACCTTAGCGGCAAGTTCCTCGATGGCGGTTACGATAGTAGCAACGTGGCCTTGAGCGAAGTGGAGAGCTTTGACAAATTCGCTGTCAGGGATCTCATTAGCAGCACCTTCGATCATGATACACTCGGTTTTGTTACCGACGTAAACAAGATCAAGATCACTGTCTTCGCGCTCTTCGAAGGTAGGGTTGACGATAAACTCACCATCAACACGACCGACGCGGACAGCTCCGATAGCGCCTGCGAAGGGAATATCTGAGATACAGAGGGCAGCAGATGCGCCGTTCATGCTCAGGATATCAGCATCGTTAACTCCGTCAGCGGCAAGCATCAGGGCAACAATTTGAGTGTCGTAGAGATAGCCTTTGGGGAAAAGCGGACGTAAAGGACGGTCTGTCATACGGCATGTGAGGATTTCCTTTTCGGTAGGACGTCCTTCACGCTTGAAGTAGCCACCGGGGAAAACACCAGCGGCAGCAGCACGCTCTTTGTATTCAACGGAAAGTGGGAACCAGGTCTGGCCCTCACGAATTTTGGTTTGGGAAACAGCGGTGACAAGCAGCACGGTTTCTCCAGATTGCACCTGAACGGCGCCGTCGGCCAACTTGGCCAGCTTACCCGTCTCAATGGTGATCGGGTTCGACCCCAGAGGGATCGTTATTTTTTCAATATTCATTTTCATTTTCTTATTTTCTTCTTTTGTTGGTTTGCCCTCGTGTGACGCAATGTGCGTTCTGATTGTTTTTTATTTATATTAGCAGATGAGGGCAGGCGTCTCTTGGTTTTGTTTTCGGACAAAGCCTCCAACTTTACAAATTAAAGTTGGGAAAGGGTAATCAAGGTCATAGGAACGACCTGATGAAAATTTTCTAAGGCTGAGCCGAAGCCCGAAGTCAGCGTGAGACAAAGGACGCTGAACTGAAGGCTTAAGCAAAACGGCCACAGTTTATACCGTGACCGTTTTAAAATTGATTTAGCGACGGAGCCCAAGCCCTTTAACGAGCTTAGCATAGCGCTCTTCTGACTGACCTTTGAGGTAATCAAGAAGCTTGCGGCGCTGAGCGACCATCGTAAGCAAACCACGACGGCTTGCGAAGTCCTTCTTGTGCTCCCCCATGTGTTCGGTGAGGTGCTTGATGCGCTTGCTAAGAAGCGCTACTTGGAAGTCAGCACTGCCAGTGTCACCTTCGTGCAGCTGGTAGTCGGCGGGATTAATTTCGGTATTTGTACTCATGGTAATATTAGTTTCAAACCAGCTCCTTGCCAGTCAGCCCTTGTACGGGAAGCGGGAATAAAGCAGAATCCCCCTAAAATGCAAGGTATATCACGACAAATATTGTGGTTACCTATTACCCAATCAGCCAGCCCGACTAGATAATAGTCCATAGCAGCTGGACCCACAGCGCGCCATGTAAGCCCAATAAGCAGATCTCCTAATTCGCGGAAAACGCTGCCCGTTCTCAAAACGCGGCACCATGGGCTAAATCATGATTGATGTCACAAGCCTGCCCGACTGCAAAAGTCGTTATAAAAAAGTCGTTATCAACTAGCGCTCTTTGATGAAAACATTCTGGTCAGTGAAATAGCAGAATTACCCAACACGGTTTCTTGGGCTGTGTTAACTGGAAATATCCTGCGAGCGAAACGCATCTACACCTTAAGACAGATAGTGACCGACCGCCACCGCATAAGGATCTATAGGTCGTCTACCATAGCGAAGACTGCCTGACTGCCTTCAGCTAGAATTTTGCCGTCTTTATCAACCAACATATAGTATGGCACAAATTTCTTGGCATACTTCTTGAGTCCCGACTCAGCATGCTTGTCTGCAAGAACGTGGGCCCATGGAAAATTTTCTTTTTTTGCCCATTTCAAGGCGGCTTCCGACGTGCGGTCTAAGCTGAAATGGATAAACTCAACCTTGTCGTTAGTAGCGATTTTTTTGTTGAATGACTCCACTAACTGTGGGGCCGAAGAGCGGCAGGGTGGTCACCAACTGGCGGAGTAATACACCACGTAGTAGTCCGGTGCATTGCTCATGGTAAAATCGAAAAAGTGATCACCCTCAAGCTTGGAGAGCACACCTTTTTTAATTTTACTCCCGATGACCTGCTTATCGAGCTCCTCGAAAATCGCTACCGCCTCAGCTTTTCCCTTCAGAGCCTGCTTCTCCAGCCACTTCCGGTTCGCCACTGACAACTGGTCGATATCGAATAATAGCTTACCGGCACCGTCGTCTATTGTGACAATGCCCGTGTCCTCGTCGTAACTCTTGAATTTTCCATAAGCCGTCTTGGTTCCGTCAGCACTCGTCCAGCTCCTCGCCCACTCCAATTCTTCCCTAGTGAACATGAAGCGCTTAACCCACTCGGAGGGAAGCTCATGCAAAGCCAATCCTCGTGCACCTGCTGATCCATGGGCTCCATGCCTGAATGAAATACCATCGGGACGAACTTCTATAATTTCTACGTTTTTATAATGCTTGCCTTGTGGCGTCGTCATTTCATCAAAGTGCGCCCCTTTCGCTTGCCTTCGCACTTGTTCTCGGTATTCCAAGAAAAGAGCCTTCTTACGTTGCTTAAGCGATTCAATCGCGAGTTGTTCGACGCTCACTGACTGGCGGATTTGGGCAGCTTCACCGCTGAGACTCTTCAACTTCTTGTTAATTTCAACAAGCTCTTGTTTAGCATAAGTTAGCTCCCCTTCTTGCTTACGCAGTTCCATCCACTCGCTATTGAGATCAGCCAGCTCAGTTTTTAATTGGGCATTCCCATCTGCGAACCTTTTTCTGTTGATGTGGAAATAATAAGCTATCGCCAAGCCAGCAATAAGAAGGACCAGATAGCGCACTGAAAAAAAACGTTTCATAATATTACTGCGATTCTTTGTTGTGAAACCCCTGCCCCAGTATTCTTCCGTGAATCATTGCTTCGAATCATTGCTTCAGTTGTAGTCATTACTTAATAAGGTAGTTTTTCTTATCTACAGCATACTGTTTTTCAAGCGCAGCATGCTCGCGCTTTAGCTCCGTGATCGTCGATTGGAGTGCTCGGTGATCTTGATCAGCCTGCAGGAGCACTATTTCTGCCTCCTTGAGTAGAGCTAGATAATCAACCGGGTCTTCTTCAATCTTGACTTTGAGCTTCTCTACACTCTCTGTGAGCTCAGCTTTTTTATTTTTAAGCTTCTCATTCTCTTTCGACAGCGCACGGTAATTACACGAGGAAAGTAAACACAGAGGCAGTAAAAAAAAGATCAGCTTAGTGGATCTGAGTGTATGGGCCATCATGAAAAGGTATATGAATGAGTGAGATGAAAATAAAGCTAATGACTACATTGGCAATGCCATTTGATTGTCGTCATACAATATTAAGATGCCTCATTTGGTCAAGCTTTATGAAAATAGGCATCAGGTCAAATTCTGACAATCTCTGGCTTTGACAAGACCCTAAATTCGAGAATACTCACCCGCGATGTCTGCTACCAATCATACCAAATTACCGAAGTTATTCATCCCCGGCCCGGTGGATATTGCCCCAGAAACCTACGAGGCAATGTGCCAGGGCATGATCGGCCACCGAGGTGGCGATTTCGAAGCCCTTTACGCCAGCATTCAGCCTGGTCTGCAGAAGATCTTGGGAACCAAACGCCCTGTGTATCTCTCTACCTCCTCAGCTTGGGGGGTCATGGAAGGCGCTATTCGCAACCTCGTGCAAACGAAGGTACTCAATCTGTGCTGCGGCGCATTTTCTGACAAATGGTATGACGTGGCTCAGCGCTGCGGCAAGGAAGCAGACAAAGTGCAAGTTGAGTGGGGTGAGCCCATCGACCCTGAAGCCGTGCGCGCCAAGCTTAGCGAAGGCGGATTTGATACGGTCACCATGGTGCACAATGAAACCTCCACAGGTGTCATGAATGACCTCGCTGGTATCGCTGCAGTTGTGAAGGAGTTCCCTGGCGTGCTCCTTGTCGTGGACACTGTTTCCTCTCTATCTGCAGTACCTGTTGAAATGGACAAACTTGGCATCGATGTTGTTCTTGCAGGTGTTCAGAAAGCACTCGCACTCCCCCCGGGCCTCGCAGTATTTGCCATCTCTGAAGCCGCATTAGAAAGAGCCTCACAAACGGAAGGGCGCGGCTATTACTTTGACTTTGTCGAATTTGAGAAAAACGCAGTCAAAAACAATACCCCTTCGACCCCTGCCGTTTCCCTAATGTATGCGCTCAAGCAAAAGGTCGACAGCATCATGGCAGAAGGCCTTGAAGCCCGTTTCGCGCGCCACGCCAAGCTCAACGGCATGATTCATGCATGGGTCGCAAAACATGGATTTAGGAACTTTGCACCTGAAGGCTATCAGTCCAAGACCTTGACAGCGATTGATAACAAAGATGGCAAATTCGATGTGGCCGGCTTCATTAAAGCACTACGCGCCAAGCACAACGTCTTGATCAATGGTGGCTATGGTAAGATCAAGGGCATCACATTCCGCATCTCCAATATGGGTAATGAAACGGAGCAATCCATCCAAGAGCTCATCGATCAACTGGACGATGTGATCGTTGACTTCAAGTAATCCCTACCCCGTCGAGCTGAGTCTCATTTCGAGGCAATTAGATCAACGCTTCTTTCGCGTTGATGGGGCTCATTGATATGTTAGCATTGTAAGGATGACTAAAGGTTACGATGCGCACCAACAAAGGCAGATGACCCTATCTGCTTTTGGCAAGGATCTTGCACGCCGCTCCAAGTCAAAATGCGAGCTTACTGGAGCCTCAGGTGTGCCATTGCATACCTATGAAATCCCTCCGGTGACAAACGAACCACAGCTATCGCGCTGCATCATGATCTGTGAAGATGCTATTGATCAAATTAAGCAACCTGAACTTATCGTAGCCGATCAATGGCGCAACCTGGGGGAACTCATCTGGAGTGATATACCCGCGGTGCAAATCATGGCATATCGAATACTTCAGCACCTCGCTAAGCAGGAAAGCTGGGCGCGTGACATGATTGAAGATGCCTACCTCGATGAGGAAATACTTACCGAGGCCAACAAGGAAAAGCTTTGACCATCGCCTGACAGGCGCAATCTACTTTTGGCTAAGCTCATTATTGGCTAACCCCATTAGCCACGCGGATGAAATTTCCGGTGCATAGATTTAAGCCCTTTCTGATCAACGTGCGTGTAGATCTGCGTCGTTGCGATATCGGCGTGGCCCAACATATCTTGAATAACACGCAAGTCCGCCCCGTTTTGCAGCAGATGGGTGGCGAAAGAATGACGCAGTAAGTGGGGATATACATTTTGCTCAATACCGGCATTGCTCGCACGCTGCTTGACAATTTCTCTTACCCGCTCAGGACTCAGTCTGCCCCCCCGAATACTGAGAAATATCCAAGACGACGTTTTGCTTTTCACCAGCTCTGGACGTTCGTTTTTCATATAGTCGGTGACGGCTTCCCTCGCCTTGCCGCCAACTGGGACAATTCTTGTTTTACCGCCTTTTCCGGTGACTCGGATAAAACCTTCATCAAGGTCCATATTTTCGATGCGGGCATTACAAAGTTCAGACAAACGTAAGCCAGATGCATAAAACAACTCCAAGATGGCAAGATCTCTGCGCCCCAACAACTTTTGAGTATCAACCGCTTGGAGAATCGAACTTACATCATGCTCGTTGAGCGTCTCCGGCAGATGCTGCTCGGCTCTTGGTGGCAACAGTGGCTCAGCAGGATCAGCATCGATGACTTTTAAGCCTGCTAATCGACGAAAAAATATCTTCAAGTGGACCATGCCGATACGCAGTGAAGAGGCAGACATCCCCTGGTCCTTCTGTCCTGATAAATAATGAGAAAGGTCCTCAGTGCCGACATCATTCCAATCAGACACGCCCTTGCCCTCAAGCCACTTGACTAAGGCATCCAGTGTTTGGCGCACAGAGAGCTGGTAAGCTGTCGACAAGCCACGTTCGGTGGCGATGTAGAGCAAAAATTGATCAATGTGCGAAGTCACAACACCATCTAAACTGATTTTGAAAGAAGATCAAACTCTTCAAAAACTAACATGCCAGATCAATCAGCGTATTGAGCGCTACCGGACTACTATTAGGCATCTTGCCTTAAGCCATTTAGGAATCATCGCTATCCGCAGCACCTTGTGAATCAAGCTTTCTAAATAGAACCTGCTCAACTCGCCGGCCATCAGTACTCATCACCTTAGCTTCATAACCCTCAACGACGAGAGTCTCCTCTAGCTCAGGAATCCTTCCTAGCTCACGTGTGATATAGCCGCCAACGGTTGAGACCTCACCACTTTCCAGGTCAAGTTCAGGAAAGTGATCAGAAAGTTCGTTAAGAGTCAGGGATCCTTCTGCCAGAAACTCAGACCCGTTGATCCGCTTAATTTGACTACTCTCAGTATCGAACTCATCCTGAATATCCCCCACCAGTTCCTCCATGATATTATCCATGAAAACGAGACCTGCAGGGTCACCATGTTCATCAACCACCATGGCAAGATGCGCGTGTTCCTTGAGGAAAAACTGCAATAGCACATCCAAGGGCATGGTTTCTGGAACGACCTTAAGAGGACGTTTGATTCTCATCAGGTCAGGATCTGGATTATTAACCAAAGTCAGGATGTCCTTGATGTGGATTAGCCCCAAAGCTTGATCCAAGTGCCCCTTTACCAAGGGAAAGCGAGTATGCTTGCTGCGGATAGCAACCTCTAGGTTGTTTTCGAAATCAGCATCAACATCGAGCACGGATACCTCACTGCGCGGAGTCATCACGTCTTTCACATTGATATCATTGAGCTCAAGTGCGTTGATAAGAATCTCGCGCTCAGTGTCAGTTACCTCGTCATGCTTGCCGCTCTCCTCGACTAACATCGCCAACTCCTCGGCCGAATGCACATCCTCGTGCCCAGCAGGCTCAACGCGAAACACCTTTTTAAGGATTAGGTTAGCCGAGCTATTGATGATCCAGATTGCCCAACCAAAAAAAACATAAAACAAATGCAATGAGCGGATAAGCTTCAAGGTTGTGCCCACCGGCTTTCGTATCGCCAAAACCTTGGGGACTTGCTCACCCAAGACCACATGCACAAAAGAAAATGAAATCGCAGCAACAGTAATGGAAATCGCTCGAATCACCCACTCAGGGGCACCGGGACTGACTTCATTGAGCAACGGAGCCACAAAATGCAACACCAGGGGCTCACCCAGCATGCCCAAAACCAAAGATGCTACGGTAATACCCAGCTGGCCCGCTGAAAGGTAACCATCCAACTTCGCCAATGCATGCAAGGCAAGATTGACTTTAGCTGGATTCTCGCCGTGAACCTCGATGAGCTGACTTTTGCGCACTTTGACCAGCGCAAATTCAACCGCAACAAATAGGGCGTTAAGAATCAGAAAAATCGTTATCCCAATAAGATACTTTAGCACCAAATCCCATGAAGGAAGTCCGGTCGGCAAAGCACCAGAGGATGCCAAAAATTGGTAAGTCAAATGCATTACTGTTTCTCGTAGACCCCCTCATCACGCTTTTCCAGAACGGTGAATCCTGCTTTTTTAGCATCACTGATCGAGAGCGGCTTGGTTATCTTGGGTGTATTGACCCTGCTAATCACTTTTTTTATTGGATTTTTGCAGAGAGGACAAACTTCCAAGGGAGCTCGGTCTACTGGTCGGCGCAATTCAAAACCTCTGGCACATATGCGGCAAGACTGCTGCTGATCATCAGCATTTACAGAAATGTATTCGTAGAGCGGCATATCAAATTAAAAGCAACAAAGGGGAAATGAGAACGGCAAAATGAGAAAGACGCAAGACGGTGACCCCATGCGGGAACCATCTTGCGCCGAAAAATTATCACAATTTAGCCAAGCTTACCAGCTCGACTTAGTCACTCCGGGGATCATGCCGTGCGATGCAAGCTCACGAAATGCAATACGTGAAAGCTTAAAACGACGGAGGAATCCATGGCGACGGCCTGTGTATTCACAGCGGTTCACCAAACGGGTGGCACTTGAGTCACGCGGTAGCATGCTGAGGCTTACGTAGTCCTTCTCTTGCTTGAGCTGCCTGCGCAGATCTGCATACTTAGCGACGGTTACTTGTTTGCGCTTGTTGCGCGCGATCCATGATTTCTTTGCCATAACGGGGGGCTTGAGATATCTGTTTAACCCAGTAAATCAAGCCATTTTTAATCAAATCCTCACTTTTCTTGCAGATTTACCCCAATTGCACTGTTTCAGGTTGCCTACAAGGGCCCATCGACGTTAATTGGAGGCAGCATGTCAGACACTCCATTTCACTACCAAGACCCCTTTCCACTTGGCCCAGACACCACCGAATACGAGCAAATTGACAGTGAAGGCATCTCCACGATTAAGTGCGATGGCGAGACCATCCTAAAGATCGCTCCAGAAGCTCTGACCCTACTGGCTAACGAGGCATCGAAGGCCATCTGCTTCAAACTCCGCACCTCACATCTCAAACAGGTAGCTGCGATCCTCGATGACCCCGAAGCCTCAGACAACGACCGCATGGTCGCCCTGATGCTGCTCAAGAACGCGGAAATTGCCTCCCACGGCATCCTCCCAGCCTGCCAAGATACCGGCACGGCGATTGTGATGGGCAAAAAAGGCCAGAACGTGCGCACCACCGGCAATGATGCCGAGCACCTCTCTCACGGCATCCACAAGACTTACACCGAGGAAAATCTTCGCTATTCACAAACCTCGCCCTTAAGCATGTACGAGGAAGTCAATACCCATACCAATCTGCCTGCCCAAATTGATCTCTACGCCACCGAGGGTGATGCCTACAAATTCCTCTTTATTGCCAAAGGTGGCGGCTCGGCAAATAAGACCTTTCTCTATCAGGAAACCAAGGCCCTTCTCAACCCCACTCGGCTCAAGGAATTCTGCATCGAAAAAATGCGCTGTCTCGGCACCGCAGCTTGCCCGCCCTATCACCTTTCACTGGTCATTGGCGGCACCTCCGCCGAAGCCTGCCTGAAAACCGTCAAGATGGCATCTACTCGCTATTACGATGAGCTTCCCACCAAGGGCAATGAACACGGCCAGGCATTCCGTGATCTCGAACTGGAGGAGGAACTCTTAGCTGCGGCACGCGTAATCGGTATCGGCGCACAGTTCGGCGGCAAGTACTTCGCCCTCGATGTCCGTGTCATCCGCCTCCCCCGCCACGGTGCCTCCTGCCCAGTGGGCATCGGCGTGTCTTGCTCAGCTGACCGCCAAGCCAAAGCAAAAATAACCGCCGACGGCATCTTCCTGGAAAAACTTGAGACCAAGCCAGGTCAATTCATCCCAGAGAAATACAAGGACTGGAAATTTAAAGGGGTAGACATCAACCTCGACGGAGGCATGGATAAAATTCTAGAAACCCTTGATAAATACCCCGTGACCACTGCCTTGTCACTTACAGGAACGATCATCGTTGCCCGTGACAGTGCCCACGCCAAACTCAAGGAGCGACTCGAGGCAGATGGCGAGCTACCTCAGTATTTCAAAGATCACCCTGTCTATTATGCTGGCCCGGCTAAAACTCCTGAAGGTTACGCATCAGGTTCCTTTGGGCCCACCACTGCTGGGCGCATGGACGGCTACGTTGATCTATTTCAAAAGCACGGAGGTTCCATGGTCATGCTGGCCAAGGGCAACCGGTCCCAGCAAGTGACCGACGCGTGCAAAGCGCACGGAGGTTTCTACCTCGGATCTGCAGGAGGGCCCGCCGCCTTGCTAGCCACTGATCATATCAAAAAACTCGAAGTGTTGGAATACCCAGAGCTAGGCATGGAAGCCGTCTGGAAAATCCAGGTTGAGAACTTCCCCGCATTCATCCTTATTGACAACAAGGGTAATGACTTTTTCCAGCAGATCAACCAGTGCCCGGTTTGTTAAATAGCTTACGGCTACAACAGAGGATAACAGCGAATGCATCGTCCTACCTCTGGATGACGATCACCATAGTGGCGTAAACAAAGGCGACAAAAATCAACACCCCCCCTTCCTTACGATTCAGCTTCATGCTGGACCACATGAGAGGCACGATGATGATGGTGAGCGCCATCATCACACCTAAATCAAACCAGGCAATGGCTTTGCCGCAGACTGGCTTCACCGCTGCCGTGACTC
>Ga0206125_10003224_pt1 | contig 15972 bp, 15 predicted proteins | sample Helgoland_Spring_4_FD_148598 | JGI IMG/M metagenome (GOLD analysis project Ga0206125, IMG submission 148598) | Pelagic subsurface seawater microbial communities from Kabeltonne, Helgoland, North Sea - Helgoland_Spring_Bloom_20160331_1 | ecosystem: Environmental > Aquatic > Marine > Epipelagic ... | reverse complement strand
GCCCGAACCTGAGCCTGAACCAGAGCCCGAACCAGACCCAGAACCTGAGCCCGAACCAGAGCCTGAGCCAGAACCTGAGCCCGAACCAGAGCCCGAACCAGAGCCCGAACCAGAGCCCGAACCTGAGCCAGAACCTGAGCCGGAACCTGAGCCCGAACCTGAGCCAGAACCTGAGCCAGAACCTGAGCCAGAACCTGAGCCAGAACCTGAGCCTGAAGGAGATATTAGTTTTAATATAAACCTAGCACCACCTAACTTAACACGACAGAATACCATATGTGTACAAAAAGTAGAATCAGATGAATCATCAACTGATACAAATCATATTGCCGATATAAAACAGAGTAATGAAGAAGCAAAACAAATAGAATCAGAATATCAAAAATCTTTAAAAAATACTCATAAAAATGAAAATGAAAATGAAAATGAAAATGAAGATACAAAAAAAAATGTTAAATTATGTATAAATATAGATTGCGAAAGATATCCGCCTGATTGGGATTCCGAATCAGATACTGAAAGTACTTATCAGGAAGGACAATGGAAGAAATGCTGTTTATGTGAGGGGTATTTCGATGATGATGGATTTGGTGATATATTATTTGTGCAAGAAGAACCAAACAATCAAGAAGCAGAATGTGACTTGTGTGGAAAGACGAAAAATATTGTTCAGATGAAAGGAAGCGGACAATATTTATGTGAAGATGCTTGTGATGAGGAGGAAACTGAAGAGGATGATGAAGAGGAAGAGGAAGAGGAAGAGGAAGAAGTATATTATCAAATGTATAAATGTAATAAATGCGGTTTTAAAACAACAAATAATGATCCTGATTGTCAAAAATGTAAAAAAACTAGTTGTATGTATGCTATAACAGATGATGATAAAGAGGACGAAGAAGAGGAGGAGGAAACTGAAGAGGAAGAGAAAGAGAAAGAAATAAATGAAAACGAAGAATTACTAGATAAAAACACATCAAGTTCTAAAATTTCTCCAATTATAACTGATTTGTCTGATAAAAATAGTGAAGCTAGTGAATCTCCTCAATGGGGACAATTTATGACACCTACATCCGAGGAAATCAACTCTCCTTTATTTTCTACAGATAGTTCTCCTATTGAATTAAAACAAAGTTCTGAATGCCTTAACACCTCTGATCCCCGTCCTTCTACTCCACCTTCGTCTCCACACTTATCGCTAGATATACCATCGGATAATATTGAATACAACGATTCTGATACAAGTATTGATAATAATTCACTTTATTCTGTTAAAATGACACCCGATCATACATCTAATACGTCAAATAAAACATCTGATTCAGAGTCTCAAGAATCATCTTCAGATAAATCAACATCCACTTCTTTTATTAAACAAATATGTGAAATGTTAGGAATAATGTAAAAATAAAATTGAAATATATTTTATTATATTTCAACTTGTATCATCATTCGCAGGTATTATTTAATATCAATAGTAAAAATGGCTGAAGAAATTTTATTACAAGCACAACCAAAAATGGTATATTCTAGTTCTGAAATACTTCCAAAAACATCATCAGTTCCAATTACTAAAATTATTGAAGAAATATCTCCCCAAGCAGAAGCCCAACCAAAACTATCAACAGGTAATGTTCAAAATCTACCCAAAAATGTCCATACATTAGATGAACCACCTAAATTACCTAATGCCTCTAATCATGGTAATCAATCATTAGGATTAAGTAATCGTCATATTAATATGCATAAAGATGGTAGAACTCTTGTAGACGATTCTAATATAAGTGAAGGAAATCTTAAAACTATTATAGAACCTCTAATTGAATGGACTAAATGTCAGATTGAACCTTATGGCGGTTCAATTCAATATTTAAAAAAGATATCTCTTGACGATCTAGAAAAAAAAAATCATAATCCCGAACATATTATTGGATGTTCTACAAATAATAATCATGTAAATACGCGTGTATCTATTAAACCTGACGCAGGAATTATTATTTGGACATATAAAAATATTCAATATCCAATTTATATTGGTGAAGATAAAGTTCAAGGAACAAATGATAAATTATTTAAAGATGGAAAATCCCGTCAAGCGACGGGTAATGCAATTGAAAGATATTTTAAAAATGTAAGAGCTGAAGAAATGTTATGTTCTCATGTTCCTTATTTCCCGTCTGTTGTGTTTGCTTCTGGGTGTGATTTTCATCATTCTGAAACCATATCAAAAAGATTAGAAGCAGGAAATTATGCTATTCCTAATAATTATATTGAAGTAGCATCGAATAATCCAGATAATTTTGTATCAAATAAATTAAAAAACATAATTAATAACATATCTATTCGAAAGAAGTTTATCGGTAGATATTCGCCATTTGTATCAATTCCTATTGTATGTATAAAAGCCCATAAATGGAACGATATGGAACATAATTCATCGCTATGGAAACCAGATGAATATATGGCCATATCCAAACGTATTATTGAATTAGCTATTAAAGAAGTAGTATTCCATTCTTAATATATTATATATTATATTATTAATACAATATATAAAAAAAATAAAAATTTAAAATTGTAAGATCATAAAATGTATTATTTATTTGTTTTTAGTGTCTCCTAGTTTTTTTATGTTTTTTAGATCTTTTATGTTTTTTAGTTTTTGTATAGCCACCACCTTTTGTTTGTGCTTGTGCTTGTTGACAATTTAAACGTGGATCAATAATTTTTTGGTCTTCTGGACTACGTGCACAAACCTCTTTTAATACTTGTTGTTTTGTAAGTTGTCCTCTACCTGTTATATTAGTTTTATCGTAACCAAATTTTTTTCTTACTTGATTAACATAATCAGTATCATTAAAAACTAATACTAAACGTTGTTCTAGCCATTTTTCATACTTTTGTCCTCGGATTCTACCAACTCCTAATAAAGCAGTTGCCCAACTCATTTATATATATATATATTAATTTAATTTATTTTTTATTTGTTAAAATATTATATTTACCTTTATATAATGGGAGCTGGAATATTACCTGTTGCGATACATAATAATAAAATATATTTTTTACTTGGACTTGAAAATGAATATAATGATACACCAGGATGGGCAGATTTTGGGGGTGGTAAAAAATCTAACGAAACAAGTATTGAAACTGCGAGTAGAGAAGGTTCGGAAGAATTAAATGGATTTTTTGGAACAAAAGAAAACATCAAATCCCTCATTGAAAATCATACTATATTAAAAGTTGATATTAATAGTTATATAACATATATAGTAAAAGTGCAATATGATGAAGATATGCCAACTTATTTTAATAATAACTACATTTTTTCTAAAAAATATTTAGGTTCAACAATATCTAATAAGAATAATGGTCTATTTGAAAAACAAAAAATAAAATGGTTTACATATAAAGAGGTTACTAAAGAAACTAATTATCGTATATATTATACAAAAATAATTAATGAAATAAAAAATAATAAAAAACTTCTATTTAATAATCTCCGCAAAAAAAATAAAACTATAAAAAAACATAATAATAAACATAATAGATCAAAAAAATTGACACATTTTTAATTTATAATACTAACAATAACAATAAATAATTGGTAATTGCTAACGTAGTATCATGTGTCAATCCCTTTCATTACAGGTTCAGGTAAAATCTGCTTCTAATAATTTTGATATTGATTCTCAAATGTATATGGAAAATACAACACCTAATTTAAACTTTGATTTTGAGTTTGAGTTTGATAATCATGACTTAGGTTTTGATTATGATTTTAATTCGGAATTAGAGTCAGACTCAGAGTCAGAGTCAGAATCCGAATCTAGTATAAATTATGGTATTGATGTTGATGTTGATATATGTTGGGAATGTAGAAAAATAATTATTAATGATTTGCCATGTGATTGTATGTTTAACGACATGATGGAGGATTTAAATGACCAATTAGAAAATCAAGGGCAATATGTAGGGTATTAAAACAAAAAAAACAAAAAAAACAAAAAAACAAAAAAAACAAAAAATGTACATATATATTGTACATTTTTTATGTTGACAAATCTAATTTTCTTGATAACAATTTACACATTTACATAATTCTTCTTTTTCAATTTTTATCGAATCAATAAAATTATAAAGTTTAGCGTTACATTTATGACAAACAATATATATTGGATGTAATGGGTCAGTTAAAATAGATAAATATCCTTTTTCCATCAATTCGAATAATATACTAATTATTTCTTTTTCCTTTAACATAATTGCTTCCATTATATTATTTTGTTATATAATTTAATCTAATGATATAATAATGAAAACATATAAAAATAAATATAATAAGGGTAAAAATAATCGTTCAAAAAAAGGAGGTGAATATAAAGAATCGTTTATTGTAACGATCGCAATTATAACTCATGGATGTATACTTAATTTAAATCCCCAACAATATAATTATGATATTCGTTATTATAGTGCGAGTGGTCCCAACCTAAATACTTGTGATAGTTCAATCAAACAACGTTCAGATGATTATTATAATTTAATAAAATACTTTCGACAAAATAAACCATCAGGAGAAAATGAAACTATAAATGAAATACCCTATTATTATGATGATCTACCCTATGATAAAATTATTGGTGTATCAGAAAATCAAGGAATAATAGCTGATTGTATGGATAATATAACATCGGTATTTACAGGACATACTGCCGCTGGTGTATGGTTAATATCAGTTCATAAAGAAAAGATTAATTTAAAAAATTATAAAAAAACATATGAATATTTATACCCTACTAATAAAAACATGCATATAAATTTATTAAGTATTAGCGGTTTGGAATATTTTAACAAAATTATAGGTAAAAATAATGTTGATATAAAGGCTGACTTATATAAGAATAATAAAAAATTACCTAATAAAAAAAGTGATATGAAAAATCTAGATAATTGGAATGTTAAATTAGACAAAAATAAAGATAGAATAGATTTAATTCGTAGTAGTTATTTTTTTGATTTGATTAAGAAGATTGTTGATAATGTTAAAATAAATATATATGATTATTCGTGTTCAATTATGTGTAATGATTGTAATTTTGATCAAGAAATTAATCAGGGTTTAATAAAAAATATAGAAGATGGTAAAGCTCCTTTTTTTACAGGCGGAAAATCAAAAAAAAAGACTCGCAAAAAATATCACAAAAATAAATAATAATAATACAATTTAAAAATATAATACAATTTAAAAATATAATTTAAATTACATTAAATGAAATGAAAGAGAAATTGCCAATAGTATATATGTCTATATTATCAATTATTGCTATTTATTCTTCAATTCCAAATCCTAAAAATAAAAATAAAAAATAATATAATAAAAAATGTATATAAAAATAAAACATTTTTTTTATAATGGATCTAAGTAATTTTAACGAGAATGTTTTAAAATTAGTTATATCGGGACAATGTGTTTTTTTATTTGAAAATAAAAATAATGATAATAATAATATAGTATTTTCATTTAAAAATAAAGAAAAAACAGATGGAATACGTGTAGAGTTTACACAAAAAGAAATATTAGTTACACGTATAGTATCAGGGGAAAAGTTTATAGACCATAATAATAATAGAGGATTATGTAATTCAGCAGGTGCTTATTATTGGTTTAGTTTAGATGCACAAAATGAACGATTTTATGCGGGAACAGGAGAAGCAAGAATAGAAACTAAAAATTACCATTATTCATTTACAAATAAGGATATTTATGTATGGAATAAAAATAAGTCATTTTTAGAAAGTTTAGATTATTTATGCTTAGAAGGAAATAATATAGATCCTATGAGGCTATTAAAATATCCAATTACTAAAAAGGTTCCTTTAAAAGTTGGTGATACAAATATATTGACTATGGATGATATAGCTGAGGGAAACTATTTACCTAATGCTAACCTACCATTAGTAGGCCAAAAATTATATAATTGTGTTTCAGGAAAAAGATTTGTATTAGATGATAACAATTTTCCTGATTTTTCACAAGCAATAGAATATAATATTATAACCCCAGGGTGTTGGTGTTTTGAAAAGTTACGAGAAAAAAGTACCGAGTTTAATAAAGATAAACCAAATCTTAAAGAAACATACTTGAGAATTACATTAGGTGAAAATGATGGTGACTCACCAGGAATTCCTTATGTATTAGAAATATGGCCAGTTGGACATTATTCTCCTATTCATAGTCATTCAAACGCAGATGCAATAATTAGAGTATTACATGGTAGCATAAATGTAAGTTTGTATCCATTTTTATGTTCTGATACTAAAGGAGTAGAACCATTTGGAAATGTTAATTTCAATAAAGATGATATTACATGGATTACACCAACATTAAATCAAATACATAAACTAAAAAACTTAGATACAAATAAATACACATGTATTACAATTCAATGTTATATGTATGGGGATAAAGATCATGTTCATTATGATTATTTTGATTATCGAGATGATAATGGTAAAATTCAACCATATGAACCTGATTCAGATATGGATTTTGTACCTTTTAAAAAATTAATGAAAGAACAATGGTTAAATAAAAAATAAAAAGAATTATTTAATATAATATTTTTTAAAGGATAAAATATTATTGTTTTCTTTTATTTCTGATATATTTTGTGACAAATAGAATGTTGATGGAATTATAGGGAAAAATGTATCACAATCATATATATGATTAATAGTAGTAATATATATTTCAGAAATTATATTTAATTTTAAAAATTGTTCATAAATAGATGACCCACCAATTATCCAAACACTATCATATTTTTTTTTATCGCAAAAATTTTGTAAGTCTGATATATTTGTAAACAAGAAAGAACCAGAAGGGATATCATTTTGTGATAACGATGATGATAAAATCAAATTATCACGATCAGGTAATTTTTTGTTTATGCTTAATAAAGTATTTTTACCCATAACAATTGCATTATTATTTGAAGATGTTGTCATTTGTTTAAAAAAATGCATATCCGATTTAAAATGCCATGGTAATTTATTATCTAATCCAATACCATTATTTTCATCAACAGCTACAATAATTTTATATTTCATATATAATTATTTTATTTTTATTTTTATATTTATTTAGTTAAAAATACCATTATACAATATGTAAATAGAATATATGGAAGATAAAACTTTTGAAGAAAAAATTGAGATATTTGAAAATGAAAGGGTTGGCTGTGTTACTACTCATAGCGAATTATTAAAAACTTGCAAAGAAAATAAAAGGTTATTAGATATGAATTATGGAGATTTGTATTATTACATAGTTTGTATTCAAACATCTGTTATTCTTTTTTCAACAATTTCAGCATTTATTCAGGCATTAGGAAACTTTATTAGTATGCCTTCACAAGTCCAATCCATATCGTCGTTGATTATATCAACTTATATAACTTTAATTCTTTCTTTATCAAAATTTTTTAAACTAGATGAGAGAAAGGAAAGTGTTCATAATTTAAGAGAAAAATTCGCGGAACTTCATAATAAAATTAGATATAGATTAGATTGTTTAAAACCTTGGAAATCAATTGGTTATATAAATAAAAATAATATTGATCAAAAGTTACAAAAATGGGAGGATGAAAAAAATTTAGTTTATAATGATTATTTTAAAATAGTAGAAACTAAAGAGACATTATTTATGGATTTTGAAAGATTTATAGATACTAAGCAACGATATAAGTATACATTATTAGAAAGAGAATTAAGTTCAAATTATAAAAGACAACTAGACATAATAGAAGAACTTACACCCGTTATGACACAATCGAATCATTCGCCTTTAGCTCTTACAAATAATACAAATATTAATTCATCTGTATTCAATTCTGAGTCAGACACAATTCAATCTGAATCTAATAATATCCAAGAGAATAATGTATAATATATTTTAAGTATTTAAATATATTATACATTAAAAATATATGAATTATCAGATAAATTGTTCATATGGCGAAATTATGGATCAATTATCGATATTAGAAATTAAACTGAAAAAAGGAAATATCGTGAATAAAGATACATTAACAAAAGAATATAATAAATTAAAACAATACAAAAAACCAAATATTAATAATTTATATGATAATTTAATAACTATAAATGGTAAAATATGGATTTTTAATGACATTATGAAAAAAATAAATGAAAATGATAATATGGATATGAATAGACAATTGAATACTTATAAAGAATATTATAATTTACTTCAACAACGACGAACAATTAAATATGAAATAACTAAACTCGAAAATGATATTTCTAATATCTCTTATATGTTAAACAATAATTTTGACGATCATAAAATATTACAAGATGCCATGGTATTACATAATGAAAAAAAAATTAATGAATCTAATAATATATTACATAAATTATGTAAAAAATATAAAGACGATGCTTCCATAAATGATTTTACCATGCAATTATTTTTTGCTTTACAAACATCTAGCGATTTATTAGGTAAAGAATATCCATATTTGGATAAATTAACAACATATATTCGCTCCAAATATTTTAACAATCATAATTCTGAAGAAATGAAAGATGCATATCATTTGAGTTATGGTTCAGCTTTATTAGAAAAAAAACAATATGATGTTCCTTTACATTATATTCGTAACTTACAGAAGGTTACTGCAAATGGTCCTGGTTTAGATATTAGACCAGAAACTATGTCATATTTTAATATTAATGATACTAATAAAACGTTATTAATATATATGGCAGGAGGATTTGGTGATAAAATAATGTTTCCTCGTTTTATACCCTTAATTTGTGAAAAAAATCCAGAAAATAAAATAATATTAATGGTAGATGATTGTTTATCATGGATATATGAAGATTTATTCAAAGATATCAAAAACATTACCATTATAAAAGAATCTCAGAAAAGTATGATTGGATCATTCATGAAGTTTGATTATCACACTAATATTACATTTTTATTTCATCATTTGAAATTAAGTTACGCAGATATATACATAGATTATTGGGATACAACAAGATTGGTTTCTAAGAGTAATTTTAACTTGGAAACAATTTTAGATACAAAAAAGAAAAATATTGTTATAAATTGGCATGGAAATTATTTAAACGCTCATGAGTATATTAGAGGTATGAAATTAGAAAAATTAATACCTTTATTTGAAAAGTTTAAAAATAAAAATATAAATTGGATTTCAGTACAAAAAACTTTTTCTAAAGAAGAAGGTGAAATATTAAAAAAATATAATGTTCATAATGTAGGTTCTATTATTGATAATGATGGCGATAGTTTTAAGGATACAATCAAAATATTTAAAAATATAGATTTGGTTATATCGACAGATACTTCTTTAGTTCATTTAGCAGGACATATGGATGTTCCGTGCTGGTGTCTATTATATATTGGTTGTGAATGGAGATGGACAAGACGAGATATATCCACAAAATGGTATCCAAAGATAAAATTAATACGACAAATAGAGTTTAATTGTTGGGATAATGTAATAGTTAAAGTAATTAACGAATTGGAAAATAGTGAATAATATAATTTAATTCTTGATAATATATATATGTCAATATTTAGAAGTAGACATTTCAATAATATGGAAAAGGTTCAAGAGTATATTAATAATCCTATATATTTAAGACAAAGTAGAGAGAATAAAAAAGATCATCCCAACCCAATTGAAATTATAATGAGTCTTCCACTTGGTCAATTAGATAGTAACCTACTTGTAGGAGAGAAAAATCAAAAAATTTTTAAAAGTTTAAGTCTACCTGAACAAGAAGCTTTAGAGTATATGCTTGAGTTAAAAGAAGAAGAAAAAATGTATCACCAAGAATATGGTTACCATAGGATGGACCAAAAAAGAAAAGCGCGTTATACTAAAAAATTAAAAGAATGGAGAAAAAAGAAAATAGACGAAAAATATCCTTACTTGTACGAATATTATAATGATGTTTTAGACAGAAAGAGAATGGATTCAGTTTTAGACAGAGAAAGATTAGCGAAATTGGAGAAAGAAGGAAAAATTGCCCCCCTTCCCCCTCCTAAATCAGAGGAAATAGAAGGAGATGATGACGAAGAAGATGGAAATTTAGCATTTACATTCTATGAACATGTTCATTATCCAGATGATGATAATATTGAAAAAATCCAAGAAATACCGAATAGTGATAAGCTAGAAGAACGATATAAACAATCTGATGAACAATATGATATGAAAGAAGAAGATCGACGCATAAGAGGAGGAAAATATAAGAAAAAAACAAGAAAAACCAATAAGAAAAAAACAAAAAAAATATATAAGAAAAAAACAAAAAAAATATATAAGAAAAAAACAAGAAAAACCAATAAGAAATATAGAATTAAAAAATATAATAAAAAAACTCGCAAAACCCTATAATTGTTACTTTGATGATGATAATTCTTTATCCATATCTTCTATAGCTTGATTATCATGAATATTTTTAGATATATATTTATGATGAGTTTCTTGGTGACATTTTTCACATAATGTCATTAAATTCGCTAAATGATTTTTATGAAATACGTGTGATTCCGTTTTTATATAACCTTCATTATTTGCATTTTTTTGATGATGTATATGATGAACTTCTGTTCCCATTTCTTTATTACACACCTCACACATTCCCATAATTTTTTTATTATTAAAATGTGAAGTTTTTAAAGAAAGAATACTTTGGGTATTAGGATTATATTTATTGCGAATAGAATGTGCTAACTCTAAAAAATCTAAGGGTAAACTTAATGATTTACATACTTCTAATCCATACATACTATCACCAGGTCCATCTTTTAATTTTCTATCATATTGTAATTTATTTGTTTCTTTATTGAAAAATACAGTCATATGTTTTAATGCTAATGATGTTAATTCTTTAATTTCACTATAATTAATAATTTCATGCCAATGTGTAGCAAAAATAAAACTACACCTTTTTTCATATAATTGTTTTATTCCAGCTACAAATATACTAATTGCAGAGACACTTTCAGTGCCTGAACATAATTCATCTCCTAATATTAAGCTATTATTATTTGACATACGTAATATAGTTCTTAATTCAGACATTTCAACAGCAAATGTAGATAATCCTTTAAATAAATTATCATTACCCAATATACGTGTAAATATGTGTTGATAAGGAAAAAATGTAAAGGTAGAACAAGGAACATATAAACCTGCTTGAGCCATTATAACAGATATTCCTAATGCTCTAATGAAACTAGTTTTTCCTACAGCATTTGTTCCATAAAGTAGAATACCTTTTTCACTTTTTCCTAAGGAAATATCATTTGTAACATATAATTCATCTTGTTGTAATTGTTCAATAAGACAATGACGAATGCCTGTTACATCAACATATGAAGTATCATCAATATTTTTAATAGTCGGTTTACAATAATTATATTTTATTGCAGTTAATGTTTTGGAAGTAATAATATCAAGTAGAGTAACATAATTAATGATATATTTTAAAACGTCCTGATAAGATTCCATATTTTGTAAAAAAATCTTGTAACAATTATTTAATTCATCTTTTAATTCTAATTTACTTGAAGTAATATTTTGTATAAGTTCTTCGATTGTCGAATTATTAATACAATCATTTTGGGTAGATTGAGAATAAAAATAATGTTCTGATATAGATGTATTATAATTAAATTGTTTTTTTTGTTTACTATAACTAGATATATAATCCAACGTACAATATGGATTAGTAATATTTTCTAATTCTTTTTTTAATAACGCACACCTTCTTTTAGTTCCAATAATTTTAATATTATTTTTTTCTGTGCAATATATTTTAAAAAACTCATTATTCGAGTTTACACTTTCATTTTTGCTTATAGCTTTACTAACTAATTTATTAAAATAATTTTTAATTGATTCTAATATATCCATAGAATCTAAATATAAACAATTTTTTTCATCTAATTTGTCATAAATACCTTTATTAAAAAAGTTTTCTTCAAAAGATGAATAATTATCTATATTTTTACATATATCTAATTTTAACTTATCATCAATTGCGGTAATTAAGTGAGAACAATAACCACCAATATTAGAAATACTATTTTTATGTGTAATATATTTTTGTAGTGCTTCATCATTTAATAAATATTTATTAATTTTTTTAATTTGAATGATATTTTCATAGATTTGATAAAAATTACATGGAGTAATTTTTTTAATCATAATAAGTCTACTTAATTTATCAAGATCCTTAATATTTTGTATATTTGATTTAATATATTCCAATATAGATGAATTATTAATTAAATAATCAATCATATCATATTCAATATTCAATTCTTCTACATTAGTTGTAGGATTTAAAAGATTATATGAAAATAGCCTTTTTCCCATTGACGTTACACAATTATTTAAAAACTTTTCAACAGATGATAATTTTCCTTTGTATGTATAGTCATCTATAATATTTAATTGTTTTAAACTATGATTAGCAAGACTTAATCGTGTGGAACAATTTTCAATTTCAGGATAATATATTTTATTAAGTAAGTTAGGATTGTGAGTATATATAAAATCTAATAAGAAACAAAAAGATTGAGCTGCTATAGCGTATTCATAAAATAAATCAAAATCTGATGAATTATAATATTTTTGTAGAATCATTAATTGATAATTTTGCTTTTGACAATTAAGTGCTCTTTTTATATTTTCATTTTCATTTTCATTTTCATGTAATTCTAGTGATATACGATGAATAGCATTACAGCGAATGTTTGTATACTGAATAATAGTTTCTATTTCATTAAGTTCCATATTTCCAATTAATATAACTTCGCTGGGATTATATACTGATACAAAACGTTCTAAATTATCAAATGTTGTAGGATTCTTAATATAAGGTTCATTAAACTCATACATACACGTTTTTCCGGTGTAAATATCTATATTAGATGCTCCAATATAAATTGTTTTAATGTTATCTTTATTTCTAGAATTAGAATGAGGAAAATCCATAACATATAACCAAATACAGATGGTATTATTGGTTATTTTAGTTTCTGAATCAGATAGAAAAGAAGTTCCTGGAGAATAAATACCAGCTAAACTTCTAGTAGTATTTTTTTCTTGCATATCTTGATTATATACAACAATTGTATATCCTTCATTTTGCAATCGTCGTATATATTTATCTAACATATAATGAGAGAAACCTGCCATACACACCTTATCTTCATTAATACTTACATTTTTATTAGCTATGTTTAAATCACATATGCGTATAAACTCTAAAATATTACTACCATAATATGTATTATTATTATTGTTTTGTAATGCGTAAACTTCATAAAAAGCTCCTACTTGCATTAAAACCATAGTATTTTCCCCATATTGTTTCTTATAATATTTTGTTTTTTCCAAATAATCTTTAATTAAGCTCATAATATATTAAACATAAATATATTTAATTATGTTTAATAAATAATAAATAAGAAATCATAAGTCATAAGTCACTAACTATTTTAGTAAAACAAATATTGTATCGGGTTTATTTATTAAAGTGGATAGTATAATATTTTTACAATATTTAAAAATACGCTTAGGTATAAGAGGTGTATAATAGTATAATAATTTTAAAATGAAGAGTAAATAGCTAGCATACCATGGAATTAATATTTTATCTTTATGATAATCAATTATTAAACTTTTATTTTCTATATCAAATAAAGAAAACTCTATTGGTCCTACATCTGTATTATTATATTTAATTTTACCCCCTTCTATTAATTTATTGGAGGTATCATCAGGTTCTAACCATATAACTTTTGTATATTTTTCCTTTGAAACACCTAATATGTTACATAATTTTGCCTTTGTAGATTCAATATTATTACAAAATATACAAACATCTATATCACTTTTTCCATTAAAGTAATCTATACGTTGAACACTTCCATAAAAATAAAGTGGTTCTTCTATTTTTTCTTGAATATGATTAAAAAAATTATTTTGTTTTAATGTAATATTATTATTAATATTTTCCATGTATTAATAATAAATAAGAAATTAATTTTCATTATCAGCTAAAAAATTATGAAGTAATATATTATTATTTTTATTAGTTATATCGCCAGTTAATATAGAAGCTTCATACATTTGGCGTATTACATTTACTGGTGCTGTTGTCCCAGCTTTAATTAATCCATGTTCTTTTAAATAATTTTTTATTTCATTTATATTTTTCTTTTTTAGCTCTTTATGTGCTTCTAAAATACGCTTTTTTGTTTTCGTATTTTTTATTAATATAGACATCGTTCTATTTTTTTTAGATTTTCCAATTGTATATTTCCGTCGAATCGTTTTTTTCGTTATTTTTTTCTTTAATTTATTTTCAGTTAAATTATTTTTTACATCTAAATTTACACCTTGTGATTGATTTATTGTTCTTTCTATTGGTTTTTCAATCTCTTTGTCTATTGAAAATGTATTTAATGGAATTGATGGAATTGATGGTGTCTTTATTACGTTTGGTGAAATTATAGGAACAGGTTGTTGTGGCATAATATGTTGTCTGGGGATATTGGGAGTATTTTTCATTTTTTCTCGTAACATTTGTAACTTCTTTTCTCGAGGATTTACAATATTATCTGGTAAGGGATTATCAATAACTAATCCTTGAATATTTTTTTGGGTTTTATTCCATTCACGATAGGTTGGTTTATTACCATTTTTTAAACATCCATAATACGGAGGTTCTTGTTTATTAGAAGATATGTAATTTAATTTCATATTTGGTTTATTTCTTATGATTTGTGCTGTTAATTGATTATTACTTATTGTTGGTAAGTTTGTTTTAAGATCGTCAGGAAGTTCTAAGTGAACTAAATCAATTGGATTCGAATTTAATTGTTTTAAAGTTTTATTATTTTTTCTAGATATTCTAGGTACTTTAGAATTTGAAGAAGATGTATTATTATTATTATTATTATTATTATTATTATTATTATTATTACTAGAAGTTAGCGAATTATTTATTTTATGTTTATTAGAAAGTTGTGTTAAGTATTGAATAGATTCCTCAAACTCATTTAGGTTATTATTATCGGTTGACTGATTTTGTGATTTAATTTGTTCTGATTGTTCTAAAAAATTATTATTTTTACTCTTATGTTCCTTAATCTTGTTTATCAAACGACGTTTTAAATTATTACTATCAATATTAGGTTTGGGTTTAATCTTTTCTGTTAGATTTTTTTGAGTCTTCTTTTTTTTTATTCCAAAAAGTTCTGGGTTTATTTTTATTGTTTTTGAGTTAGTCATATTAATAATAAGGATAATATTATATTATTATTATAACTAAATAACTATAAATTATTTCTTCTTACGATGATTCTTGCGAGTCTTTCTTTTGGATTTTCCATCCCAAATACTTCTTAATTTCCCTACGTTGGCTACATCTTCTATGTCTACTTGCACAATTTTCAAAAAATCACTAATATTCATCGCATTTTTACATTGCTCATTCAAAAAGAAGTTCAAATTAAAATTATTATTTTGAGTGTTCTGAGTATTATTTGTAATGTTATTTGTTGTATTTTTATTGATTATAGATATTTTCTAAACATAGGAAATGATGTCTTAAGTGGTTTTGTCATTAAAGTTACCACAGCACTATTACCATATTTACTAGGAAGAAGTCCTCTTACATTTTTACGAGATGAAGCTACTGGTCCTGGAGGGCCAGATGGTGGAGGAAAACATCCTAGGGCAGTTACTTGTTCTTGCGAATAACCTGCATCTTGAAGTTCGGAACAACTATATCCAGCATAACGTAATACCCCAGCACTATAACCGATTGCTTTTAATTCACTTGCGGTAACACCTTCTGCTCTCCAATCACTTAATTGTAAAAACTCTG
>Ga0206125_10003222_pt1 | contig 15973 bp, 15 predicted proteins | sample Helgoland_Spring_4_FD_148598 | JGI IMG/M metagenome (GOLD analysis project Ga0206125, IMG submission 148598) | Pelagic subsurface seawater microbial communities from Kabeltonne, Helgoland, North Sea - Helgoland_Spring_Bloom_20160331_1 | ecosystem: Environmental > Aquatic > Marine > Epipelagic ... | reverse complement strand
CATTTCCAATTCACCTTTATAAGGTGCTATAACACGTTTATAAAACTCGTGAGGGTCTTCATCTGTAACAGCTGAAATAATTGATTCCTCATCTCTAAATATGATAGAACCAATCCCAGTAAGTCCGGGCTTTACATTGTATATTTTCGATTGTACATCTTCATTGTATGCAGAAAATGTTTTTGTAACTAATGGCCTAGGCCCTACCAAACTAATATCTCCTTTTAAAATATTAATAATTTGCGGGAGTTCATTGATCTTTGTTTTTCTTAAAAAGGATCCAATTTTTGTAACTCTGGGATCATCTTGAAGCGTAATACTCCCAGTACCTATATTCATGGAGTTTTTTAGCATGGTTGCGAACTTCCATATTTGGAATCTTGAGTTATGAATTCCATAACGTTCTTGAAAATAGAAAACCTCTCCTTCTGCAGAGAGTCTCAGGATAATTATTATAGGAATAAAAACTGGTAACAAAATAATTAATGTCAAAAAACTAACAATAATATCCAATAAACGTTTAAAAAAATTATACACAATACTCTATTTTTTTATATGTATTATTAATTGATGTTTAATTCATTCATTTACTAAAAAAACTAATGATTTTCTATAAAACTGTCATAGTTTGTACTTCAGTTAACCCTAAGCCACTTAGTATATAAAACCCTCTTTCAGAAAACATTACGGCTACATGATATGTTTCTCCATAAATAAACCCATTTTATCCGACACATGCAATTTATTCAACATAGAAATAAATAAAACATCGCATTGATAAACAACACAAATATAAATGATGCAATTTACATTTTTTGATCTAAATGTTTGCCAGTTTCAATGTGCATGAAATCTGGAATATATTTTTTTATTATAGTAACGATATCTGACTTATCTGAATTAAGATTATTAAATACATTTTCAAAATCAGCTTCTACATCTTCAAAAGATATTTTAATATCTGGTGTATTTATGAATCCTAAAGAGTCGTACTTATTAATTTCATAATCTTCGTCTTCAGTAAAGAACTCTTCATATGTTTTTTCTCCTGAAGTATCTGTCTTAAAAAAATAAATTGGATACTTTGAAGGATACGTATCAAAATCAAATTCTTTCGCTTCTTTTTCTGATTTGACCAATTCGGGTTCAAATCCATTATCCTTTAAAAAATCTAAAGCAATCTCTTTAAAATAGATTTGATCTTTATGAAAATCTAATTTTGGAAAGAAAATATTTCCTGTATCGCCTAAAAAAGTAGCCAATAAACATATTTGTCCTGATTGTTCGGGAGTTACAAAAAAACGTTTAATATCTGACGGACAACTTAATGGTTGTTTCTTGTTTAATCTGTATATAAATCCATCTAATAAACTTCCATTTGAAAAAGCGACATTCGCAAATCGAGCTGTTGACACTCTAAAATTATTTTTCTTTGATAAAATTAATTTTTCCATTAAGCTTTTTGAAGCCCCCATGATATTTACTGGATTAGCAGCTTTATCAGTAGAAACACTAAAAAAATATTTTGGAGGGTTTAACTCACATAAATTTAAAAGCTTGATAGCACCATAAACATTATTCTTAATTAAAGCTTCAACAGAAATTTTATCTTTTTCAGATCGTACATGTTTATGAGCTGAAAAATTTGCAACTACTTGCCATGATTCAGAGTTGAAAATCTTATCAAAGGTGTCGCTTAATAAATTAACAGGATATGTAATGTATTCTGGATTATAATCTAATAAATTAGAACTTCTAAGGTCCCTAGTTAATTCAGTTAAACCATTCTCATTAATATCAACAACAGTTATTTTTGAGGGGTTATATTTTAATATTTGTTTTATATAACTAGAACCTATTGTTCCTGCTCCTCCTATCACTAAAATACTTTTGTTATTAATTTGTTCATAAAACAAGTTATAGTTAAAAGAAATATCTGTAATGAAATTTATTTTTTGGTATCTTTTATTTTTTAAAAATATCATTTTTAAATTTTTTCGAAATTAGTAATAACTTATTATTATTTATTTTTTATGGACAAGAGATATAAAATAGTCTTAAATATTATATATAAATCGAAAATTAAACTTTTTCTTTTTAAATATATATTATCTAAATCTACTTTTTGTTGAATAGAAATTTCATCCCTTCCGTTTATCTGTGCCCAACCAGTTAATCCAGGCTTTATGCTTGAGATCCCTAATTCTAATCTTAGTTTTATTAAATCATATTGATTATACAAGGCTGGCCTTGGTCCCACAAATACTAAATCGCCCTTAAGAATGTTAATTAAATTAGGTAATTCATCAATATTTAATATGCGAATAAATTTTCCTATTATAGTAGTATATTGATTTGGATTCAACAATAAATTTGTAGCAACATTAGGTGTGTTATTTTTCATAGATCTAAATTTATGTAATTTGAAAACCTTATTATTTAAACCTATTCTTTTTTGGACAAAAAAAACAGGCAAACCATCAAACAAAAATATTAAAAATGAAACCACACAAAAAACAGGACTGAAAACAATTATTAAAAATAAAGCTAGTAGTCTATCGAACATTTCAATTTCTTAATTAAAAACTAAATTTCATTGATAAAAAAATCAATAACTTTATCTTTAGAATAATTTTTTTTGTAAAAATTAAAAGCATTTTGTCCTAATTCATCTAATTTAATTGAAGATAGACTAAAACACTTTTGAACATTTGTGGATAACGTTTTATAATCTCCAGCATTAGCAACAAATCCTGATTTAGATTCTTTAATTATACTACTACCCTCTCCATCTAGCATTGTTAAAATAGGCTTACTTGCTGCCATATAGGACTGTACTTTTCCAGGGACTGTGAGTGAAAAAATATATTCGTTTTTCAGTGAAACTAACATTACATCTGCAAGTTTGAAAAATGAAGGCATAGATTCAGTGGGGTGCCTGCCTAGCAAAGTGACAATTTTTGTAAGTTTTTTTTCATGAATTTTTTTATGTAACCATTTGCTTTTTCTACCATCTCCAACAAAAACCCATTGTATAGAATGATTTTCTTTATTTAATTCTATCGCCTTTATGATTGATTCAAAATCTTGAGATTCTCCTATATTTCCAGCAAACATTATTACAAATCCTTTAGGAATATTAAATTCTTTTCTATTAACATTTAATGTTTTACTAGATTCAAAAATATCTTCAGCCCAATTTGGCATAAACTTAATCTTATTACTTGATATTTTCTTTTCTATTACAGAATTTTTAAAACCATAATTTGAAACAAATATGTTATCGCTATTTTTATAAATATATTTAACTAGTTTATTAAGCCCACTAAATACGATTTTTGATTTAATATTACTAGATGCAACTATACTTTCAGGCCATAAATCTTGAACCCAGATTGATAGTTTTATTTTATTTTTTTTTGAGTAAACCAAACCAGGTAAAACAGCAGTGATTGGAGAGTAATTTACAGCAAAAACTTTATCGTATTTTATTCTATGAAAAAATGAAAAGAAACATCCAAAGAAAACAAAAGACAAATAATTAATAATTAACATTAAACTACTTTTTCCTCTTGGAAAAATAGGAACTCTATATATTTTTATTCCTTTAAAAATTTCATTGGAATATTTAAACCCATATCCTTCAATAAATTTTCCTTTTGGGTAATTGGGGTTACCCGTAATGACAGAAACATCATGACCTCTTTTCACTAGGTCTAAGGCAAGGTCATTGATCCTAAACTCTTCAGGCCAAAAATATTGTGAAACAATAAGTAATTTCATTTTTTATTTCTAACTTAAATTATATTGTTTGTATATGTTTTTCTTTTGTTTCATCATTTCAATCATTTCTTTAACCATTATTTCATAATCTGGAATTGTGAAATCTAATTCATTTCTAGTATCTATAAAACTTTTGTTTAATTCTTTACCTCTAATAGGGGTTATTGAAATATCCTTTTTAGTATACTTTTTAATCAAACTTAAAAGAGTATACTTATCTATACTTTTATTATTCGTCACATGATACAAACCTGTAATCTTATTTTCTATAGTCCAATCTACAACTTTTGCTAACATTAAGGTTGTTACTCCTGACCAAATAGCCCTCGTAAATCCATTAATCTCTCCAGATTGTGACATAAACCAATGAAATAATTCCTCACCATCCGTTTTAAGTTCTGGTCCAATGACTGAAGTCCTTAAAGTTAAATGATTCTCATTTATTATTTCTCCTAATCCTTTCGATTTAGCATAAGTATCTTTACCATCTTTGAAATCTAACTCCTGATATGGTGTTTTTTTCTCTCCAGAAAAAACACAATCAGTTGAGATATGAATGAGTTTACAATTTAATTTGTTAGAAAAATTCATTAAAACATGTGGCATATATGCATTTATAAAAATAGCATTTTCAGGATCTTTATTGGCTCCTTTGATTAATATACCAATACAATTTATGATAACATCAGGAGATATTGATTTTATAGTATCTAAAAATTCTTTTTGATTTCGAACATTGCATATAATCGTATCTTCATTTAATTTTTTACGATATGCAATATTGTATAGTTGATATTTATCTGTTTTGTCTAAATAATTATATACTTGATGCCCTATCATTCCTGTTGCCCCAAGAACTAAAATTTTTAATTTCATCTTTAAATATCTTTATGCCAAACTGTTCTATTTACATAGTCTGTGTATGATAAAATAATTCTCAATATTTTTTTTGACACATTATCTGCTGTATAATCTTTAACTGGTTTTATAACTCTTTCAGTTCCTTTATTATGAGATGTTGCAACTTCGACTGCCTCTAAAACTCTGTTTTTATTCAATCCAGACATAATAACCGTAGTTTCGTCCATCCCTTCTGGTCTTTCGTGTGCTTGTCTAATTGTAACCGCTGGTAAATTCAAGATTGATCCTTCTTCAGCAATAGTACCACTGTCAGAAATAACACAAAATGCATTCATTTGAAGATTATTATATTCATGGAAACCATATGGTTTAGAAAAACGTATTAATGGATTCTTATCTTCATAACCTATTTCTTCTAATTTCTTTCGAGTTCTTGGGTGTGTAGAAATAATAATAGGCATGTTATATTTCACTGTCAATTCATCAATAGATTCCAATAAATCGTTAAAATTCTTTGGAGAATCTACATTTTCTTCTCTGTGAATACTCATAACAATGTACCCTTTCTTCTCTAAGTTTTCTTTCTGTAAAATGTCACTCGAAAGAATTTTATCCATATTGGCATTTAACACTTCAGTCATTGGAGAACCTGTTTTTATAATAGTTTCAGGCTTTATTCCTTCTGCAATTAAGTAATCTCTTGCTTGTTCTGATAGTGGTAAGTTAATATCACTTAAATGATCAACAATTTTTCGATTAATTTCTTCTGGTACTCTTTGATCAAAACATCTATTTCCTGCTTCCATATGAAAAATTGGAATTTTTCTTTTCTTTGCAGGTATAACACTTAAACAACTGTTAGTATCACCATAAATTAATAATGCATCTGGTTTGATAGTATCGAGTATCTTATCAGCCTTAGCTATTATATCTCCAATTGTTTCTGAAGGTGTTCCTTTTATAGCTTCAAGAAAATAATCAGGTGTTCTTACATTCAGTTGTTCAAAAAATAATTCATTTAACTCATAATCATAATTTTGCCCAGTATGAACTATTATATGATTCGTATGTTTATCAAGTTCTTTCATCACTTCACTTAACTTAATAATTTCAGGTCTTGTACCGACAATTGTCATCACTGTTGTTTTCTTCATAATTTTCTTTATTTGTTTTTAAAATAATCTACTGGATACCTATATTCATCTTTAATTTCATTCAAAAAATAATTAGACATGACTAATAATTTCGAATTATCCGCCAAAGCCTGAATACTAGTAACATATCCATTTGGAATATGCAAAACATTGAATGTCTCATTAACTAATTCAAAAGTTAATTTCTCTAAGTCAACTGCAGGTGCTTTCCAATCATCAACCTGTATTAATTGAATTTTAAATCTTCCGGATACGGCAGTAAACCAACGTTGTTCTATTTTATGTCCTTGCCACCTTCTTATAAAACCCAAATCATTCTCAATTACATACATTCTTTTTACAGCACTTGCATCAAAAGAATTATTATAACTTAAAGAACCTCTTTGATCTTTATGAGAGTTTCCTTGAATAATTTTTGGTGTCATTTTATGAGTTTAAATTCTCTAATTCTTCTTGAATTAAGGGTAGTTTCAATAAAAGCTCTTTCATTCCTTCTACATCTCTTTGGTCTGTGTTATGAGAATGATAATCTTCTACTTTAGAAACATTTTCTTCTCCCTCAGAAAAATACCTTGCATAGTTTAAATCTCGATTATCTGCTGGTATCCTATAGAAATCACCCATATCTTCTGCTTTCGTCATTTCTTCCCTTGTACATAGCGTTTCATACAATTTCTCTCCATGACGTGTACCTATAATTTTGACAGTGTTATTTGCATTAAAAATTTCTTTTAGTGCCTTCGCTAAATCGCCAATGTTGCCTGCTGGTGCTTTATTAACAAACAAATCACCTGAATTCCCATGTTCAAAAGCAAAAAGCACCAACTCAACTGCTTCATCTAAAGACATTAAAAAACGTGTCATCTTTGGGTCTGTAATGGTAAGGTCTTCTCCTTTTAGAATTTGATTTAAAAACAAAGGAATTACAGAACCTCTAGATGCCATAACATTACCATATCTGGTCAAACAAACTGTCGTTTTAGAGTAATTTCTTGATGCCGATATGGCTACCTTCTCCATTAAAGCCTTAGAAATACCCATAGCATTTATTGGATATGCTGCTTTATCTGTACTTAAACAAATAACTTTTTGAACACCATTTATTGCTGCTGCATCTATTACGTTTTGAGTTCCTAACACATTAGTTTTTGTTGCTTCTAAAGGAAAAAACTCACAAGAGGGCACTTGTTTTAAAGCTGCTGCATGAAATACATAATCTACATCTCTCATTGCTCTTTCTATACTTCCATAATCTCTTACATCTCCAATATAAAATTTCAACTTTTCATTTTTGAGTTGATTTCTCATATCGTCTTGTTTTTTTTCATCTCTTGAAAATATTCGAATTTCTTTAAAATGATCGGTATTTAAAAACCTACTTAAAACCGCATTTCCGAATGATCCTGTCCCACCTGTAATTAGTAAAATTTTATTTTTTAGCATAATTTTGTTATGATTGAATGTTGTTTTTATAAATTTGAATTAAATAGTTAAAAGTTTCATTCGATGTTTTTTTCCAAGAAAATTCTTTAGATTGTTCCAAACTAATTTTAGCTTTTATTTCTCTATCCTCAGGTGATTCAAGGAAAGTAATAAGGTTTTCTACAATTGAAGGAACTGATTTAGCATCAAAATAAAAACCTCCTTTTCTTAAAAACTCAGGCATAGGATCCTTGTTGCTACAAGCAATTGGCACACCAGAGGCCATTGATTCTAATAATATATTGGGCATATTCTCACATGAGGATGCAAAAACAATTCCGTCAGAGTTCCTGTAATGTGAATCAATTTTCTCATATTCTATATTCCCATGAAAAAATATAAATTCTTTTTTTGGATCAACATCAATAATAGCCTTAAGGAGTTTACTTCCTTCGGGTTTAAAAATAACTCCCCCTATCAAACTTAAAACTACTGGGTATCCATTTTTTCTTAATATTGCAATAGCATTAACTAAGTTAATATGATTTTTGTATACATGCACAGTTGAAATATATAAGAGTTTAAAAGGGTTTTTAAAATCATATTCTCTTATGTTTTTTTGTTTATTAACTTTGGCAATAAATCTTGGAGATAGACCATGATAAATTGTAGATTTTGATTTATTTTCTAGAGGCAATATCTTGGTTATAAAATTTTCTGCATATTTAGAAATAAAAATAATACCTTTAGATTCTTTAAAACATCTCTTCTGTTTTTTATAGTTCAACCAAAACCTCATTATTTCTTTTGGGTATTTTATATCAATCCAAATATCTCTTTCATATAATAACATATTACGAGACATACCAACTAATGGCTTAAATTTTCCTATATAATCACCAGTTAGTGAATATAAAATATCACAATGTTTAATAATCTCAGAATCATATTTAAAAAACTGAAAATAAACACGGTGTAATAAACTTTTATTTAAATTTTCAAAAGTAACTTTTCTAATAAAATCATAATCTTCTAATTGATCTAATATTTTTTGAGAACTAAAAATAGTCAACAATTCAATTTTATCTTTAAAAGAATCATAATCATAATTATTTATAATTTCTTTCAAATGTGTAACTCCCCCTCCACTTCCAATATTAGTAGCATCTATTCCTATTTTCATTTTATTGTTGTATTAAAAAATTTCAAAAAATCAACAGCTATTATTGAAACATCTAATTTGTTTTTTATTTCTTTTGCTTCTTTACCTATTTGTTCTCTCAATTGAGTATCTGCACACAACTTGTCTAAAATATTTGTAAAAGATGATATATTTTTAGTTTCAACTAAAAATCCATTCTTATTTTCTATTATTATATCTTTTGGACCTGCGTCACAATCAAAACTAACACATGGTAATCCAGAAGACATGGCTTCTACCAAAGCATTGGGAAAGCCTTCGGAAACAGAGGTAAAAGCAAAAATAGATGAACGAGCTAACCAATCATCAATATTATTTACTGATCCTGGCATGAATAACCTATCCTGTATTCCTAGATGTTCTGCTTGATTAGTAAGTTCTTTTCTTAATGGTCCATCACCTAAAATTACTAATTTCCACAAAGGAAAAATTGTTTCTGAAAAGGCTTTCAATAAATATTTATGTCCTTTTTCAGGAACAAGCCTACCAACATTAATGATAATATTCTCTCTAATAATATTAGGAAAATGAGCTATATTTTTTACAGGATTTGGAATTACTCTTATATTGTTATTATTTATTTTCTTTAATAAAACCTGTTTAGACAAGTCTGTTTGCGCAATTATACCTGTAGCATATTTATATGTTATACTTTTTAATAAATTAAGAAAAAATGAAATCTTCTTATAAGGGTTACTTCTATCTGAAACAAAGACTTTTAGATTTAAATTATAAGAAGCAACAAGTGTGAAAATGTTAAACTTTTCCATAAAACTCAGGACGTAGTCTGGTTTTTGGTTTTTAAACAAAAGTCTTAATTTATAAAATGTTTTGATTTCTGAAAATATTTTTTTGAATAATCCTTTATTTTCAAATCCCAACTTGTGAATTCTTATATTATCATTAATAGGATATTCAATTTTTCTTTCGGTCAATAAGATTAAGTGAACATTATGATTCATTTTTGAAAATTGATTAGCTAACTCTGACATTACACGTTCAGCACCACCTTTTTCAAGACTTGGAATTACCAAAAATAATTTCATACTTTTAAAGTCATTTTTTTTCTTTTAACTAAAAAGGTGATTATAATAATTCCAAAAACTACTGGTCTAAAAAAAACAAATAAATCTGATCTACCAAAATAAAAAGACAAACTAGTTATTACAATTAGAATCAATAACCATTTTTTTGTGAAATCTGTATTCAATTTATTGATAATAATTTTAAAAAAATAACCAAATAAAGTCATGAAAGCAAATACACCAAAAACTCCAAAATTTAAATAAATATCGATGATTAATGAGGTACCTTCACCTGAAACCGAGTTAGGTCCAAAAGTAAGAAAAGTTATATATCTAGCTGATCCTGTTTCGTATTTTTTGGCACCTGTAACATAAATATAAGCTGATTGAGCAAAAGGAATAACACTTAAAATATTACCTGACCATAGTTTTCCATAAAAATAATCATGCTTTTCAGGAACATGAGATAATCCTTTATATAATGTTCTGGAACTATTAGCCAATTCTAAAGTTATATCGTAGGCGTTATTTAGCTGAAAATTATCTACCCCGGAAAAAACAATATTTTGACCATCTACTTTACCCCTCCCATTCCCTATTATTGTCAACAATAAAGCGCCAGAAGTTATTAACATTAACAACTTCATCTTACCAATTGATCTAACAAAGGTGCTAAAAAAGAATAATACAACAATCGCTAACTTTAAGACAGGACCTCTATCGCCTGACAAAACAAAGAATAAAGCATAAGAAATTATTATAATTAAATCTCTTTTATCTAACCCTTTAATCCACCTAAAAAGGTTTCCATTCCATTTAGATCGATTATTTAATATTAGAATAGCGGTAAGTATTAATATAGATATAGAAAAAATCAAATACATGTAAGCGCCTATTGCACTAGCTTCCTGAGTTATTGTTTTTGTGTACTTTCCACCTGCAAGATAATAACTTCCATTTTCAATAAAATAAATTATAAATGAAATCGTTGTAATTATCCTTAAGTTATTTGTACTATAAATATAAATATGTTGTTTTTTGGGTGGTTTTTCTTTTATTAATTCAAAACCAAAAAACCAACCAAGTAGACCAAGTAAAGATAGATATGTAGCAAAATTAAAATAAATTGGATCAACAAAAAATCTGTAAATATTTTCTGGTAAAAGATCACTAAAGCTATACATAATTGCCCATTGAAAGTGCACAATTATAAAACCAATAAGAAATATTAAATCTATTCGAAACCAGTTATTATTTTTTTTTATTGAATTAAAATAAATTAACATTGCACTAATCATTATGGAGTTGTAAAAAATTAACAATGAAGAATTTATTTCTGACTTAAATTCTGGCTTGAAAATTATTACAACAATGATTAATAGCAAGTAAATTACTTTATTCATAGGATAATTATTGTAAATATTTTTTTCGAATAAATTTATCATCTGATAAAGACAATAAATATTTTTTCTTACTCTGATAATTCATTCCTTTTGACCCGACGTTAGCTTTTGTTGCATTATTTAAAAAACGATCTAGGGTAGACACAATTATAGCAGGATTACCTACAGCAACAGAATTACTTGAAATTGATTTAGATATTACTGATCCAGCTCCAATTAAACAGTTATCTCCAATTTCAACACCAGGAAGAATCATTGCAGAATCACCAATATGGACATTATTACCAATTTTTATTTTACCAAACATATCCATTTTTTTAGGCAATTTATCCCTAAAAGGAATTAGACCGCCGTGGGTAAAAAACTTTACATCATTTGCAATTCTGACATTATCACCAATTTCTATCAAATACGGTTCAGATGAAAAACCTCTTGTCGAAATCAAACAGTTGGCGCCAATTTTGACGCCTATATGCCTTGCATACTTTTCTGGAGAATAAAAGTTTTTAAAAAAAAAATTTCTTAATTTGTTTATCATGTTGTTTTATTTAATGGATTTAATAAATTTTTAACATAAATTTTTATTAACCTAGGTAAAAGATAATTTAACGCTAGAAGGGGCTTAATTTTTAAAACAGAAAACCAAGAATAAAATGTCGCTTTATAACTTTTATCAATTAAAGACATTTTTGAAAACTTGATATAACTATGTGAAATAAAAATATCTAGATGTTTTAATTCATCTTTAGTTATACATTCTGATCTCGCAATCTTAGCCAAGGATGGAAAAATTTGTAAAATAGATAGCTTTACAAAATCTTTATTAAATCTGGAAAAATTTAGATAATTAGACCAGTTCTTTGCTTTAATTTTTGGAAGTTTATAAATATATTCTAAATTATTTTTTATAACGGGAGCAGTTAATAAATAATCATCTTTAGAATACGTTTTAACAGTTTGTGCATTATGAACTCTATATAATACTCCAACGTATTTGATATTCGCAATATCTCCCTCTCTGAATAATCGTGACCATAATTCAAAATCTTGCTTCTTTCGAAAACTTTCATTGTAATAAAACTTTTTACCATTTTTATCACTACTTCGAAACATTGCACTAGAGTGAATAATTGGACTTCCTTGTACAGATAACACCCAACTTAAAGCTGATTTAGTAATTGGTCTAGTCATTACACCATAATTATAATTGCTCCCTTTTATATATCGTCCTTGAGTTCCTAAAAGTTGAATTTTTATATTTTTATCTAACGTTTTGACTTGTAAATCAAGCCTTTCAGGTAAAGAAATATCATCTCCATCTATCCGAGCAATATACTTACCATTAGCAATTTTTAATCCAAGATTTAAGGATTTAGTTAGTCCAATATTTTCATGATTATTTATTATTTTTATTCTGCTATCTTTAGATTTATACTCGTTTAATAAAATTGAGTTGAAATCGCTATTTGGATTATCATTTATAATAATAAATTCAAAGTCTTTGTATGTTTGATTCAGTATTGAGTCAATGCATTCTTTTAACCAATTTTTTGGTTCTTTAAATATACTCATTACAACTGAGACGGTAACTGCAGTATTACTTGTCATTTAATGTAGTTTTTTTATTAAATTACTTTTAGCTGGAATTCCACGAGCAACACTGTTTGCGGGGACATCATTTAGAACAATTGAACCTGCACCAATTATCGAATTATCTCCAATAGAAATATCTCCAATTATTATTGAATTAGGATAAATCGTAACATTATTTCCAATTTTAGGGTAATTAGAAGTAAGGTAATTCAGTGTGTTAGCAGTGCCTATAGTTACATTTTGATAAATTATACAGTCGTAGCCTATTTTCACTTTACGTCCTATTACAACACCTACTGGATGTGGGAATTTTGTTCTTTTCCTATACAAACTCCATATCCCAATAGTTAGATGATTAGATAAATAAATTTTAACTGTCTTGTAACAATAAATGCTAAGAAAAAATTTATTGATTGATTTCAAAACTAACTTAAACAAAATATTCAATTCAACTAACGGAAATAGAATAACTCTAAAGAAAATGTATCTTTTAATTATTTTTTTTATTTTCATAATATTTTTTTTGCTTTGCATATTATAAATCTATAAGTTGTTTCGAATGTAAATGAAAAAATTAGTATTAAAGCAATAACTATTAACGACATATCAAATCCCATTAAATAATAACACCCAAATAGAAAAAGATGAAATAAACTAGAGTAAACCATTCCATATAAAATATACTTATCAAAACCATGAACAATAAGACAATTTCTTCCTAATAGTGCACCAATTATATAAATAGGTACAAAAAATATTAAAACCCTAAGTATTTCAACTGATGGTAACATTTCTTCTCCGCCCAAAAACATAACAAGTTGATTCGCAAACATCTGAATAAATAAAACATAACAGACTGATGCAGCAACGGAAAGTTTAATTATTTTTTTTAAGAAACTAGTATTTTTCTCCCTACTCATTTTAGGATAAATAGTCCTACTAATTAAATCTAAAAATGTTTTTCCAATATCAGTAATTTTTGAAGCTAAATCAAAGTATGCAACCATAGAAAAAGAAAAAAACATCTTAATAAGAATTATATTAAAATTAGATTTGAAAGCATTAGATGCATTTGCCAAAGCCATTATATAAGAACATTTAATATAATAACATAAAGTCGAAATAGATTGAACTTTAAATTTAACTCCATCTTTTAATACAAATATTACAGATATTATTCCTGCAGTTAAGGCACCGATACCATTTATTACTGGAAGTAATAAATAATCAGATTTAGACTTGATAAGTAAAAAAATTAGAAACACAAAAATTAAACGACTAACTAAAGTGAAATATGTTATGTATTTCATTTTTTCAATTCCCTGAAAATAAAAAACTGGAAAAATAAATTCGTAAAAACACACCCACATTGTGAGATAAAAAAGAGGTTTATAACCTTGAGCTTGTGGAATAAAATAAAGTAATACCGAAAGAATTAAAAGAGACAAAATAAATAAACTGCCTTTTAAAATAAAAATACTACTAACTATTTCACTTATCTTATTTGAATTATTTCGGTGAACACTTATTTCTTTAGTTGCAATTATATTAAAGCCAAAACTAACAATAATGTTGAAATATTTTATAATTGCTCGCGCAAATATAATTAACCCATAATATTCGGAACCTAATACTCTAACCAGGTAGGGATAAGTTAATAAAGGAATTAAAATGTTAAGAATTTGTAAAATTGATAGTGATGAAAAGTTTTCAATTAAAACTTTATGATTTATGAATTTTTCTTTAATTTTAGTAATCATACATTAGTGATTTATAAATCATTTAAGAAACCCTAAATTTTATTTTAATAAAGCATCTATTTATTAAAGCTAGATCAATAAATTGGTTTAAGTATAAACTAAAGATTCAAACTGAAGTTTTACTTGTTCTATAATCTTTGGTTTTCAGTTTTAAAAAAATTCAACTATTTAAAATATAATTAAAGTTTTCCATCGACTAAACTATTTTTTAAAAAATTTTTTACATCATAAATTACTGCATTCTTGTTCTTTAATGACATTAAATCAAGTTCTTTAAATTTATTATGAGAAACAGTTAAAACAACCGCATTAAATTTTTCATTGGGTAGCAATTTTAAAGATTTTAGTCCATATTCATGCATTACTTCATCTTCATCTGCCCAAGGATCATGAATTGTGATGTTGGCTCCATAATCTTTTAATGCGTTAACCAGATCTACTGCTTTAGTATTTCTAACATCTGGGCAGTTTTCTTTAAATGTGATTCCTAAAACAAGTACCTTAGAACCATTTACAGATATGTTTTTTTTAATCATACATTTAACAATCTCAGAAGCCACATAATCTCCCATTCCATCATTTAACCTACGACCAGCTAAAATAATTTCAGGATGATAACCATTCTCTTGCGCCTTTTGAGCTAAATAATAGGGATCAACTCCAATACAATGTCCCCCAACTAATCCTGGCTTAAAAGGAAGAAAATTCCATTTTGTTCCGGCTGCTTCTAAAACATCATGGGTGTTAATATCTAAAAGATTAAAAATTTTAGCTAGTTCATTTACAAAAGCAATATTGATATCTCGTTGTGAATTTTCAATTACTTTTGAGGCTTCAGCTACTTTTATGGTTGGTGCCAAATGAGTCCCTGCTGTGATCACTGATTTGTATAAGCTGTCTACTTTTAAGCCTATTTCTGGTGTTGAACCGGAAGTAACTTTTAATATTTTTTCTACAGTATGCTCTTTATCTCCAGGATTGATTCTCTCTGGCGAATAACCCGCATAAAAATCTTCATTAAATTTTAAACCAGAAACTTTTTCTAGTACAGGGACACAATCTTCTTCTGTAGCTCCTGGATAGACCGTAGATTCATAAATTACGATATCTCCTTTTTTTAATACTGCCCCAACTGTTTCACTTGCTTTTACAAGTGGTGTTAAAATGGGTCTATTATTTTTATCAACAGGTGTAGGAACCGTAATAATATAGTAATTACAATCTTTAATTTTATCCAATTGATTGGTACAAAACAGTCCATTTGAATCAGAGTCTTCAGTTATCAATACAGATTGTAAGGTTTCATTATCTACCTCTAATGTTGAATCCACACCAGACATTAACTCCAATATTCTTTCATTGTTTATATCGAATCCAACTACTGAATATTTGGTAGCAAATAACCTTGCCAATGGCAAACCGACATATCCTAAACCTATGATTGCTATTTTATCTTTTTTCATATTTTTTTATTATAAATTTTCCCAGTACCATTTTACAGCCTCTTTCAAACCTTGTTGCAGGGTAAACTGTGGATTATAATTTAAATTTACTTTTGCTTTATCCACACTTGCATGTGAATGGGGAATATCACCTGGTCTATTTGGACCGTATATGACATCTACATTTGAAATTTTAGAATCGAACTCAGATAAATACTCCTTTAGGTACCCCATTAAATCGTTTAACGTATTACGATCTCCATAGGCTACATTATATACAGTATTAATCGCTTTTTCGTTGGTTGTGACCAAGCTCAATAAATTTGCTT
>Ga0206125_10003215_pt1 | contig 16008 bp, 22 predicted proteins | sample Helgoland_Spring_4_FD_148598 | JGI IMG/M metagenome (GOLD analysis project Ga0206125, IMG submission 148598) | Pelagic subsurface seawater microbial communities from Kabeltonne, Helgoland, North Sea - Helgoland_Spring_Bloom_20160331_1 | ecosystem: Environmental > Aquatic > Marine > Epipelagic ... | reverse complement strand
GTTATAATGTGTTGCTACATCTTCAACGATTTGACTTGTTCTGGTCATCTTATCTCCTTTAGTGTCTGTTACCTGGACCCATGGCAGCTCCACACCCACCACAGGTGCCTGTTCCGCCTTGAGCCTTAAATACATCTGAAAATACAAATGTTGGGCTCATGCCCGATTCTTCATAGTGTATGGTTGCACCGTCCATATAGGAGTATGCAACTGGGTCAATATAAAAGTTGGGTGCGACTAGTGTATCCTTTTCTTCGATTATGTCTACAAACCCTAGGCCGTGTTGCATACCGGCACACCCACCACCGGACACAAATGCACGGATGCCTACCATGTCGTTCTCTACACACATCTCTGCAATCTTTTCTTGTGCTTCTTTTGTTACTGTTACTTTCATTATGCTACCATCCTTTCTCCTTGCCATAGGAGATTGTAACCCAATTCTTTTGTGTCGATACAATACTCCATTAGTCCAGAGAATGCTTGTTTGAATGGCAGGTCTTTATGACTCTGCTCATGTTCTTCAAATGATTTCCAATAGGTAACGATGGCAATATGGTCACCTTCGGCACCATACTCACCCACACTACCCTCATCTGAAATAAATCCGGCATAACGATATACTTGCCCCGCAATGAAACCATCGTATGTTTCTTTGACATGATTACACATCTCGCCTAGGGCAAACTCTACATCATCAAAATCAATACCATCTTTGAGTCGTGCAACATTGTACAACATCACACACTCATATGGTACTGTGATAGGTCCAAACATTATGCTGCTAATGCCGATGCTGCAAAGCCTGTATGATAATCAAGGTCAGGATTGCCTGCCCATCTATTCATCCAACGACCCCATTCATCATAAAAGTGACGCATACCTTCCTCATCGTGAATTGTTGGATCACCATCAGCATCAACCTCATGTCGGCCGTGTAGAATTCTGCGAGCATCCGCATACTCATTCATTGTAGCCTGTTGTGTGCTTACTGCGAGTAAGTCCTCATGTAGGTTACGACCAAACGGTCCCCAAATACTATTGTGATGCCGTTGTCTAATCAAACGCTCTTTCGGTGTGTCACTCTTTAGACCCAGACCACGAAACTCAATCATCACCTTGTCTGGTGCAATTGGTGTCATAATGTCACATCGTAGTGCTGACCCTCTTAGGTTGAAGTTGACCCCTGGGAAGAAGTCTATCATCTCCCAGTGATTAGCGGGTAAATGTGGAAACGATAACTCATCCCTAGATTCAGAACCTTCATACTGGTCATACTGAACCTCAAATGAGCCTACGTTTATATGTCCATTATCAAATCCAATATTCTTACGAGCAAAGTAGGAATCATTGAACCCTGTTACACGATTGTGGTAGTGTAGATAGTCGTGGTAAAACTCCGAGTTAGTGTCATGCCATAACTTATAGTTGCAAGGTATGATGGCCTTGTGATAGTGAAAGACCTCTAGTGGTTCAGCATCTAGGGACTTTTGCATACAATCAAATGATCCTGATGCCCACTCCTCGACTGTCTTGTCCATCTCCTCGTTCAATGTAATCCACACAAACCCGCCATACTTGACCTCGGTTCTGATTTCATGTTCATCAGGAAAAGTTAGTGTGCTCAATGTACCGACAGGTTTATTGATACTCTGGTTATGATATGCCTTTATCTCTTTATCTGATATGCGAACGACAACGATTGGCTGCATAGCAACAGTCATGGTACGGAAAGAATTTGTTTTAGGTAGTTCAGATTCGTGACACACTGGAATCCACACCTTTGAAAATATCTTTTCAATTTCTTCTTCAAATATCTTTTTGTCGGAATATATTCGACTATCAACATACTCACCACTGTTGATCTTGCCCGGAACCCTGTTCCATTGTTTGTAGTTTCTTGCTGGCATATTATCTCCTACGCTACGAAACTCTCACCGCATCCGCAGCTTGCCCGGTCGGGTATTGTTACTTTGAATTGGGGCATAAAATCGCCCGTGTAATCTATCGTGGCACCTTCCATGTACGATAGTGTAAACTTGTCTATTACGAAAAATCTATTCTCACCGATAGTCCATTGACCATCACCTTCTTCTGGCTCGTAATGTGGTTCTGTGTCCCAATGTGCCATAAGGCCAGAACACCCGCCTCCACGCAACTCATAACGGACCACTTGGTCATTGTTCCGTGCGAGAATATCTGACATCTGTTGTAATGCTTTATCTGTGACTATCATACTATTACCTAAGAAAGAAGAACCAAACTGCACCTACTACTATTGATAAGTCCAGTATTACGGAATAAACTATATAGACCTTGAAGGCAGTAGGCCAAACCTTTCTCATAAACTTCATAATTATATTTCTCTATTCTTTTATTCATAATAACAGCCTATCACAATTTTGGTTATTTGTCAAGTTTGTATTTTCTTTTTTCTTTTAACCAAACTACCAATTCATCAAAACCGCCGATACGCCATTCTATATTTTCATTACCATACGATCTCACTGGATCATAATAATAAATTTGTGGTACAGTTTTGGCATTTTTGGTTTTTTTATAAAATTCTTGTTGAATTTCAGCACTTTCTGTAACATCTATGTATTTGTAGTTATACTCATAATGTTCTAACAGAATTTTTGCTTGATGACAATAACTACATCTATCCGAACCGTAAACAATATATTCTTCTTTTCTCACAATTTTATTAAATCCCTGTTTTTTAAATGTTCTTCTTCAATATCTTCTTTAGACTGACCAAAGTATGCCACACCATAGTGTCTTTCAATCATTATCTGATTGAGTATCACATCGGTGCCAGTCTCAGCATCGTGTACTCTAAACTCGCCAAGAATACGACCGTACTTGCCCTTAGCGTCTTTATGTGTTATTAGGGTTGAAATGCTACCTTTGGGTAGATGTTTTTGAACAAATGCTTTTGCGGCTTTGCCGTAAATTTTTTCTACTTTGTCACTTGTTCTGGACTCTGGAGTATCAATACCGAAAAAGCGAACCCTTTGATTCTTCAACCATACACCGAACCCCAAGTCAATATCTACATCAGCGGTATCACCGTCTACGACTTTGATTATCTTACATGGGTATTCAAACATATCACTATTTATCGTTTGTCTGGTTTTTCCTTGTCATAAAACGATGTTGGTATTTCTAAATCTAACAATACATAAGGCACAATAACAAACTCTTTTCGTCTTAGCACCATCATGTACACGGTGTCGCCTGGTGCCTTGTTGTCTTTTAGGTATTTTGATAGATCAATCATATTGTTTACTGGAAAACCATCCATTGATACAATCACATCAAAGTCCTCTAGTCCTTGTAATGCAGCATAACTGTCGGGGTCTATCTTGTTTGATATGAGTCCAAATGTGTTGGGTATGTAGATGTCTGGATGTTGTTCTAGTATAGACATTGTAACATCTTCATTGAGGTCAATAATATCAAGCCTCATTGCTGGTCGCATACCCACTGTGTTACCATCTAATAACATCTTAACAAATGAACTATGCACATCATTACCCTGTACGGCATAACCCATACCAGCATACACGGGCACACCTTTCTCTGATGGTGCGATCACATATGTATTGATGCCAATGAGATTGCCTTGGTCATTGAATAGAGGCCCACCACTTGATCCCTGATGAATTACAGCATCGTGTTGTATTAGGCTCACATATGGTGTAAGGAAACTGGGACGGTTGATTGCATTGATGGCGCCCTTACTGACTGACCAGTTGAGACTTAGTGGGTGACCTACTGCAATAACATCTGTGCCCGCATAGACTTCACCACCACTGTATTCAAAATCACTAACAGTAAAGTAATCATCTTTTTGTATGTCGATATTCAACAATGCAAGGTCAGCAGCAGGGTCGATACCGATGATCTCAGCTTCGTGATACTGTTTGCCTCTATTCTCATACAACCATACCTTGAGTCGATTAGAGTTATGAACTACATGGTAGTTGGTCAGTATTAGACCAGAGGCGTGCATGATAACACCAGAGCCTGCTGCTCTACCGTCATCTGTAAATGTTGAAATCTTAACTGTGGAGTTAAGAAGATTGCCTATTAGTTGTTTATGTGTAAGTTCTTCAGCAGATACACTGATAGAGAAACATAATAAAATGGTCGCAAGAATGTGTTTCATTCAACTATTTATTATGAGCCACCACCTCTCATACCACGGAACCTTCTATATTGTTTAGTAGTATATGGGTCAGAAGCAGTTACTGGAAGTTTGTTTACAACTGTGACATTTGTATTAGAATTATTTGAAGTAGAACTATTTGAAGTAGATGCATCAACTACACTTGTGTTCCCCATACCTCGGGCATTTTTGGGCCCGGCACTGCTCAGTGAGATTGCGGCATCCTGCATAGTTGGTTTGGGTGCTGTTACAACAACTGGGTCAAGTGATCTGTGGTCCCGCATCTTTTCTCTGCGCCAAGAACTAAAATCATCATCCGTCAGACCATATTTGTTCTTATGGGCCTTCCATTCATCACCACTTTTCAATGTTGCGGCATTTTCAGCACCATATGGATTGCCCCCCAATGTTTTTATTTTCTCATTTAGTTGTTGCAGTTGAAGTTGGTTTGAATCCCATTGATCCTGAGTCACCCAATAGCGTTTGGAAGTATCCATTGCATTTATAGACGAATTCTCCAAAGAATATTCTAACTGTTCCTTGTCCTTTAATAACTTCTTAAGCTCTTTTGGGTTTTCATTTGTAGCACTACTAGTAGTTGGTGGTCCTGTTGTTATTCCCAGCCCATCCGAAGTCATCACTCCCCCATTATTCGTACCAGATTTCATAACTCTTTTGAAAGCCGCTAGGGGAGTTTCTCCACCAATCAAGGCTTTGGGAATAGCCTTAAGTGCCGCTTTAGTAGCTTTACCTACAATGCCAAGCACTTTTCCCACATTAAGCATTTTTTCTTTGACGCCGGATAAATCAAATTCTAGTAAGCCTGTGCCATCACCTTTCCAGAAGAAGTCTCCGATACCCCTTACCGCTTTCATTAACAAATTGGTTAGAGAAAATCCTTCTGATATCTTTGCGAAATCTTCTGCTGACAGTTCTCCCTTCTTTGGATCTATACCAAACAAACCAAAGAACCAGTTTTTCAATCCAGTGAATATGCCCGATATTAGTGTAGATAAACTCCAACCTTCTCCAGCTTTCTCATCATCTTCACCCCATGAGAATATTTTACTAAACCAAGCTTTAACACCAGTCCATATTTTAGTTATGTAATCTGTTAGATTAGTCCAACCTTCAGCAATACCACCTGATGCCCATGACCAGAGACCTGTAAACCAACCATAAACTGTATCCCATATGCCCTTTATGTAAGTTGTTAGATTAGTCCAACCGGCAGCAATACCATCTGATGCCCAAGACCAAAGGCCCGTGAACCATCCATAAACTGTATCCCATATGCCCTTTATGTAAGTTGTTAGATTAGTCCAACCCTTAGCAATACCATCTGATGCCCATGACCAGAGACCTGTAAACCAACCATAAACTGTATCCCATATACCTTTTATGTAATTTGTAACAGTAGTCCAACCGGCAGCAATACCCCCACTGGCCCATGTCCATAAACTTTCAAACCATTTCTTTATTGTATCCCATATGTTTGTAATAAATGTGGTGACACTCCATTTACCTTCTTCGTCTGTCCCCGCTTCAAGACCCCAAGTCCAAAGAGAAACAAACCATTCTTTAATGGTATTGTATATGCCCATGATCTTGTCTTTTATCTCTAATACAAGTTCTTTTATGGGTTCCCAATACTTTAGAGCAAGACCGCCAATAATAGCGCCGATAAGAAGAACAAGCATACCCTTCCATGTTATGAATTTCTTTATGAAACCTTTAATCTTCTTAAACGCCTTACCAATGCTACCAAAGAGTCCACCTTTTTTATCATCTCCACCATCTCCACCATCATCGCCGCCACCAAGACCTTTTATGCGGTCTTCTGTCTCTTTTGAAGGGTCAGTTTTTGCAAATTTCTTTTTGAACCAGGCAATTAACGCAAATAGTCCTGCAACCATTTTGGCTATACCACTCTTAATGCTAGACAACAATCCCGATTGTTTTTTACCTTCACCCCCACTCGACTCTGCCTTTTCCACTGCCTTTGCAGCGTCGTAGTCCGACTTAGAAAGAGTATGAGATTCTACAGTTGCACCAGCTTCTGCAGCTCTTGCGTCAAGTGCCTCTTGAGTATCTCCCTTTGACATGGAATGCTTCATCGTTTTCGTTTTTTCATCAAATTCTTTCCATTTCCCATCTTTGCCAGCATCTGAATCAAAACGAAAACCAGGACCAGTAGGTTCTTCTTCCTTTTTCAAAAATGGTTTCATCGCCATCATGCCAAGAGTCTTGACAGGTGCGGGCAGGCTGTTTAACATTCCTTCAAGAGGTGACATTAAATCTTTTTTAAGTTGTTTACCTAAATCGGAAAATGACATAGAGCGCACAGTTTCTCTCAAAGAGTTTTCAAACTCCTTCTGTGCGTCTTTCATACCATCTGTTTCTTTTTTGAGCTTGCGGAGTTGTTTACCCTCAGCTGAACGAGCGAACGCTAATTCTTTTTCTGCAGCCACCAATTCTTCAGTGGCTTGATAAAGTGGGCTGCCTACTGACATTTACTTTTTACTCGATGCGGGTTTATGTCCACTGCCGACATACAAACCAAACCATGCAGCACCGGCACCTACGATAGTAGATATGAACGCTGCCTGTGCGTTGGTTGGATCAGGTAGTCCCATGAACCATTGTGTTGACATCCAAAAAATATATCCATAACAAACCATAAGCAATCTTGGAATCAAACGCAGAGTATCCATGAACCCTGCTGTCTGATTATACCAAGTCTTACTTTGGTCAAACCCCTGTATTGTTAGGAAGTCTGACTTGTTGACCTCGTATGTCTTTTCTGTTACTAATACTTGATTATCACTCATATTATCTTCGTGCTTCAGCTTTTCGTCTTTCTTCTTCTTCTTTCAAATAATTCATTAACATAGCGACATAAACTTCTCTTTCCCAAGGTATCATATGTTCTAAATCGTAATGCGAATAATTGTGATGTTGCATCAAACCAAAATTTAGTTTTATATGATTTTCCAAACTGTCATGAGAAAGAGCTATTAGAAAAAACTTTGCATACCCTCCAATGTTGTTGTTAATTTCTTTTTAGTATTAGGGTTAGTAAACTCCACATCATGTGATACCTTAGGCATCGTCGTGAAGAAACTTTGTATCTCTGTAAACTGTTTAGTATTCAAACTATCTAAAAAAGTATCCAAATCCTTGTCTGTGAAGTCCGCCCTTTCGTGTATTTCTTCTCCGTGGTAAATTCTTTTTACACAACGATTAATTAACTTAAATACATCATCAGTATTAGCGTCGCCCAACAACTGTATCTGTTCAAAGGTTGGGTAAAGCATTTCTACTTTGATGTTATCAGTCAAGTCAATAAGAGACTTGTGTTCTTCATCAAATTTTACATTAACTTCTTCTAATGGAATATCTACCTTTACATATGTTTCTTTATCATCAGGACATAAAAGATTTACTGTTGCAACTTCACCTACTGACTTAGCTCGTATTCTTAAAAAGATATACTCTAAATCAAACATAGGTAAAGTATCCGAATCAACATTTTCAAATGTACAGTTATATACTATTTGACGAACAGCTCTAACCATCTGTGATTCATCTTCTTCTTCCATAGCAAGTAAAAGTATTTTTTCTTCTTTGACTAGAAAAGGTCTATATGTTATTTTCTCCATTGTTGAAGGTATTTCCAACTCATAGGTTGGTGTATTAATTACTGGTAAACTCATAATATTATTTTCATCCTCTCATTATGTTATTTGTTTCTGTTATCTTCTAAACCACCATCTCCTCGCAATCCTTGCAATCCTCGCATTCCAGAGGCAAGCGAGCCCGGCTGCCCGGTGCTTGGGGGTAGTGATACTGGTTGACCAGGACTTGGGTAAAATATATCAGATGATGGGGCAGGTGTAGTAGGTGCATTAGCAAAACTTTCATCAACAGGTGGTGGGTGTCTATCTGATGCTCGAGCCTCTTCTTTTGTTTGTGTTTTAGCCTTTATCGGATTAAGTTCTGCTACTGCCGGAGTCATTAAAGAAGGCACTACTGTTGGTGATGGTGGGAAACCAACAGCATCCCACCAACGATATGCAAATTCAACACTCACAGTTTGATAAGCTCCATTTGACCCGTAAGAAAATTCTTGAGCAGTAATAGTCTTTGGATAAGCCTCATACACCGTACATCGATAACTGTCTTTTTCGTTTCTATCTAAGGCAACCAATTCTAGAATTGCCACATAGTCCTCATAGAATTTTGCTTCCCAAGTATTCTTATTGACCATTTGGTCTTGCCAAGATTCAAACCATAACTTTTCTGGCATACCTGTGGTACACATAAATGAGATATTAAATGCTCCGTATGTCATAGCGTGAGCAACTTCTCTCTGTGGACCATATCGTAATAGGTCAGTAGATGCTCTAATATTTTGACCTGGAAAAGATACAGACTCAGCCATATACTCGATATATCGTTCTCTACCTACAGGCGCGCCTAGTATTTTTACAGCATACTTATTAGGTCGAGCTAAATCGACACTTCGTACTCTGCTGATAAATTCTTGTAATGCCATTAAATCTTTCGCCTTATTTCTCTATGCACTTCGTTAGTTGATACCGGTTGTCTTGTAGCATAATCACCCTTGTAAAATTGTTCTACTGGCAATAAAACAGCAATAAGCATATCTTCTACATCCAGTTTTAAAAACATCGAACTTACATTCGCTGCCTTGTATCGTCTAACAATAGGTCTTGCACTTCTTAGACTTGAAATATTTCTCCAAGTCATATCTAATTTATTGTTCTCTCCATCTTTAAATGACTCTACCAAAATATTAAGTAACTTAACTCTCTGAGGTATAGTCAGATAATGAAAGTTTATACCCGTAAATCCATCTCTTTTTCTTGCTACTGGAATTGCCAAAGGAAAAACATCATAGAATGGCACTTTATCTCCCTTCTCCGGTCTATATGAAAACAAATTCATCATACCGTAGTTAGGTCTTGCAGTCGATTTGCCTTGTTTAATATGTTGTGTAGCAGTCATTGAACCACCACCCAAAGAGGAAACCTTACCGCGATACCATCTAGTAGATAACTCTCTACCTTCAGCTGATTCTTTTATGTCATCAAATAAACTCACATCACTATTTATCTATCTTCCTCTTACTCTTTGTGAATATGACGGTGTGTTTAAACTGCCATAAACGGGCAGGGGGTTTTCTGTTGTTCTCATTGTATTGGCAAGTTCCATAGTAGTTTTGTATGGTATACTGTCTCCAAAAACAATATGATGACCAATCTTAGTAATCATCCAAGTATTGTTATTTCTATCTTCACCGTAAAGGTCGAAAGAACCATCTAAACCAGTTTCTAATGGTGTGCCAGAAAGTAAACCTATTTGCGGAAACTCTGTCTGTGCCATTTTGCCTATCTGCAACCCAGATATGCCATACATTTCACATTCTACTCTTTCATAATTAAGCATATGATTTACCTGCATCATTCTCTGTAATTTATGTTCTGATGGTGTTTTCTTCCATGGGTAGTTTGCTCGTCTTGTATTTGTATTAATGTTAGAAGATTTCTTTGACCCAGAAGAACTTGAAAAACTTATATTAGCCTCAGGCCATTCTGATATTGTTCTCCACTGCGGATCGGGCGGCCACCATACAGGTGTCATTGATGCGTGAGAATATCTATTTTCGTTAAGATGTTTCAAGTAATCAAACTTATAAACATCAAATGATTTTTTGTATGGATTGTGTCTAATGTCCATACCAGACCAGTTACCGTCAGCAACAGAGTGCCACTTATCACCGGTGGTTACAAAATCATAGCTTAAACTTCTAAGCATTGCAGCCGGGTAACCAGTTATACCACCACTAATTTCACTTTCTTCTGCACCAGATGTTGTGGCAGCATTGTTTAGTGTGAATATTAAGTCTTGACCAGCAGCTCCATCTCCACCAAAAGCATCTTCGGCAACAGACATCGCCTCTCGTTGCAATGGAACAAAGAACCAACCACCATCACTCTGAACAGGTCGTCTTGCAGTTTCAAAGAATACAAAATCAGAATGTTGTCCCTTGAACATATTGTGTGCCATTGCTGGTTGAGGACCCTCTACACCTATACCCGAAGGACATCTTGCATCTTCTGCCAAGGATAATATGAAGTCAAAAGGTCTCATGTTAGGAACAACGTAATGATGTATATCAATTGTTTCTGTTATGGTTACTGGTTTCATATGAACACCCAAATCATACCACATAACCTGTCTTACAATATCACTGATTTTGCCCTGATACGACTTTGATATTCTAATTCTATCATTGGTTATTATTTCAGTAGAACAAAAGTGTAATCTGTATTCTAATACTGATTGTTGTGTTGTTCCCTGTCGTGTTTTCGGTGACGTTATTTCTTCGATCTTATGTATGTAGAGAGGAGCAGCGTTATCTAAACCATAGTCCACTGCAAAGTTTTCTAATCCGGCTTCAGACGAACCGGCAGTTTCAAACCTCATCCATAATAGTTCTTCACCCAATATAACGCCGTTCCTAATAATATTAAGATTATCAACCATCTGTACCCAACCAGTAACACCAAGAGCTTCTATGTCCTCAAACATATGAATTTCTGAAACGATAGCAGAGATATCATATGAAAAGCCATCGCCGTGTTGAAGAACACATTGTTTTAGATTGAGTTGACCCGGCGATGGTGAGTTGCCAGCTTCAGTCGTTACCTCGGAAATAGCACTGAGGCTTTCTAATATATTAATCATTATTAAACTTGAGTTTTTATAGTGCTTTTGAAATCTACAAGAAATTGACCCAAATATCTAGGCTGTAGAATTTTGATCTGTTTGCGAGCATCGTTTAGATTTTGTTCGTATTCATAATTAGTTACTGGCGTAGCAGTAGGAACATCAGCAAGTTCTACTTTGATTTTGACTGTGTTGTTACCCGATGACTGTGATGTTTCATAATGATGTACACCATTTGGGTTTGTATATTTGTCCACAACATATTTTTGTAGATTGTTTATTGACATGGGCCATTCATAGTATCGGTCATATAACTTGTTGAACATCATCACTATCCAATGATAATCTGCCTTGCCGTATATTTCAAGAGCAACAGATTCCGGCGTTTCCCAATCAAATACATCATACTTAGAAAACAAAGACTGTCTATCTCTTACAGATTTTTTTACTGCTACTCTTGTAAGAATATCAGAAACTAATTGTGGATTGCCACTACCAGTTGCATCATAGTTTATTGTTGGAAAGTTTTGAAAGTACATGATTAGTACCCCGCAGCCATAGTTGATGAATCTTGTAGTTGCAATTCTTTAAATCCCAGACTAAGATTAACTTGTACAGGAGCATCCATACCATCAAATGTGGTAAATCTGTCTCCACCATATGTCACATTGATACTAGTCAAGGCACACTTGCCAATCTTATTCATGTATGTATTTTCATTTCCTCTATTAAAATACTTTATTTGAAATGCTTTAGGTAATCCGTAAATACGAGCAACTGTTCCTGGACCTTGAGATACTGGTGCAGAATTAATCTTAAAGAAATCTATAATTCTCTTTATCTCCACAACATCAGCTCTGCTTAAAGGCATTAGGGAATACTGAAAACTGAATGATCGGTATGCAGGACCACCATATACAGCAAAACTCTGATCGAATATTGCCTGCCCTCCGGACTGTCCCAGTGCTCTACTACCAGCAGCCTTTCCAAGTATGCCGGCAATGCCCATTCCAGTCACGCTCTTGCCGACATCGGTAACTGTATCAGCGATGGAACCCAAAGCGGCCCCTATCTTGCCCTTGCCAGTTTCATTTCCAAAATCATCATATTCTTTGTGCCCCTTATATGCTGCAACTGCATCTTGTGAACCTGTAATAACACTAGACATTCCTATACCAGCTTCTTCTGTGTCCCAACCCTGTTCATATGACGCAGATGGATTGCCTGGAATAGGAAGAGCAACTTGTCCTTCTGCACCACCAAAACTAGTATCTGATGCGCTTGCACCCACAGTACCCCTTATGGAATGAATAGTAAACATCATGTAGTGTGCGTTTTCGCTTGATATGCCTAAGTCTTTTGGAAATTGTAACAAGTTTAATCTACTGCCCAATTTGCCGCGGTTTGGTCCTCGTCCTCGTGGAACCAATTTCTCAGGGCCTAAACCACTAAACTCACCGGCATCATATGGTGTTGATGCGTTTGCTACAGTTTGTGAAACAGTTTCGTTTGGATTCTGCCATGGAACTGGTTGACCAGATGTTGCAACATAATTGCTTGTTGTCATTCTAGAAGCGTCTTTCTTTCCAGCATTTTTAAAGGTTAGCATACCCATACGTTTATTCCTCTGTGTCTAAATACTTACTGGACTATTTATATGAAAACTAATAAACATTCTAACCCTAAACGCAAACCTTACAAGGGCAAGTTTACACCTAAAGAGCCTGGTAAGTACAAAGGAAACCCACGGAATATTATCTATCGTTCCATGTGGGAACGGCACTGTATGCGTTATTTTGACAATAACGTAAATGTTTTGGAATGGGCAAGTGAGGAAGTAGCAATACCTTATGTGTCGCCGTTAGATGGTAAGATACACAGATATTACCCTGACTTCTGGGTAAAGGTTCGTCGTGGTGATAGTCACGTTATCAAACTGATTGAAGTCAAACCAGATAAACAACTACGGCCGCCTAAACCAGGCAAACGCAAGACTAAAGGTTATCTCTATGAGGTTAGAGAATTTGGTAGAAACTCTGCCAAGTGGCAAGCAGCAAAGACTTACTGTGACAAACGTGGTTGGACGTTTGATGTTTGGACAGAAAAGACAATCGGACTAGGATAAAAAAAGACCCCGCCGAAGCGGGGTCTCTGTTGCAGTTGTCTTACGACTCGTCTGCTAACTTAGCAAAATAATCCAAAGTCTCATCATCATCTGTTTTTACAGTTGAAGGAAACTGTTGTTCAACTAAAGCTTCCTGTTCTGCTACTGATGGTCGTTTTGGAGTAAATGTCTCAACAGTACCCTTTACTGATGTGCCAGTAAGGACTTTGTTGAGTTTTTCTTTGAGTTCTTCATAAGTCTTGAACTGGTCTGGGTTAACAAACTCTTGCAGACTATGAATTTTCTCGTTGTAAAGTGTTTCAAGACGAGCATCGTCACCTTCAAACAACTCTGAGGGAGAATCAAACTCTGATTTGTCATAGTTCCAATAACCATCAACTTTACGAATCTTGAGTTTGAAGTTAGCACCATCCCAAAGGTCAAATGGATTCAAGGGAGTTTCATCATCAAATGCCGGGTTCATTGCTTCGGTAATCTTATCAAAGATTTTCTTACCGTAACGGAACAACCGGACAGTACCATCGTTCTCTGGGTGCTTGGGGTCACTCACAACTAGGACGTTGGAGTAATATTTTAGAATACGCTTCTGTTTACGAGCAATATCCTTATCTGCCTCACTACCACTGTTCCACAGTTCGGTGTTGTACTCAGACACTGGGTCATTCTTACCGATTGTAGTTAGGGAGTTTTCAATGTACCAACCGCCGGGACCATTGAACGCATGATTCCAAAGACGGACCCATGGCAAATCTTCACCGGAAGGTTGTGGTAGAAAACGCAACACAGCATAACCGTTGCCGGTTTTGTCTAGGTCAGGTTTCCAGAATCGGTTATCTTCAAAAGAAGAACCGGAGGTGGGGTTATCGATTTTTTTCAGTTCTGCCTGTAAGGCATCGAAAGAACCAGATTTCTGTTTAAGCTCTGCAAAGCTCATATCGTATCTCCTGTATTATGCGTATGATTTTATTATCGTATGTGGTAAAACTTCTACCACTATTATTTAGTATACTATGTATCGGGGTTATTGTCAAGGGTATAACCAAAATAATGTAAATCTTTTTGAAATAGTTTTGTCACTATCTGGTAAGTCCTTTCATTGTAGTATTCATGATATGGTTTCTTCCAAGAAGTGTTTAGTCTCTTTAGTGGATTGTGTTCTATCTTTGTGAGATAGCAAAACTTCTCCCAATCTTTGTCCATCTGTTCGTACTTGCCGATCCAATCTACCATCAGTTCTTTTCTGTGATCGGATAGGTAATCGTACTGACTACCCCATCGTGATACTAAACTCTTACGACTAGCAACTTCTTTAACGACCCATTGTGTAAAGTCTACATCTTTGGGCCATGCAGATACTACAAGGTCATATGGATTACGAACAAAGGATGCCTTAAAGTATGTTTTCTCCCAATATTCCGTCTGCCTACACTCTTGTACTGGTCTGTGTTGAATTCTATCTATATGGTGTAACGGTTGCCATCCCCCAAAGGTTTTGTTTGTCTGTGGGGGTTCAACAAATGGGTTTAGATACTTCGCCAACTCATGTGTCATTGATGAGCCGGCAGTTTTGGGAATGTGAAATACTATAAACTTATGTGAATCACTAACGAGCATTATTTAAACGGTGGTCCTAAGAACCAGCATACTAATGAATAACGAGTACCCTTTGTTACAGGTGCAACTCTATGTTCCATGTGTGATGGGAACACAACAACATAACCCTTCTTCATTTCAAGAGGCGAGATATTACAATCTTCTTTATCATAAGAAACAAACTCAAATTGACCGCCTTCAAAACTGTCGTTGAGTAATATTGTCATACTCAACTTTCTAACCTTGTCGTGAAAAAATGCGTTTTCTGGGTCATTGTATTTTGATAAGTGACAAGCAAGACCATCTCTATGAAAGTTATAGAATCCACCTTTTTTGTATCGTGTTATCTGTGCTGACTCGGCAGATGTAATATCATACTGCCATCCAGCATTTTTATTTGCCCCCAACATATAAGGCCAAATCAAATCATACACCCATTGGTCGTTTGTCCATGCTACATCACTTATTCTTTGTTTAGAATCTGATTTATAATCACCTTTAAGGCCTGTCTTTCTTTCTTCATCAGTAGTACCTTTTTGGGTATCTACAGCAGAAACTTCCCACTTCTTAGATGCGTGTCTCTTTAACTTGTTGCAAGTTTTATCGTCTAGACCAACATCAAAAACAAACCATTCATTTACACTAATCATTATTCACCTTTCTTAACAACACAACTATAGTACATTCTCATGTTACCATCAACAGTATCGGAGATATCAATTCTATATTTGGAGTTATAAAAGTTATGTGTGTAATTTAGGTGAGACCAGCTATCATTTTTTAGAAACTCAGTTTCTACGAAACGATTGCACATTTCTAGAGAAGGGAATGTCTTTTCAAATACATCCATACCTATACCACCACCTTGTGTGATAGTAAGATAAATTAATATAAATTCTTTAATCATCGTCACTCATTTTACCTATTTCATAATTTAATAGTTCTTGCACAAACGCTTTTGGAGATATCTCACTTTGAACTGCGGCGATGATAAATTCAGCCATCTGTATTTCTTTTTCAAGCCAAAACTTCTGCCTTTGTAATTCTTCTAGACGCATATTATAATCGTCTAGTTCTTTTTGCTTACGAACTTTATTCTCAATAATGTCCGTAATTGATATAATTTTACTCTTGTCCACAAGAATATTTATAAATTGGTATTAGGGGGCCAGGCCTGACCCCCATATACCGTTAGTCAATCTTACTAGTCCTTCTTGGTGAAGATCCAATAAATGACGCCTAAAGCGACTAAACCAACTAGTCCCTGGCTACCTAGTGATGCCACTAGGCCTGTTATGTTCCCGATGACATCAACGGGTAGAAAGATCATATCTGACCCAAATAGTACCTGTAGCACTAC
>Ga0206125_10003208_pt1 | contig 16060 bp, 12 predicted proteins | sample Helgoland_Spring_4_FD_148598 | JGI IMG/M metagenome (GOLD analysis project Ga0206125, IMG submission 148598) | Pelagic subsurface seawater microbial communities from Kabeltonne, Helgoland, North Sea - Helgoland_Spring_Bloom_20160331_1 | ecosystem: Environmental > Aquatic > Marine > Epipelagic ... | reverse complement strand
AATGGCCCATATAGTCATAAAGATAGCAAGAAAATAAATATATAGACCCTTATTTAATACAAACCACTCTTCCAAAGAGCCTTTATATGGCGCAATAATATTATCATAAAAATTAACTGAAGCTAAAGCCCCATGCATAATCTCTTCTTCATTTCGAAAAATTATAGAACCAATTCCAGAAAGGCCTGGCCTTACTTGCTTAACTATTTGTTGAGTGTTAGGTGCATATGAAGCAAAAGTTTGTGAAGTAAGTGGTCGTGGTCCAATGATGCTCATTTCACCAAGAAAAATATTTAACAACTGTGGTAATTCATTAACTTTGGTCTTTCTTAAGAATTTACCTACAGGAAGAATTCTTGGATCGTCTTTCATAGTAACTGTCCCAGTACCTAACTTAGGGCTATCTTTGAGCATAGTAACGAATTTAAATAACCTGAATGTTTTACCACATCTACCAATTCGTTCTTGCGTAAAAAAGATCTCACCTTCACCTGAAAGTCTTAAAGTTAATGCAACTGGCACCAATAAAGGTAAAAGTACCATTAACGCAAAGCCAGAAAATACAATATCAAAAAAACGTTCCATAATTACATCCTTTGATCTAGGTATTTACCAGTTTCTTTATGTGCAAATTCAGGCAAAAGTTTGAAATATAATTTAACAATATCATCTTTAGTCCACGTTCCTTCTGCTCTTAAAAATTCAATCCCATTCATAAACATATCTAGCTTATCTTCCTGGAATTCAGGTTGGTTTCGAATAACGCCAATTGTCTCAAAACGCTCCATATCTAAATCTTCATTGCTCGTAAAAAATTCTTCAAAATCCTTTTCACCTGTTGTATCGCTTTTAAAAAAATAACAAGGCCATTGCTTTTTATTAATCAACTCTTCAGCCCTGTACCGTGCCTCATCCTCAGATACACATTCATAAGGTTCATAGCCATGCCCCCTTAAGTAACTAATAGCAATTTCAGAAAAACTTATTAAGTGTAATTTTTCACTTAATTTTGGAAAGAAAATATCTCTATTATTTCCAAGCAACCCCGACATTAGACATAGCTCACCTGATTCTTGAGGCGTTACGAAGTAGCGGCGAACATCATATGGGGCTGAAAATGGTTGTCTTTTTGAAAAGCGTTGATTAAATCCATGAAGAAGTGAGCCATCTGAGAAGGCTACATTCGCAAAGCGCGCCATAGAAATATCTTGTTTCAAGCTTTCACGCATTAAAAACATTTCCATAATACGTTTGCTTGCACCCATCATACTCACTGGATTAGCAGCTTTATCAGTGGATACACAAAAGTACTTTTGCATGCCACCATCGCGCGCCAAACGTAACGTCTTAATAGTGTTAAAGATATTGACCATATTCATACGCATTATGGTGTAGGGGTCTTTTTCGCTTCTAACATGCTTTAGAGCTGATAGATTAAAAACGTAGTCATAGGGTCCCTCATTAGCCATTAAGGCCTCAAATTCAATACTGCCACAATCTAACGCAAAAGTTTTAAAATCTCCGTACCCATAACCTATAGTGCTGCGAATGTCCCTAACCAACTCAACCATATTATTTTCTGATATGTCAACTACATGTAAAGCTTTGGGTTTTCTTTTAAAGATTTCCTTTGTCGTAGCGTGCCCTATAGTACCGGCCCCTCCGATTACAAGAAATTTTGATCTCTCAATTATCAAACTTAATTTATCCTCTAAATTTGATATATCAGAACCAAATAATTTATCATTGCGTCCAATCATTCGTAAAACAGTATTAACCATAACCAGTTGTCCTCTGGTGCTATATTTAAATAAAAATAAAAATAATAAATTAGTGTTTTTCTAATTCTCTAACGCCTAATTCATAAGTATTTGATAGTCCTAATTTCTTAATCATAAATCGAATTTTTCCAAATAGTCCAGATTTTTCTGGCAGTAAATATAATATAAACTTAAAAAATATTTGTGGTATCAAAATTGATGGTCCTGGAAACACTTTGAGTAAATCATCTTGAGATGTAGGCAAAAGATTTCCTACTTGATGAAGTCGTAACCCTGGTGTCTGACCAAGGCAGACATAAACTTTTTCAATAACAACATTAATGTGACAAAAATTATATTTTGGTGGTGGCAATATTCTTAATTTAATACCAGTTTTTGGAATAAAAATCCGTTTTTTGATATCTTTATTTTCATAAGAATTATATACAGGCATTAATCGCAGTATATCTAAATGACTGCAGTTACTAATAAGTGAATGTTCATCACGGAGTTTTCCTTGACCATAACTGTCACTCGATAAGGGTAATCGCTCCATCTTAATAGGTATTTGACAATAAGAGCTCCCATAAACAGAAATTGAGCTTAGAAAAATCCAGTGTGGTTGTTTTTCAGAGAATGCATCAACCAAATTTTTAATCATTTCTGAATTGAATTCAGAGACTGTATAGCTTTTTGGCGGCGTCTCACCATGAGCTATAGCGGCACAGTGAATAACCACATCAATTGGCTTAGACTTTTTAATGAATTCGCAGACTTCAATACTATCGGTCAAATCAAGAGAAAACGAATGTTTCGATTTATCAGAATTGCGTGAAACTGATGAAACCGTATAACCGATATCCAATAAACTTTGGACAATAGCGCTCCCTATAAAACCGCTCCCGCCTGTAACTAAAATATGCTCTTTCATAACAAAGTCTTAACTCTAATTATCATTAGAGGATATCGTAATTTCCTCATGAATTGCTCTAAAAGTCGTAAATTCATACTCATAGGAAGCCAGCAAGTCTGTAAGTCGCTTTAGCCGCTCCACTACCTGATTTCGGCCATGCCTAAATCGAAACTTAGTCAACAAAGAGGTCGTTGCGGGGACATCAGGCGCTGGCAGTCTCGACAATTCAAAAGGATGAATATACAAAATATAAATATCATTATTTTTAAGATGCCGCGTCACCAACTCCTTCATCAATAGCCAAGGAAATAAGCGCAGATAACCACCACCCGAGATAGGCACGTTTTTACCTAAAACAGGTAAAGTTGTAACCTCAAACTCTAAAAAATCGTCTTTCCGATAGACGTACTTGGAATCACTGGTGTAGCCCGACATTTCTAGTGACCCGTAGAGCGGATGGTTGCCAAAGTCTATTCGACTAGAGTCATAAATAAACCCAGTTTCTTTTACAATATCTAGGCGTTCTCTATCAAGGCTAAAACAAGGCGCCCTGTATCCGACTCCTTTATCACCGTTAATTTCTTTCATTGCACGCATACATCGACTTAGATCATCCTGAAAGGCATCAGTGGACAAAGTTAGAGGTCTTTGATGATTCCAACCATGCGATCCAATATCATGGCCTAATCCAACTAAATCTTTAAAATACTCAATTTTCTTCTCTGCTATTTCACCAAGAACAAAAAAGCTAGATGGTAAAGACAATTCACTTAATAACTCGACATATACATCTAGACCGTCAAGTAAAGAATCACTTGTGTTGCACTCAGATCTCTTAAAATAATCAAGGTGGTACCAGTCTTCTACATCTAAGGATAAAATAACTTTTTTCATACTTTTATTTCCTAGATTGCGCCATACAATGACAATAAATTGTCTAGTTTGTTAAACATAAACTAATAGGAAAATTTTTGTTTTTCACATTAGTCATACAGATTCAATTTAAGCGCCTAAAATTACAGTTTTCTAATAACATCTCTCTTAACTAAAAATACACTCTTACTTATCTTCATCACCGGCATATCCGAAAAACTGTCCGTAAAGAATTCATCGATCCCCGAAACTCCGGCCTTTTTAAGAGCAATCACCTTACTTTTTCCATAGCAATTAACTTTTAAGCCATTGAAAACCTCATCTGCATCAAACCTAAATGTTGTCCCAATAACAATCATATTTGAGAAGTACATCTGCACATAGAATTCAGGAGAAGCTGTCACTATATAATCTTGTTTCTCTAAATTAGTCCTAACTCGCTGGCCCAATAAATTAAAAATATCACTATTCTCCTCGACGAATGCTTTTGACATATCAACTATTGCTTGCTTTTTTTTCCCCTTAAAGACTAACCCGTATGACAGAGATTTAAATTTACTATTACTTAAAACTCTAAGTTTGTGGAATATGGCAAAGATAACAATCAACAATTTCTTTATATTTCTCTGTTTTAAGGTGTTACAACAATAAAAAAGAAACATCATTGTTGTATCATCATAAGTTAGCGTTTTATCAAAATCATAGACCCTAATCATTCGGAGAGAAACTTCTTAACAATTTTACTTAGTTGGGTAAATTGAAAGGCGTGAAAAAGTCCTGATCGAAATAAACTAGCGTAACTTATATTAATCAAACAAACGTTTTCCCTATTAATATATCTGTAATCAGACACTGGCACGTCACCTTTAACTAAATTAATAATGTCATAAGGCACCAACCATCTAATATAACAACTTTCCTGGCCGACTGACTTTTCTACCAAATTACCGAAAATAAGGTCTACATAGCTCATGAGCATATTAGAACCGCATTTTTCCGACAACATTATTGAGCCCCAGGCTCTGGGATTAACCTCAATCAGCTGATAATCGTTTAGCTGGTCTGACCACATAAACTCTACCATCGCTAGCCCCGACCATTTTAAAGGAGCTAGTAATTGTTGCCCAAGATCCATTATCCGCTGGTCATTATGCGACACGGAGCATACTGTCACACCGCCTGTCTTAGGATATGTCCTAAGACGTTCATGCCCATAAAACGAAACCAAACTGCCTTTATCAAACAAGAAACAACCCGCAATAACGTTATTTTTGCCAATCAACTCTTGCGCCAGCATATCTTCCGAATTATGCAATGAGTTTACGTATAAGGTAGCGTCTGTATAGTTGTCAAAAAATTTAACGCCCTCCGATCCCATCCCCCTATCTGGCTTCACTACTACTGCACCTGAAATAAAATTTGATCCTAACTGGTCAGCCCCAAAGGTCTTAGGGCAAGGTATATTGTTTTTAGTAGCATGTTCAAACAGGCGCTTTTTGTTTACCATACAATAGAACGCATTTTTGTCTGGCAATAGCGACGAAGACTCAAGATCAAGGTTATAGATTGCCTCAAGATCAACTTCTTCAACTGGAAAAATTTTAATCTCCAGCGTCTTATCCTGTATTAACTGAAGGATTTTCTCGGTTTTGAAAACCTTTTTAAAGTAGACCAGTGAAAGTAGGGTCCTTTTTAATATTCCCAAATCACTACATAAATAAATATTTTTTAACTTGGGTTTTAGAATATTGAAAATATCAAAACACTTTCGCGATTCAGCACTCGTGATTAACAGCTTCACTTTATTCCCTTGATACAATCTAAAACAACCTGTGCCTGCCTATCTCGAGAAAATTCTTGCCTAACTTTTGTCAATCCGGATTGGTAGAAATCGCTATCATTTTGCAAATTAAAAATGAGTGAACCCAATTTATCTACAAAACTAGTTGCATTTTCAGGATGAAAAACTTCGCCAATTCCATAGCTTTCAACAATCGACTTTGATTCACCTCTTACCCCTGCAAGAACCGGCTTGTTATGAGCAACAGCTTCAAATAGTTTAGATGGGATTACTTTATCGTAAGCCGATACATCTTTAAGTGATACTAAGCACACATCAAATAGAGATAAAAAATGATCAATTTCATTTTTTGGGACCGCGTCAAGAATGAGAACATTCGTTAGGCTCTTTTCTTTGACTAAGGACTTTAGCTCGCTATGCATTGCGCCACTTCCAATAATCAACATATGTGCATTAAGAGATGGATTTACTTCTTTAAATCCGGAAACCAAAGAATCAAGACCATGACTAATACCCACAGTTCCTGCATAGCCAACTACAAACTTACCCTCCAAATTTAACTTTTCTCTCAAGTCCCGAATGTTTGGCTCTGATCTTTGAAAATAATCATTACAGCCGTTGTATGAAATACTTATATCACTATCTGGAATCTTAGCTCGCAAAGCTATATTTTTAGCAAAAGAACTCGTTACGACAATTATTTTGGATGATCTACGGTATAAAAATAACTCTATTCGCTCCAATATTTTATACATGGCTGACTTATTTGATAAGAAAATAATTCCCTCTGGCCACATATCGCGGATTTCACTTACTAATGGACGCCTGATCAGGGAAGAACTGATATAGCCGCTTATCAAAGTTAAAAACTGAGGCGACGTAGCAATGACGACATCAGGACGCTTTAAAAAGATTGGTAAAATTGAAAACATTATGGCACTTGAGAGATGATCTAAAATTCGTAAGACAAAGCCCTCATTTTTAGACATAAATGACCAGCATCTGACTACATTGACACCATTAACTACGGAAGAACTCATAAGCTTATTCTTATAGCCTTCAAATAGTATTCCATTAGGGAAATTAGGGGCACACGTTAATACAGTAACATCATGGCCCTTCTTTGCCCAATACTCAGCATGATAGGAACATCTCAATGCGGGAGCATTAGACTCTGGTGGATAGTAATCAGTTAAAAGTAAAATTTTCATTAATTCGATAGGCCAATTATTGCGAAATAGAGGTCATGATTTAATTTTAACTCAAGACCATAAACCAGATAGTTACTTAACATTCTACCCATCTGATTAGGCGTACCCACTAATTGAGACAATCACATTATCAGAATTCGCATCTACTACCAGCCCTTTGGTTGGGACTACCTTTCCAAATTCGGGATACCAGAAGGTTTTGGTTAATCTTGCGTCACCACCAGAAACCTTGAGGATAATCTCAGCTAGATTTGGAAGGGTTAAGACAAAGTGATCTAAAACAGCACAAACAACTATATCCGGGTGAAATAAATAATATACCTCAGCAGTTTTATAGGACTCCACCAAACTATCCGTGATAGTCATGGCATTATTCGCAAAGTACCAACTTCTGCGATGCACATTATGATTCTTTAACCTTTTATAACCGTCATGAGAACAAGTTATTTTCAGATCAAGATCATCCCCTTCTACCAAGAGATCAAATGGGTAAGCTCTTTTAGCGACGCGAAATCCTGACCATACCTGCGACGAATCAACTCCATTAATCACAACCGTATTGTGAGCAGCGGTGCCTCTTTGACGCACTCTTTCTTCGCTGACTCCATAGCATGAGGTCCCTGAATTGACGAAAACTCGGAAATTCTGAAGCGAAAGTTCAAACGATAAACTATCTGCATGTCCATGACCTGGAAGATAATCAGGACCAATAGGGGCGCAATCTAAGATAGCAACTAGTTTATTCTGCTCAACACGCATATAGCCACTTTGAGAAAGGCGCGTTAACTCAGTCACACCAAAATTCTCTGTTGATGAAATCTCTTTCTCAACACCAACTTCAAGAGCGTAAGAAAGCAATTTATTGTACGTTGGAGCTATACCAAAGGCCGCATCATTGAAAAAGGAGATGTCTTCGTCTGGATGTTTCATTATTTCGGCCCATGACAACATCAACCCCGCCTTAAACCGCCAGTCACCTATAAACTCTCTTACGATAGGATGATCATAACTTTCAGCTAAATTTATAAGATCCAATAAATCATTTAACAAAATGTTTTGGTACATGGGGCTCAACTCAAAATGTCCCCCATCTGAGAAGATTTGCTCTTTAAGCTGTTCGTTATAGATCTTGAGGCCTAAATTTAGCCAACGCTCAGATTGCTGCCCGTTAAAAAATAATCCTGCAAAAATCAAAGCCTTTGCATTTGCAAGCAAATGATTTCCAAGAAGATGGTACTCAATATTTTGACTAAGAATATGCGCTTGTAATTTAAGACTATGAAGCCAACGTGGCTTCATTTTTTCTCCGTTTAAGGCCCATTTAGTCCAATTTACTATTCGTAATGACAGAGGATATGCTTCCCACCCAACCCCATCCATTGGTGGATTACTATCAATCCAATCATCCACTAGTTCTCCGAGCCAGACATTTTTTCTTGAGTCAAAGGGCGCGCACAGATCATCAAAATAATGTAGATTGAAAAGCCATAGTAAATCTTGTTCACGATCGCTCCAATCGATTGAACATGAGTAATTATGGCGTTTATTGAGAAACACAAAAATAGACTTATCAAGAATGTGAGATTCCGCAACTCTTACCTGATACCAATCATTTATAAGGTTACGTCGATCTATCAAATTTTGGGCAGAAGTATTAGTCGTTTTAAATCGTTTTAGGATACGCCGAATGATTTGGCCGAATTTTAAAAACCGTATGGTATGAAAATACTTAAAAAACATTTCAGTCATAATAATTTCAATAGAACATCACACAAAATGTGAAACAATGGCATCACTGACGGTCAAGTTCGTTAGATATTTCAATACAAATACGCGAAACTTCCAATAATTCAGCAATGGGGATTGGAGCCGGACCTCCATTTTCAATAGATTTCACAAAGGCATCAACACACTCAACTTGACCTTTTTGTTGAGACAACGAGGTTTTTTTTCTGAAACCTTTCCAACCATAGCCTTTGAGTTCTCTAAAATTATTTAACTGCAAAACTGCGCCATTACAAAAAACCTCCAGACGTTCTTTTGGAAACGATTGACCACCATTGCTCAAATAGTGGATTGTTCCAAGGGAGCCATCTAAAAATGATAACGTAATACTGACTTTATCATCTCGTGTCTCAACTCCGGGGACATCTCCAATTTTAGTAGCTGTAAACCCTACGATCTTAGAACCTACTAAAAACCTCAACAAATCAATAAAATGGCAAGCTTCCCCAATAATTCTGCCTCCACCGACCCTAGAATCTTGAGTCCAGTGATCTTTCGCTATCTCACCTGCATTAATCGTTACCACAAAAACCTTAGGGACTGGCTGATTCAAAAGTAGGCTTTTGAGTTTAGAGGTGAAAGGGGAGAACCGTCGATTAAATCCCACCATTAACCGAGGTTTATTCGGTCCCAAACCGTTGTAGGTAGTTTTTATCTGATCAAGCTGCTCTAACGTAATTGCCAAAGGTTTCTCAACAAATACATTTTTATTTGCTTGAAGAGCAGCTATTACCTGATCGGCATGAAGATCATGCCGCGTAGCAATAATCGTGGTATTAATACTTTCGCTCTCTAAGATAGATACCACATCAGTAGAGGCGACAAAAAACCCATTTTTACTACCATGAATACGCGAATTCAAGCCTGCGCTTGTAACCAGCGTCTGCAATCGCACATTCTTTCTTCTAAACGCAGGAATCAGCACCCTTGATGCATAATTTCCGGCTCCCATAAAACCAGCAACCACAGTCTGCCCAGCTTGGAGGGGCAACCTTTCTCTTAGTTCTATTTCATTAGATTGCACGGATGCCTTCGTGTCCCCGTAGCTAAGTAAAATTCCTAAGGCATCCGCGCTGTCCAAATAATTATATGCTGTGGTAGCATCACCAAACTCAAATCTATGAGTGATAAGAGGTTTAACGTCTAAGTTACCATCAGAGAGCATATCCAAAACAGCTTCAAAATTTCTTTGTTCAGTCCAACGAACAAAACCAATAGGGTAGTCATTTCCACCTTCCTCATAACTAGGATCATATCGCCCTGGCCCATACGAACATGAAACTTGGAAGCTAATTTCTTTTTCGTAAAGATCTGCTCTAGACAACTCAAGACCGACGACCCCTATTAATACAATTCGACCTCTCTTCCTCAACATATTGGCGGCTTGGCTCATTGGTTCACTACTATCGGTCGAGGCTGTAATTAAGACTGCGTCTACTCCTCTTCCACGAGAAAAACTCTTAGCGACTGTAATTGGATCTTCTTTGCAACCTAAATTGACAGTTTGTGCTCCAAATTTTTCGGCGAGTGCACACTTATTCGCATCATAATCTATGCCTAACACTCGACAACCATTTGCTCTCAAAATCTGAACTGCTATCAATCCGATCAACCCTAAACCGGTGACAACAACGGTCTCTCCTATGCTTGGGGATATTAAACGAATACCCTGAAGGGCAATTGCACCTATCACGGTGAACGAAGCTGATTCATCATCTACGTTATCAGGAATTTTGGCACATAAGTTTTCTGGAACTCGCACAAAGTCCGCATGCGCACCATTAGATACAACACGCTCGCCGACCACAAAATCGTTTGAATGGGAGTCAACTATCACTCCTGCATTACAATAGCCTAATGGTATAGGCTGATTCAATTTACTTTTCACAGAGTCAACAGTTGCGAGGACCCCATCGGTTTTTATCTTATCGAGTACCTGTTTAACCTTATCCGGTTGCTGTCGCGCTTTTGCTAAATAATTTGCCTTTCCAAAATCAACAAGCATTCTCTCAGTCCCTGCCGAGACAAGTGATATATTCGATTGTATGAGCAAATTTCCAGCTAAATTTTTAGGCGTGGGAACTTCTACTAGGTTGGTATCACCACTGTTTAAACTCTGCAAGATTTGACGCATTTCATACTCCATAAAACCTTAACGTACTAACATATATCTTAATTAAGCCACCTAGCAACAATCTTGACGCTAATCTAGCCAACAACGGCGTAAACACCTGCATAAAATCAAATTTCCTAATTGTGCTCTTTTTCAACGGCTATTTTTAAACTGCATAAGCCTAACGCACACCAATTTATATTTTCACAGAACAATGGTCGATTATAAGACCAGCCCGAGTCTTCCTATTAAACACTAATGAAGCTGCCAAAAGCACATTTAGCAATCCAAGGGATTTCGATCAAATTATTAATATCACATTGCGAATAAGCTACCCTTTAAAAGTACTGGCACCTATTAGCAACTGTCCGATTTTATATTAAAGATAACGATTGTATTAAATATTAGGACTTGTAGGCTATATGTCCTTGCTTCTAACTAGCGTACTCAGCATTATCGTCTCCATTTTTTTCATATTCATATCATAATCAAAAAACTTATGGGCCATGAGCAAAGAGTTCTTGGAGAGAGTCTTTGAAAGTTCGCTATCATCAATCAAAGATTTGATGGCCTGCGCTAGCTGGACTGGCTTTTTGACTTCAACTCTCAACACACAATCGAGCTCATCTAATAATTCATGGCTCCACGCAAGATCAGAAATAATGACGGGTTTACCGCAAAACATGGCCTCGTAAACACTCTTAGGAGAACTATCGCTACTTGGCACAGAAATAACCAAATCCGCCGCGTTATAATATAATTGCATATCTTCATAATTTATGTAGCCGAGCCATATAACATTTTCACTGAGACCAAGGGAAATAACTTTTTCCTTCAATTTTATATAGTATTCACCACCAAAGGCATATGAAAACATACACTTAAAGCGAGGATTAGTTTTTTTTAACTCTGAGAGAGAATCTATTATGGTATCGATATTGTAAAGAGGTGTTATCGCTCGTGGACTAAAAATTAATGTTTCATCCTTTAAAACACCAAGATCTTGCTTTAATTTTTTAGCTGTTCGAGGCTTAAAAATAGAGCTATCTACGCCGTTTTGTATTATGTGATTTTTTTGTGCCTTCGCGCCTACCTTATATCCTTGTTGTTGCAGAATTAATGAGTCTCCGGTTGTTACAGTCGCTTTGTTAAAAGCTTTATGCGCCATGACTTTATAGATTAAATTTTGTTGAGCATGGATAATTATATCTGAGCCCATCGGGGTAAATATCACTGGTACTGATGACTTAAGATAAGATGCAATATAGCCATGAAAAAGCGTATGAGCATGAATTACGTCAATTTTTTGTTTTAGAACTAACTGATCAATTTTGGCAGCATAAAATCTTGCTGAAAGCAGTTTATTTAACTGAAAGAGCCGATGAGAAGTTATATTTAAGTAGTTAAAAACTCTCCCCAATACTCCCTCTGAGTGAGTAATGACTACACCCTTGAAGGGTTGATCATTCAAGTAATTTTCTTTCTCACTAAACAAAAATACACTATGTGCTTTTGTGAAATACTGAGTCCATAAATCAATATGCCAATTTGACGAATTAGCTAGATATAAAATTCTCATGCCTTCTTCTGACCCTATTTAGCGCTGAAGTTCTCTTAAAACCTTGTGAATGGAATCTTCCTCTAACTTATACCAAATAGGTAAGCAAATATGTCGTTTAGACACTTCATAAGGGTCAAACCCCAAAGCATAATCATACACAGGAGAGGTCCTAGTCTTAATCTGAGAAAAATCAGCGGCCGGATTGGCATCTCTGGATAAAAGTATAAACTTATAGAGGTTGGATCTCTGGTCATTTCCAGTCGGGTGAATATACTCCCAACCGTACTTTTCACAAGCCTTTACATATTCGTTAGCGATCTTTTGTTTATTTTCAATAATTTCATCAATACTCTTCAATACTGCAAACGAAAGCAATGCATTTATTTCAGACATTCTATTATTTACGCCTACGTCTAATACTTGGTCAAATCTGTCATATATTGAAAACTTGCTCACTTTTTGATGCAACTCTTCATTTTTAGTTACTATTATTCCCCCCTCACCAGCAGGAACGGCTTTCGTTGAATAAAGGGAATATACACCTGCATCTCCAAATAACCCGGTGTGCTTTCCTTTTAGCGTTGACCCCAAGCTATGAGCACAGTCTTCTATTAAGGCAATCTCCTTATCGCGACAAAATTCTGCTATTTTCTCTATATCAGGATTAACCCAACCACCAATATGGGTAAGTAAAAAAACGCACTCACTAGGCTTATCCAACCGAGATACAAAGTCAACGACCTGATCATAAGTGGGCATTAGATAATCTAAATCACAATCAACATAGCCACAAAGTTCCAATCCTGATGTAATCGACATCGTCCGAACGCCATACATAGTGTTACTCTGTAAAAATATCCGTCGCTTATTAAAATAACGCCCCAGAATATTCAAGATAGAGAATATGCCCGCCCCGTTAGAATTAACCGCATGGGCAAAAGGCGCACCTGTGTACTCCGTTGCCCAAGACGCTACCTTGGAAATCCATTTTCCCTCTGCCAAATTTCCTGATTCAAAAATTTCTGAATAGTGGTCCTCAAAAAATGATACTGATTGTTCAGGTAACTTAATCATACCCATTTTTATATATCCTTAATATTTATGTTTGGTTACAATTTCTTGCCAAGATGTTTCAGACATTATCTTAATATCGTCATTATCACTAACGTTATCAACGTATCTGGTTGGATTCTTATTAAATACTCTTCTATGAAACTCAGGTGCCATACTAAAAGCCAAAGTAAATTTTCCTAGAACAACGGACCAGACTCGGTCTGAATTTTGATTGATATGGTATAAATAATTTCGATTCTGGCCTTTGCTGACTAACTCTTTCTTAATCCCTACATATGTATCAAGTACTTTAAGAGCTGGATTTCTTTTTTTATGTTCAGCAATAACATAGTCCAAGTATGGTTCGATTTCGCTTTCGGTATTAATTGTTATACCACCTGCCTGACCAATTCCATTATTTTTCTTAAGTAAGTTAATACAATTTTTTACATGATAGTCTAACTCAACAAAACTAACCTCATCTTCAGGTACGTTCTCAACTATAGCCATGGGAGCAAAACCAGTTTTAATAGGAACGTTGTACTTATTTGCAATTACATCAGGACTACAAATTACGATGTTACGAGAATAATACTCGCCATCAGTCGTACTTACCTTGACCTGATTATTGGTCTCATCAATATTAAGAACTTTTTCCCCAAGGATTATTTCCAAACCTTTGGCCTTAGATGCACTTATCAAGTCTTGTAATAAAATTCTTGAGTTCATTGTAATGTCAGGACTTGTAATTGTATGAAACTTCTTACTAGTTCTTATTTGCTCCCAAATATGCTTAATCCAAAAATCAATCTGCATTTGATTACGTCCATACTCAGATCCAGCTTTCCTTCTCAACCAGTCATGCTTACCGATTAAATCAATTATACTAGTTGATCTAGATACTAATCCCATCCAAATCGGGTTAAACTTTCGGATTCTGTACTTGAAATCAATATACTCGCTATTAAACCATCCATTATCTGTGACTTCCACACCATTCTCACTTGGGGTCAAATTCATGCGCGAGAAAGATCCATAAAACTGTAGCAAATCATCCGTGGCACCTAAAAGATATCTTAATGTAAGTAAATTATCTGGCAGTAGTGTATATAAAGCCCCAGAGTGAACCCACTCATGAAATTGTTTACTTGTCTCTGATGCTAATAAATTATTCTTTTCTATGAGAAGTACAGATTGATTTTCTCTACATAATATCTCCGCAACGGCTATACCAGAGACCCCACCTCCAATAACAATCCAATCATAGATTGACTCATTCATAAATTTGGGCTCCATTTCTCATATTATTCACTGTCAATTTTAGCCCCTTTTGTAGTGAAATAAAATCTGACACTCTTATATCTAATACGCGAGGAAGTTTAACTGTTGTGCCATTAGATTCCAATGGATCTCCTACAGGAAGCTCATGATAAATCTTTTTGGAGCTAGTCTCTATAATCTCCATAAGATTATTTGCTAGACTATCAATTGAAACTGACTTCCCAGTCAAAACATTCACAAAGTCTGATATTTTCTTTGACGAGGTCACATGAATTGCTTGGGTAATTACGTCAGCTACATTAGTAACATAAACAAAATCTCGTGTTTGAGATCCACCATTTATTATAATATCTTGGTTAGATAATAATTTTTCTATAAATATTGAAATCACTCCAGAGTAGGGATTCAACGGGTCTTGTCTGGGACCGTACACATTAAAAAAACGAAGACCTATACTACTTAATCCAGATGTTACTGAAGCCACCTTTGAGTATAACTCTAATGCAAACTTATCTGCTGCGTAAGGACTAAGAAGGTTAATGCTATCACGCTCATCATCACCTAATGCCAAGTCACCATAAATAGCAGATGATGAAGCATAAACCAAAGGAAGTTTGTATTTGATACAAAAATCAATAATTTTCAATGAACTCAAAATATTCGTTTTAGAACTATCATAGAACTCTGAAATTGAAAGTGGAACAGATGCCTGCGCTGCAAGATGGATAACTGCGTTAATATGATTTAGTGAATCAAAGTCATAATCTTCAACACGACTGTGAATAAAAGTGACTTTATTTTTGACAGCAGATAGATTGGAAACCTTGCCTGTACTTAGATCATCTAAAATAAACACCTCTTGTCCATCTGCTAAAAGTTTTTCACACACATGTGAACCAATAAATCCTGCACCCCCAGTTACAAGTACCTTCATGTATTTTTTCCTTCACTCGTATACATATAGCAAACCTTTTTCTCAGTTTTATTTATTCAGACTTAAAGCAACAACTAGGCAGAAAATATATAAGATTGGTTCAAAACACTACCCTGTAATAAGAATAGAGAATTGTCAGTCCCAAAATTTTACAAAAGACATGAGCCAAACTATTCCTGCCTTAACTTTTACAGTGTAAGGTAGTTTGGACCTAACGGACAGCAAAGCATATCTTCGCCCATCTGTATTTTTACCAAGTGACACTGAAGCTCTAGCCAAAGAATAAAGCATCCACCCTGGGAGTTTTTCTCCAAGGGTGTTATTTAGCTCCTTCTGATATCGATAACTAAGGAATAAATTGTTTGCTAATATAGTTTTAGCTGAGGTTAAGTTTCCACCTCCACTCCAGTAATAACCGAGAATTGGTTCTAATTTATAAAACTGATCAGTCAGTTTAGAAATTCTCATCCATCCATCAAAATCCTCACTCCCCACCAAATCCTTTTCCTCAGAGAACCCACCAATTTCCTCAAGAAGATTACGCCTCACAACGACACTAGAATTAGCTAGAGCGTTACCGTTTGTTAATAAATCAATAAATACAGGGCTGTTGAGGACACGAGTAGCAACTCTTAGGTGCTTTTTCTCCACGGCTGGGAGTTTTGATATACTATAAAGATCATGATACACTACATCACTACCCAATTCTAATTGACGTAATGCGATTTCAAGCTTCTCTGTCGCCCACCAATCGTCAGAATCTAGTAAGGCAATA
>Ga0206125_10003205_pt1 | contig 16081 bp, 13 predicted proteins | sample Helgoland_Spring_4_FD_148598 | JGI IMG/M metagenome (GOLD analysis project Ga0206125, IMG submission 148598) | Pelagic subsurface seawater microbial communities from Kabeltonne, Helgoland, North Sea - Helgoland_Spring_Bloom_20160331_1 | ecosystem: Environmental > Aquatic > Marine > Epipelagic ... | reverse complement strand
ACCTGGAGCTGAGAAAGTCACACCTGCATGCGACGTAGTTAAGCTGATTGCAATGGATGCAATGATGCTGATGGAGTTTATCGTTTTCATATTGTTGTTTGTTGTGTTTAGGTTAGGGGGTGTGTTTAGGTTAGGGGGTAGTGTTTAGAGGTAGTATTTAGCTTTGATGTAATGTGGAGGGAGAAAATTAGAGGAGGGGATTGTAATGTTAGTAGGTTATAGAGGAAATATATAGAGGGAGTGGTGATGTTGTTATTGTTGCCATTGGTTCCATGGCCCATCTGGTATTTCAGCCTGCTCGACAAATTTCCAAGCAACACGATAGCCACTGCGTATGCCCAGAAAATCTCGAACAGCAGGGCTCACTTCGATGCCTGCGTTACCATTTGCATTAGGCTTCGGGGCATTGCCCTTGAAAACGTATTGCCAGTCATCGTTATGGTAGGGACCGACATCTTCCCACTGTGCATAACATACCTTGCCGCGGTAGTGGATGGTGAGCCACTTTCCTTTGCATGTTGAAGACCAGCCTCCTTTGTAAGATTTCCAATACCATGGAACGATTTTTGAGGCTTGGGCCTCAGGGCTGCTTTCTGGAGCCAGATCATCGTAGGGGAGGGCTATATAAAAAGGGTTCATGCGTGGCGCAAACGCCGCTGGCTGGAAGCCGGAACGATTTGAGGGTTGATCAACTCCACCATAATTGATTTCCCAGTTTGAATCCCACGCGCTCATCTGATTCGAAGTTGGGTTACGCTCACTGATTTTTTCCCCCACCCAGAATACGGTGGCAGTAATACCTCTGCGCCAACGATGAGTGGTATCTTCCCAAGGAGCAGGATCTTCTAGGACCAACCTTGCTTTTGGTGGTGCCTGAAATGGACAAATAATGTCTGGGATGGCGCGACGCCTGTCAGCCAGGTAGCCAGCATGCTCTTGCTCGATGTGTGATGCGAATGTCATCTCACTATCTAAGGAGATATATTCAGCGTGTGTTTCCTGCAGGAGGAAACACATGACGATCACTGAGAGTAGTCCCGTTTGTTGCATATACTGGTCTGTAAGGGTGATACAAAAACTGCAGGTTCACTTCTTAGAAGTAGGACGAGCGATTTTTTTGAAGATCAATCGAAACAAGAATTATCCACTTGGCTAGGTTGCTATACGCTTGATCATCAATTAAGTAATTGAAAGTTATGATGACATTATATCTTGTCTTGCCAAGCTTTTTTTTCGATAATCGCAGCAAGTCACCACTTATTTTTTAAAATAACAAGCTGAATGGGCTGAGGGGAGCCTGGTTTCTGAAAAAAACAAGCGGAGTGAGTGCTGGCAGTGCAAAATAGCAGCCTAGCTAAAAGCCCCTTCTCGATGAGCAAAACAATAGAGATTGTTGCGCGGCAAATTGGAATGAGGGAAGTAAATACGATTAGACGTTAAATCGGAATTCGATAACATCGCCGTCTTTCACCTCGTATTCTTTGCCCTCGATGCGGAGTTTGCCGACATCACGGGCGGCGGCTTTGGAGCCGGCTGCGACGAGGTCATCGTAGGCGACGACCTCCGCGGCAATGAAGCCTCGCTCGAAGTCACCGTGAATAACACCGGCGGCGGCCGGGGCTTTGTCGCCGTGGTGGATGGTCCAGGCGCGAGTTTCTTTTTCTCCACTGGTGATATAAGTGCGAAGACCAAGGAGATTGTAAACGGCACGAATCAGGGTGGAGACACCCGAGTCGGTAATGCCCATGTCAGAGAGAAATTCGATGGCTTCCTCGGGATCGAGCTCAACGAGCTCTTCCTCGATGCGTGCAGAGATGACGACGGCTTCGGCATCGTGTGATGCTGCAGCGTACTCGCGCACCTTGGCAACCATGGCATGGCTGTCTGGATCTTTTTGAGCATCGGCGAGCTCGTCCTCTGCGACGTTGCAGGCAAAAATGGTGCGTTTAGAGGAAAGCAGGAAAAACTCGCGCAAGGTAAGTTGCTCATCCTTGCTGAGCTCGAGGGTGAGAGCGGGTTTGCCAGCATCCAGATGAGGAAGGAGTTTTTCAATGAGTTCGACTTCCTTCTTGGACTCCTTGTCGCCGCTTTTGGCTTTTTTGGCACGGGAGGTTTTCCGTTTTTCCAAGGCGGCCATGTCTGAGAGAATCAGCTCTGAGTTAATGATTTCAATATCACGGATGGGATCAACACTGCCGAGCTCGTGGATGATGTCATCGTTATCGAAGCAGCGCACAACCTGGACGATGGCATCTACCTCGCGAATGGTGGCGAGGAATTTGTTGCCGAGGCCGGCACCCTCGGAGGCTCCTTCGACGAGGCCGGCGATATCAACGAATTCGATCGCTGTAGGGATGATTTTCTGGGTCTTGCTAATTTTTCCCAGCACCTCAAGCCGATCGTCAGGAACCGTGACCACACCGATATTGGGGTCGATGGTACAAAATGGGTAGTTCGCAGCCTCCGCATTACGAGTGCGTGTGACTGCATTGAAGAGGGTTGATTTGCCAACATTGGGTAGACCTACAATTCCTGCCTTGAGCATGGGGCGGGAAGCTAGGGAGAAAACAGACAATTGCAATGCGTATGTTTTGAAAAATTGACAGCCTGTGATGAGCTTATGCCTTGACCTATGACTTGATCGCGGTTTCTTTGCGCTCATGCAGCACGTGCTACTTAAATCAAAAATTCACCGCGCTTGTGTCACCGTTGCCGATGTTGACTATGAGGGAAGTATTGAAATACCCTCTGATTTGATGGAGGCAGCAGGGATTTGGGAAGGGGAGCGAGTGCTCGTAACCTCTGCCTCAAAGGGTGGTAGGCTTGAGACCTATGCTCAGGCAGGAGAGCCGGGAACGGGGAAAATCATTATGAATGGGGGTGCTGCGCATATCATCAAGGCGGGTGAACGCATCACCATTATGGCCTTTGCGATTTCTGAGAACCCAGTATTACCGAAAAAAATTGTCTGCAATGAGCTCAATGAGGTCATTCGTCGAGTCAACTAGACAGCTTGTCGAGTCAACCCCGATGACAAAGTTCCATATAAAAGCCCTAAATCGCGTCTTTACAAGGGGCTCTCACTTTACCATATTCCCGCGCCCATGACTTCTATCATTGCAGCCAACTGGCTAAATATTTCAATCAATCTCTTGCTCGTTATCCACGTGGCAATATGTCTCTTGCTTGCTCTTGTTGTTCTTATGCAGCGTCCCAAGCAGGAAGGTCTTGGTGCTGCTTTCGGTGGCGGCCTTACCGATCAAGCCTTTGGTGCTCGCACTACGGATGTTCTGCAGAAAGGCACTGTTTACCTAGGCACACTATTCTTCATCATTACTCTCGTTCTTGCCATTCTCATTGGCAAACGTCAGAGCGATAATCCGACACTCACTGTTGAGGTGGAAGAGAAGGTGGAGGAAGCAGCAGCTCCTGTAGAGGTGCCGGAAGTTCCCGGCGAGGTGAAAGCCGCCGTAGAGATGCCAGTAATACCAGAAGTGCCAGCAACATCAGAAGTGCCGGCAACACCAGAAGTACCAGCGCTGGGGCTTAAATCTGATAGCCAAGCTGCTACTCCAGCTGCGGAGCTTCCAGCTCAGCCAGCAGAAGTTCCCGCTGAGCCAGCGAAAAATCCTGAGCCAGCACCTGCTGTTAATCAGTAGTTTCCACTGTGCAGGAAACATCCAATGTTGAGACGGAAGTTCCTGTATGGGCTCGTTCAGGAGCGTTTCCTGCTAAGCCTGCGCAACAAGCAGATTTTGGTTTCATTGATACCAAAGGCAATGTGCATTCAGCACAGGATGAGAGTGATCTTGCCAGTAAGGTAAAGCATTCAGCCCGTGGGGTAGATCTTGTCTGGACGCCAGACTCAGATTGCTTGTTGGTGCCGGAGGAAATACCGGCATTGCACAGCCCCTTGCGTGTTCGATTTTCCAAACAAGCTGAGCAGGATATCAGTGACGGCAAGAGAATGGGATTGGTGTTCGGCGCCATGACCCTCTGGACACTGTATGCCGCCTGGAAAAATAGCGGCGGCCAACTCGCGGCGCTCTACTCCCACCAGTTGACCGGCCTAGCCTCGATGCTGTTATTGTTTTTTGGTATATTACCTCTTTATGAGGGTTTTAAGATGAAGCGTCATCTGGCACGCAGCAAGGCTTCAGACCTTGCCGAAGAAATCCCTGAAGCGCAATTTGAAGCTTGGCTGCATAGACAGCGTATTCCGGCGACTTATTTTTTATTATGCTGCGTAGCCACCTGTGGTCTGGTGCAGGTGTATTTTGATCGAGGTCTAGCGGATTTTGAGGGGTCGATTATCGAAGCTGGATTACTCAAGCAGCGTGCACTTATCTATCCTGGACAAGCGGATGGAGGTGCATGGTGGCGCATGATCACAGCCCCAATGTTACACGGCAATGTGATCCACCTTCTCATGAATGCGGCTGGTTTACTCTACCTTGGCAGGCGCACGGAAATTTTGGCTAGGTGGCCACACATGCTTTTGGTCTTTGCTGGTGCGGTATGGGTGGGTGGTTTAGCCAGTTTTTACTGGATTCCAGATAAGATTGCAGTGGGTGCGTCAGGCGGCTTGATGGGCTTACTGGGTTTTATGCTCGTCTTTGAGTATATGCACCCCCGTATTGTGCCCAAGCCTGCCAGAGTGAGGTTGCTAGCAGGTTTGGTAATGCTTGCCGTCATTGGGCTATTAGGTATGAGTTTTATCGATAATGCGGCCCATGTCGGAGGGCTGGTCGCAGGGATGGCATATGCTCTTGTTGTTTTTCCGGCCTCGGCTTCGACACACCGCCCAGAGTCCATGATCAGAGATGTTTTTGCGGGAGCTGCCGCTGGGGGGCTGATTCTCTATTCTGTATGTATGGCGTGTTTTAAGGTCCTCGGGTGAAGATGTTTGTTCATCCACTATTTCCTGTGAGAAAAATGACACGGGGGCTTGTCAAAAAGCTCTGCTAAGGCAATGAATAGGAGAGCAACATTGTTCATTGCGTGAAATTTATACGGTAAGCATGTACGTAATAGGAATAGACATAGGAACCCAAGGGACCAAGACGCTCGTTTTTGATCTTGAGAAAGCATGCGTTGTCGCGGAGGCATCTCAATCATATGACATGATCGAGGGGCTCCCCGATGGTCACCGTGAACAAGACCCTTCTCTTTGGATCAAGGCCGTTGATGATACTATTCGTGACTGTGTTAAGCAGCTCGGTGATGACGCTTCCTTGATTGCTGCTATTGGCGTAAGTGGACAACAGCATGGCCTTGTTGTTCTCGATGAGGACAGCAATATTATCCGGCCTGCCAAGCTGTGGTGTGACACCTCTACCAGTGAACAATGTGAAGAAATTACTCGGGCATTTGGCGGTACACCTGGTCTTATTGAGTTAGCTGGTAACCCTATGTTACCGGGATACACAGCGCCAAAGATTCTCTGGATCAAACAGAATGAGCCGCAGAATTTCGAAAAGATCAGAACGGTGCTCTTGCCGCACGATTTTATCAATTACTGGCTCACTGGTATTAAGCGTATGGAGCCAGGTGACGCATCGGGCACAGGACTGCTTGATGTAAGAAAGCGGGAGTGGTGTAAGGAACTTATCGATTTTATTGATCCTCGCTTGTCAGAGGCCTTGCCTGAGATTGGCTCTTCGACAGATGCTATTGGTCCTATCAGGCCCGAATTGGCTGAAGCGTGGGGCTTAAACAGCCAGGTGCTGATTAGCGCTGGTGGTGGTGACAACATGATGGGCGCCATCGGAACGGGGAACGTCAGCAGTGGGCAGGTTACCGTTTCCTTGGGAACGAGCGGAACGATCTATGGTGTTCACGATCAGCCCTTGATTGACCCGCAGGGAGAGGTGGCAGCATTTTGTGATTCAGCCGGTCAATGGCTGCCGTTGGTGTGCACCATGAATGCCACCGTGGTCACCGAAGCGGTGAGAGAGCATTATAATTGGGATCACGAGCGCATGGAAAAAGAAGTAGCCGCAGCTCCCATCGGTTCTGAGGGAGTATTAATGCTTCCATACTTGCAGGGGGAGAGGACGCCTAGTTTGCCTGAGGGGTGCGGCGTGATTCATGGCCTTAATTTGGACAACTACAAAGATAGCAATATCATGCGTGCGGCGATGGAGGGCGTTAGTCTCAGCATTGGTTATGGGATGTTGCGTTTGTGTGAGCTTGGTTTTAATCCAACAGAAGTCCGAGTCACAGGCGGAGGTTCTAAGAGCCCTGTATGGCGGCAAATGATCTCTGATGTATTGGGCTTGCCGCTGGTAAAGCTAAAGACAGATGAGGGAGCCGCTTTAGGGGCAGCACTGCAGGCCGCGGTGGCTTTCTTCCGGAAAAATGGAGAAGATTTGAGTTATCAGGAAATTGTCAGCTATGCAGTGGCGCCTGATCCCGATACCGAATGTGAACCTAATGAGGAAGCTCATCTCTTTTATCAGGAGCTGCTAGCCAGACAGCAATATTTGGTCGAGACACTGCATATGCCAGGATTTCTCTAGACTGATCTGGCCTCCGGAATAATGAGTGACCGTTCAGAAATCAGGGGAGCCAGATTGCACTGGTTGGCAGGAAAGTTGGCAGCTTTACTGATGCGTTTAGTCGGCCTGACATTGCGCTGCCACATTGAAGACCCAAGCGGGCAAAAAATCAGGGTGGAAGCCGGTGTTCCAGTGATATGGATATTTTGGCATAATTGCCTGTTTGCTTCACCTCTAACGAAAAAAAGATATAGCGGTAGTGCAAAAGCCAGCGCGCTTGCCAGTGCAAGTAAGGATGGAGCGGTCATCGAATCATTGGTGTCGTGCTTTGGTGTGAAAACAGTGCGAGGCTCCAGTTCACGACGTGGTGTGGCCGCGCTGATTGCTCTTAAGAAAGCACTTAAAGCAGGGGAGCAGCTGTTCATTACTCCGGATGGTCCACGTGGGCCTCGCTATGAACTTCAGTCCGGGGTGATTAAGCTTGCTCAGTCGTCTGGTGTGCCGATTATTCCTGTGCGATTTGAACATTCCTCGAGTTGGCGGCTCAATAGCTGGGACCGATTTCATATTCCAAAACCTTTCAGTAAGATCACGGTGCATGTCGGCGATGCTATTGATGTGCCGGCCAAGTTAGACGATGAGGAATTTGAGCAATATCGTCAAAAAGTGCAGAGTGCTCTTCTTGAAAAACCAAGTGAAAAAGCGAATATATAATACAATTTATGAGTAAGATAATTGATGGTAAAGCGGTAGCTGAGAAAGTTTTAGCTGAGTGTTTAGAAGATATCCAAGAGCTCAAAAACGCCGGAGTCACGCCAGGATTGGCAGTGGTCTTAGTGGGGGAAGATCCGGCTTCTAAAGTCTATGTGGGCTCCAAGGTGCGTAAGTGTGCTGAGCTCGGTTTGCATTCCCGCAAGATTGAGCTTCCTGTTGATGCGTCTCAGGAAGATGTGCTCGCCGTGGTTAATGAGCTCAATGACGACCCTCTCATTCATGGTATTTTAGTGCAGTCCCCACCACCTCCTCAAATTGATGAGGACGCTATCGTCAGGGCGATTGATCCAGCTAAGGACGTAGATGGCTTTCACCCCGTCAACGTCGCCAAGCTTACCCTTGAGGACGCCAGTGGATTTGTGCCATGCACGCCAGCCGGATGCATGCGCTTGCTCAAGGAGGCTGGGGTTGAGACTTCAGGGGCGGAAGCCGTTGTCATTGGCCGCAGTATGATTGTTGGTAAACCCATGGCCCTGCTGCTCATGAGCAAGCAGGGTAATGCGACGGTGACGGTGGCTCACTCTCGCACCAAGGAGCTTGCCGAGGTGTGTCGCCGAGCCGATATCATCGTTGCCGCCATTGGCATGCCTGAATTTGTCACAGCGGACATGGTCAAAGAGGGTGCTGCGGTGATTGATGTAGGCATCAATCGGGTGGATGATTCCAGTGCCAAGCGAGGTTACCGGCTGGTGGGGGATGTTGCCTATGATGAGGTGGCCCCTAAATGCTCAGCCATCACACCTGTGCCTGGCGGCGTGGGACCGATGACCATTGCTATGTTGATTTCAAACACCATCAAGGCGGCTCAGCAATCGATGGCGTAGGACCTCGATAGCGTAAGATTTGACTCAAGGTCAGATTTTGATTTCCCAGATCTCGCAAATTTGATTTTCAATCTCAGTGTCCGGTGAGAACCGCTTGGTTTCACCCAGATAGACAGCTTTGACTTGTTGGTCGTCGGCCTTGAGTATGTTGACGATCGAGGCGACGGTAGTGGCACGCTTAGCGGAGAGCTCGCGATTGCTGTCTGCCTTCCCTGATACTGAGGCGTAACCAATCACAAGGAAGAGCGACTTGCGGTCTTGGCGTTTATCGAGAATGTCTTGGATGATTTTTTCTCGGTCAAAGGTAATTCTGGATGATCCTTTGGTGAACGTTTGCCGGTGAATGATTTGGGCATTCATCGTTTTGCGAATATCCTCGTAGGCGGCACCTAACTGCTTTTGATCGGCATCCTCTAACGTGGTGAGTTTGGCGTAGAGTTGGGCAGCCTCTGCGGGCAGGTCTTTATCAGATTTAAGAAAGAGAGTAGAGTGATCGAGTTCTGCACGTAAGCGCTGCACCTCATATCGTTGTTTGTGATTATCACCACGTAAATTCTCTATTTCAGTAAGCGCCTCATCGTATATTTTGCTGCTGGTGCTGTTAGCAGCTTTCAGAAGGTCGTCGATTTGGAGCTGAAGTTTGCCGTTTTTACTGAGGCTTTCGTTGAGTTGCTTTCTTATGTCAGAGAGCTGATCATTACTAGGACGTCCTTGAAGCTCGCCGAGCTGAATGCGGTATCTTTCGATTTGATCGTTGGCAGTTTTTAAGTCCTCACTGAGGATGACAAGCTGGCTCGCTGCCCCAGCAGATTCGGCGGCTTGATTTTTTAGCGTTGCGATCTGGCTGTAAAGAAACTTTGTATTTTCGTCTCGCGACGCCAGTTGAGCTTCAAGTTCGCCAATGGCCGCATTTTTAGTTTCAAGCTCTGCCTCCCAGCTGCTGGCCAGTGAAGCGAGGCTCTTGGCATCTTTGCGGAGACGCTCGGCTGTCGTGAATGCACTTGCGGAACTGGGCGGTAGTGGGGGCAATCCATTTCGGGAGCGCTCTGCATTTGCTTGGGCTCGAAGCTGATCATTGTTGAGCTCAAGAGCGGTGAGCCCTTCGCTGCCGCCTGCTGATGGAGAGGGCTTACTGCCGATCGAGAGCATCAGCATCACAAAGAGCAAAAATACAATAAGGATGATCAGCGAGGTGGTGATTAGACTGCTCCTCGTTTGGCTGCTATGCGTTTCAGCTAAACTCGAGGGCTTCGAGGACTCAATGACAGCCTGAGCTTCAGCAATGAGCCCATTGAGGTCATTGGGACCAGTGTTGTTTGTCTGAGCATTGCTGCTGTCTTGTGCCTTTTCAGTTTCCATATTCCAATTCAGTTCTTTAAGTGAACAAATACTTCATATTTCTTAGCCTTTTTTTTGCCTCAGTGCAAGGGTGCTATTTTTAGAATGCATAGAATGATTGATAACTCAGAATCATTGGTAGCGGCCATGAGCCCTATATCCCTCGGGCTACTCAGTGAACGAGGGCTAGATTGGGATTGATATCCTCTTTAATATCGGAGTGGATGCCTGCCAGCTCATACTGCAGTGCTACGAATGCGATCATGGCGGCGTTGTCTGTTGATAAATGAGGTGGTGCAATCAGCAGTTGCTTGCCGCCCGCCTTGCAGGCCTGTTGCATCGCCTCACGGAGGGCGAGATTACAGGAAACTCCGCCAGATACGGTGATGAGCTTCTCGCCTGCCTGGTCTGCGGCTTTCATGGTCTTGTGAACGAGGATGTCGATGACAGCCTGCTGGAACGAGGCGCACAAGTCAGGGACAGCATCTTGCGGTGCTTGCCCTGTTTCAGGGCTTAGCTTTTCTAGCTGGTAGAGCACCGCGGTTTTTAATCCTGAAAAGGAAAACCCGAGGCCGTCTTTGATCATGGAACGTGGAAATTGGAAGGCCGTGGCAGAGCCTTGACGCGCCTGTTTTTCTATCTCCGGACCACCAGGATAGGGCAGGCCCAGCATTTTGCCGACTTTGTCGTAGGCTTCTCCAGCGGCGTCGTCACGCGTGCTGCCGAGTAGCTTGTAATGACGGAATGCCTTCATGTGGATGAGCATCGTATGTCCTCCTGAAACGATGAGGGCGAGGTTGGACTCAATCTTTGCCGAAGACAAAAAGGGTGAAAGCAGGTGGCCTTCCATGTGATTGACTGAGATGAAGGGTTTGCCAGTGGCGATGGAGAGAGCTTTTGCCGTGGTATTGCCCACCAGCAGAGAAGAGGCAAGACCTGGGCCGGCGGTGGCTCCAAAGGCATCGATATCGTCGATATTGAGAGCGGCATTTTTCAGCGCCAAATCAATCAATGGTCTTAGGTGTAAAGAGTGGTTTCTACTGGCCAATTCAGGCACGACACCGCCGAACTCGCGGTGAATATCGATTTGAGACGAAATTTCTGATGAGAGAATATGGCTCTGCTCGCCATCATAGCGCAGAATCGCCACAGCGGTCTCATCACAGCTGGACTCGATGGCTAGAATCGTCGTCGTCATGGGCTAGTTTTTAGACCGTATTTTACGGATGCACAGGATTTTTTAGCCTTGGGTGGCGGTATTGCAACGCCTTTGACATTTACAAATAGGAGCTGCTTTGGCAGAACCCGCGCCATGTCCGAGCTTCCCAAGGCCTATGAACCCCAAGCAGTTGAAAAAAAATGGTATGCTGCGTGGCTTGAACACAGCTGCTTCCATGCTGATGAGACATCAGAAAAGGAGGCGTATTCGATTGTTATTCCTCCGCCCAACGTCACTGGCATCCTGCACTTGGGGCATGTTTTAAATAACACGATTCAGGATATATTGTGCAGACGCGCCCGCCAGCAAGGCAAGGAGGTGCTTTGGCTTCCGGGAACCGATCATGCCGGTATTGCGACCCAGACGAAGGTGGAGCAAGAGCTTCGGGAAAAAGAGGGTAAGACACGCCGCGATATTGGTCGCGAGGCATTCTTGGAGCGAGTCTGGGACTGGAAAGAAAAACATGGCGGCATTATCATTCAGCAGCTCAAGCGTTTGGGTTGTTCATGTGATTGGGATCGAGAGCGCTTCACCATGGATGATGATTATTCGGCTGAAGTTGGCCGTGTCTTTACTGAGCTCTTTCACGAGGGGCTTATTTACCGTGGCAAGAGGATGGTTAACTGGTGCCCGGTATCACTTACCGCGCTATCCGATGAGGAGGTGGTTATGCAGCCTCAGAAATCGAAGCTCTACTACATGAAATATGAGCTGGTGGATTCTCCTGGAGAGTTTCTTGAGATTTCAACCACCCGTCCGGAAACCTTGATGGGGGACACAGCTGTCGCTGTTAACCCCAAAGATGAGCGTTTTGAGCACCTAATTGGCAAGAAAGTGCGCCGGCCATTCCCGGCAGCTGAGATTGAAATCATCGCCGATGATCATGTTGATGTGGAGTTCGGCACAGGGGCGCTGAAAATCACCCCTGCCCATGATAAGGCAGACTTTGAGATCGGGCAGCGTCACGAGCTTGAAATCATTGATGTGCTTCATCCTGACGGCACCGTGAATTGTCCAGAGTGTCCAGACCTTGATGGTCTTGATCGTTTTGTGGCTCGTAAGAAGGCCGCAGAGAAACTTGAGCAGCTTGGCTTGCTTATCCGCGTTGAGGAATATGACAATAACGTCGGCTTCTCTGAGCGTGCCCACGTGCCCATCGAACCTCGCATCTCGATGCAGTGGTTTCTTAAATACCCATGTGTAAAGGAAACTGCTGATGCTGTGGCAAGTGGGGAGATCACTTACCGCCCTGCACGCTGGGCCAAGACACACGCCAACTGGATGGAGAACATTCAGGACTGGTGCATCAGCCGCCAGCTCTGGTGGGGTCACCAGATTCCCGTCTGGTATCGCCAAGAGAAAGTAGGCGAGCTGCAGGCAGCAGAGTCATTGGATGTCAGTGACCTCGAGGCAGGGGATATTTATGTGGGTGCAGAAGCACCCGATGACGGGGGTAACTGGGTGCGTGACGAGGATGTCATGGACACATGGTTTAGTTCATGGTTGTGGCCTTTTTCCACCATGGACGAGGCTACTCGGGCGAAGTTTTATCCGACGACGGATCTGGTGACTGGGCCAGATATTATTTTCTTCTGGGTTGCGCGCATGATTATGGCCGGCTACCGATTTGAGCAGCAGCTGCCTTTCAAAAACGTCTTTTTTACATCAATCATCCGTGACCTCGAGGGCCGTAAGATGAGCAAGTCCCTAGGTAACTCGCCTGATCCGATTGACCTGATGGATCAGTATGGTGCTGATGGGCTTCGTTTTGGACTGATGCGCACGGCACCCGTGGGAACTGATGTTAGGTTTGACGAGCAGCTCGTTGCGGAAGGAAGAAACTTTGCCAACAAGCTTTATAACGCATGTCGATTCCGCCAGATGGCGAGCGGCTCTCAAGCATCTGAGGGCGGCAGCATGCCGACCGAGGGCCTGCGCCCCTACCACCTTGACATCGCCTGCAAGCTTGATGCTCTGTCAATCAATCTCGCCAAGTCTTATGCCGACTACCGTTTCAATGACGTTGGACAGCAGCTGTACGATTTTCTCTGGAGTGAGTTTTGTGACAAATTTCTTGAGGCGGTAAAGGGTGACCTGCGCGACACAGCTACTGCTGAAGCTCGTGAGATAACACTTGCCGTATTTGATGCGGTGATGAGCCGTTACCTTCAGTTGCTGCACCCATACATGCCGCACATTACCGAAGAGCTTTCTGTGCGTATGGCTTATGTGGCTGAGGGGGAGTTCATCATGCAGAAGGTCTATCCAGCTGAGCCACTTGTCGCAGGTGGTGCTGAGTCGTCATCTAGGGCAGACGCAGTTTATGCAACGGCAGGGCGCATGCGTAATCTGAAGGCTGAATATAATGTAGCCACCCGCAAGGATGTAAAATTCATCATCATCAAATCGAAATCATGGCTGGCTGAGGAGACCGATGTTCTTGGGCTTCTGGCTGGAGGTGTTGTCGAGATTCTGGATGGCTATGACGCCGCTAAAGGGACTCCTGCTGCGGTCACCGATGTTGGCGAGGTCTACATGCCGCTCGAGGGGCTCATTGATGTGGATGCTGAGAAAGCCCGCCTGGGCAAAGAGATTGCTAAGGTTGAGGCCGAGGTAAAAAAATGTGAGGGCAAGCTAAGTAATAAGGCTTTTGTCGATCGAGCACCAACTGAGCTCGTCGACCGAGAAAAAGAACGCAGAGATGAGTGGGCGCAGAAGCTTAAACAGCTTGAGGAAATGCGAGCGTCCCTTGGCTGATGTGACAGATATGAAGCAGCTGGGATAAGCTGCTTGCCAGTAACACAGACTTTGCTATCTTAGTATTCGTTACTGTTACGATCTCTGTATCTTTATTGATATGCCAAAATTAGACATCATATCGGGCATTCCCGCCAAGGCCATTGAGCTTCTTGAGGCGCTGGGATATCTTGATGTGTCGGATCTCAGGGACGCGGATGCGGAGAGTCTCGTTGCGGAGCTGGTCAAGGCCAACAAGGTTCTGAAAATCATGCCAGACGATCCTTCTGAGTCTAGTCTCAGGAAATGGCTGAAGCTGGTCAATGAGCAAAATTCTTCTGCAGGGAGAGTTACTTCCAAGAAAGCAGCGAAGAAAAATAGTGGCCATGGGCAGGGGGCTCAGAGCGGTGACTCGGAAGCTGGAACGAGTGAAAAGCAAAAGGCAGCTCAAAAAAAGCCAGCCCCAAAAAAACCAGCCAAGCGAGAACTTGTCAACTTTGAGAAGGATACGGACATGATGCAAATGCTCAGCTTTTCTCCTGTGGCGGAGCCGCTTGATCCACTGCTCATGGCTGATCAGGACCTCTCGATGGATGACATCACCGATGGAATATTACTCAATCAGTGTGAGGATGATGTGAAAATTAATATCATGACAACCCTTGGCCGGGCTGACTCACTATTCCGTAAAGATGAGGTTGCACGTGCGGGGCTGAACTCTTCCCGTATTCGAAATTTTGATGATTTAGACTCAACGGTTCAGTATGTAAAACCGCTTGACCGAGGGCCACAGAAAGAGGCCGTGACCTTATCCGAGGAATTAAATCAAGGGGTTGACTCGAGGTCTCGAAAATTCATTAAAGGTGTCTTTCACCCTCAAGTGAAGACGGTTCGTGTTGCGGCAGTGACGGCCATCCTCTTTGTTGCGATCTTAGTTGTTAATATATCCTCTTTGCTCGGCCTGTTTCTCTACAGAACTAACTTAGAGCTAGGTGTGGTCATGGGCTGGGTGATTGGTTTGTTATTATTACTTTTGATTACGGCAGCTACTTATGTTTATTTTGGCACCAGAGCTCGTTGTGTTGTTTGTCGGCAACCTCCCTTAATGCCTAAAAAATGCATTAAGCACAAAAAAGCCCATCACGTAAAAGGCATCGGCTATATCTTGCCAACGGCTCTACAGCTTCTTATTTATAAGTGGTTCTACTGCACTTACTGTGGCACTGCGTTACGCTTGAAAAAATAGCGGCGATGATGTGATAACGAGAGTGGTGCTGCTACTCTCTGAGCTGGCTATCAATCATGATCGTAACCGGCCCATCGTTGACTAAGCTAACCTGCATATCGGCACCAAATTCACCCGAGGCACAGGCTTTTCCGGTCACATCCTGCGCCGTCTTGAGAAATGCCTGATAGAGAGGAATGGCCGTTTCTGGTCGGGCCGCTTTGATGAACGATGGCCTATTTCCCTTCCTTGTGCTGGCATGGAGCGTAAACTGGCTGACAACGAGTAACTCTCCATTAGTGTCTCGGAGACATTTGTTCATTTTACCATCATCATCAGCAAAGATTCTCATGCGGGTCATCTTGCCCACCAGCCAGTCAATGTCCTCCTGAGTATCTCCCTCAATGATGCCAAGTAGGATCAGGAGGCCTGGGCCAATCTGAGCTGAGACTTTTCCCTCAATACGCACACTCGCTTCTGAGACCCGTTGGATGATGATGCGCATGATGGTTTAGCTGATGAAAATCCGTTTTTCTCTCCGTCTGAGGAACCTGCCACCCGGCAAATTGATTTTTGCGATCGCGGGATCAGTGACCAGACTATTACATCTAGCCAGAAGCTCCTGTGTGATGTCGGAAACGCCGTGTGCTTTCAGGTAGCTATGGATGGCACTCGACCGCAGAGCGGGGGAAAGCTTGGCTATTTTTGGGAGAAATAGGCGGCCCTGCGGATCATACAACTGCAGAGATTCCAAGGTGCTTGTGATGGCCTGCTGTTGTGCTTGTGAAGCCACAGCGGCCTTCAAAATGGCAGGGCGGATTTCTCTGCCCAAGATGTCATTGAGTAGAGGAATGGCCTCGAGACGGAGCCGGTTGCGCGTTGTAATGCCCTCGGCATTACTGGCGTCATCACGGAATGCGATTTTGTGAGCCGCCAAGTAGTCATTAATGTCCTCTCGGGTTGTTTCGAGTAGTGGGCGCAGCAGCTGAAGCTCCTTGCCATTGACCTGATGGGTGGTGCTGAAATGCATGCCCTTTAAGCCGTAAGATCCTCTTAGCAGGTTAAATAAAACAGTCTCAGCCTGGTCATCGGCATGGTGCGCGAGTAGGACGCGGCTGCAGCGGTATGTCCGTGCACAGTCAGCAAAGAACTGATGCCGGGCATTGCGGGCCTCCAACTCCATGCTGCCTCCGTTTTGCAGCATAAGCTCTGGCACATTGGCCCGCCCCGTTTCGCTCAGCAGCTCATATTTTTTAGCAAGTCGGCGCACCAGCGCGGCATCCTGTCCTGAGGCGCGGCCACGTAAGCTGTGATTGAGATGGCACAGCACCAGGTTCCGGTAGCCGGCGTCCAGCAGTAGGTGTAGCAGCGCTACAGAGTCCCGCCCCCCAGAGATACCAAGTAGATAACGCCGCTTTTTTGACTGCGCTAGAAAATCAGCATGGAGGGATGGGCTCACGCAGGA
>Ga0206125_10003204_pt1 | contig 16082 bp, 13 predicted proteins | sample Helgoland_Spring_4_FD_148598 | JGI IMG/M metagenome (GOLD analysis project Ga0206125, IMG submission 148598) | Pelagic subsurface seawater microbial communities from Kabeltonne, Helgoland, North Sea - Helgoland_Spring_Bloom_20160331_1 | ecosystem: Environmental > Aquatic > Marine > Epipelagic ... | reverse complement strand
TATTATGTCATTTAATTCCAACTACCCCTCTATCGAAGCATTAAAAGCCCGCGCTAAACAGCGTATGCCGGGCTTTGCCTACGATTACCTCGATGGCGGCTGCTTCTCGGAGGTTAACCTCCAGCGAAACACCAGCGATATTCGCGATGTGCAGCTAAAGCCGTATTACTTGAGGGATTATGCCGGGGCTAGTCAGAAGACGGAGCTTTTTGGTAAAACCTATGATGCTCCATTTGGTATTGCACCTGTGGGTCTGCAAGGCCTGATGTGGCCGAACTCCTGCGAGATCCTTGCGGCGGCAGCGAAGGCACACAATATCCCCTTCATTCTCAGTACCGTAGGCACAGCCAGTATCGAAAAGGTTGCTGAGATCACCGAGGGCGATGCATGGTTTCAGTTGTATCATCCAGCTGAGGACGATCTTCGCGATAAATTGTTAGAGCGTTCGGCAGCAGCAGGAACTGACGTTCTTGTGCTTCTTGCTGATACGCCTACCTTTGCTTACCGACCTAAAGAAATCAAAAATGGTCTCTCTATTCCGCCACGGATGACGCTGCGTAATGTGTTTCAAATGTGCACCCACCCAACGTGGTCATTCAGTCAGCTTTTTGCAGGTGCCCCTGAATTCCAAACCATGAAGCAGTATATCCCGAAAGGTCTCAACATGAAGCATCTTGGAATGTTCATGAACAAGACCTTTTCTGGCAGACTCACCGAGGATCGCATTAAGGCTATTCGCGACAAGTGGCAGGGTAAAATTGTTATCAAGGGTATTGTTAACCCTGAAGATTGTGAAAAAGCGATTAGCGCAGGTATCGATGGCATCATTGTATCAAACCATGGTGGCCGTCAGCTTGATTCAGGCCAGTCAACGATCGTGCCACTTGCCAATCTTGTCGCTAGCTACAAGGACAAGATCACCATCATGATGGACTCCGGCATTCGCAGTGGTCCTGATGTGGCAGCCGCACTTGCTACTGGTGCTGCATTCACCTTCATGGGACGCACACCGATGTATGGAGTAGGGGCCCTTGGCAAAAATGGCGGTGACCACACTTTGACCATGCTCAAGCGTCAGCTTCAGCAGGTGATGGAGCAGGTTGCTTGTGAGAAGGTTGAGGACTTCCCGAACCACTTGGCGTAACGCCGAGTATCAATACTCGCCCAATTAATTCAACAATGGGTCTCAGCTACTGGCTGGGGCCCATGTTTTTTTTCAGGTTGGTGACCATCTCCTCCAGCATGGCGAGGCCGATGGAGATTTTTTGAAAGAAGCTTTTGTTGTGATGCACCGTGACGAAGTTCGGGTGCTGGGACCAAAGCTCGAAGAGTTTTTTATCAAGTGCTGCTGCTTGTTGAATCGACTCAAGGCGTGCTGGGTTGCCGCCTTCGATATCGAGGCCGCCTACGGCAGCGCTTTCAAAGAAGATGACGCCGTCATAGCGTGAGAGCTCTTGTTCTAGACTGCTGTCTTGTTGTTCGAAAAAAATGTTCGAATCGCCAGGCCAGTATGCAGCTCCGTCAATGGTGCCACGGTCACAGAGGAGGATGCGCTCAGGGTACTGTGTTGCTTGAATATCCTCGAGGTTTCTCTGCACATGGTAGATGGCACGCTGAACGGCTTGTAAAGAGTCCTGCTGCTGGTGCCGCGGGAAACCGCCGTTGAACATCATCGTCGCAGCCTCCGGAACGATGACAACACCTTCGCCGATCTCTCTGCGGAACAGATCCGCCGCGGTGGTTTTACCGCCTCCTGGTCCTCCCGTGAGAACGATGCGACAACGGTGCTTGTGGTTAAGGCTTGTATCTGTTTGAGGTGATGAAGGCATGATCAATGATTATTCGTTGTCCCCATCATAGTGGAGTTAGGCCACCAAGGGAAACGAAATCATGCTCATCGAGCTAGTCCGCCAGCTATAGGCTAACTGGCAAACTCAGCGATGGTATCGCAGAGCACTTGCATATTCTCAGGTTTAGCAGAGGGGAGGATGCCGTGGCCGAGATTAAGAATGTGGCCGTGACGGCCTTGCATACCTTGAAGGAGTCGTGTGGTTTCACGGCGAACGACGTCTGGTGTGGAGGAGAGGATGAGTGGGTCAAGGTTGCCTTGGACAGAGACGTTGTCTGGCAGGGCGTCGTAGTAGCTGGGCAGATCTATGGTCCAGTCGATACTCAGAACACTGGCGCCTGTGCCAACGAGGGCGTCACGCTGGTGGGCCATGCCTTTGGCGAAAATGATGATGGGGAAGTCGGCAGGCAGGGCGTCGATGATGCGTTTGATCCATTTTAGCGACATTCCCTCGTAGTGGGAAGATGGGCAGAAGGCTCCAGCGGAATCAAAAATCTGGAGGGCATCGACACCGGCTTCAATTTCCATTTTGAAGAGGTCGATAACAGCAGAGGTGATTTTCTCCATCAGCAGCTCAAAGGTGGCAGGTTCTGAGTAATAGAGTGTTTTGAGCGCGGCGAGGTCCTTGAGGGATCCACCTTCGGTCATGTAGGCGGCGAGAGTCCAAGGAGATCCACCGAAACCAAGTAGGGTTTTGTCCTCGCCGATGGCACTGCGAGTCATGCGCAGGGCGGCCGGGAGGTAGGCGAGTTTTTCCTCGATGTCGGATGCGTCCAGGGCGTTGATTTTATCCACGGAGTCGATAATGAAGTCCATGCCGATACCTCCACCTTCACGGAAGTGATAGGGTTGGCCGAGGGCTTCGGGGATAATAAGAATATCGGAGAAAATGATGGCGGCATCCAGTGGGAAGCGTTTGAGCGGCTGCAGGGTGACCTCAGTGGCAAGCTCAGGAGACTTGACCATTTCTGTGAACGAGTATTGCTCCTTCAGAGCTCGGTATTCGGGCAGGTAGCGCCCAGCTTGGCGCATCACCCAGACTGGAGTTTGGTCAGTAGGCTCTCTGCGGATGGAGGCAAGGAATCGTTCACGGGACGTCATGACGGTGGTGTGACAGATTTCTAATGATTTTCCAGCCCATAAGTCGTGCAATTTATGGATTGATTTCACTTGCGAACATACAGAAGCGAGGTTACTGCCTAATCATGTTTGCCTTCAGCCTTCGGCTCTTATGTATAAGCATGTTCAGTCTTGTTTTTTGTGCCTCGTGCCGCAAGGCGGAACGTATCGTTGTTAATGAGAGGCGTGATCTTACCGTCGCCGACCAGGGTAATCATTCCCTTATTGCTGTAATGCCTCCTGAATGGCGTCAGGTTCCCAGCACAGAATTTAGGATGTTAAACTACCGCTTCGGAGACAGTGGAGAGGTTTTTGTTGGTCGGAGCCGTGGAGGTTTAATGCCAAACATCAATCGCTGGCTTGGTCAGTTTGGTAAGCCCGCGATAGAAAATGCTGACGAGCTCCGTAAGGTGGCGATGCTGGGTCAGGAGGGGGTCCTGGTCACTGCGTCGGGAGACTTTGCGGGGGGTATGGGCCGAGCGGCACGTAAAGATGCAGGTTTGGCGGGCGTTATCGTCGCTCTTGGTGATCAGTTGATCACGGTGAAAATGATGGGCGCTGCCGATGCCGTCGCCGCGGAGCAGGAAAGGCTGATAAAATTCTGCGAGGGCCTACGTATTAGAAGTGCCGATTCCAACTAAGCTTATTTAACGATCTATCTCGTGGCTAACTCATCATCATCCATGCCCGTTCGGCTCTTCCGTTTTTTCTCGGGTTTCGGGCTAGCGGTTACCTGTTTATTACTTCTGCTGATCCTGACGTGGCTCAGTACACTGGAGCAACCCGCTAAAGGCCTCTACGAGGTTCAGAAACGTTACTACGATGCTGAAGCATGGTATGTTGTGCCCGAACTCGATTGGTTACCCAAGATCAATGGCAAGCCAGTTTCCTTACCGCTGCCTGGGGCTTATCTCGTCAGTGCCGTTTTATTTGTGAATCTCTTTTTGGGAGGTATTCTTCGGATCCGCAAGGGTTGGAAAAATATTGGGGTGATTATCTCTCACTTTAGTATGATTAGCCTCTTGATCGCTGGATTCGTTTCCCATCATTACTCCAAAGAGGGGATCATGGCAGTTTACCAAGGTGATATATCTGACTTCGCTCAGAGCTATACGGAATACACTATTGAGGTTGCCGAGATCGTTAATGGGGAGAAAGAAAAACCCTATGTTCTTCCTACGGAGCAGCTTAAGAGCCTTGCTGCCGATCAATCTCGCGTATTTGAAATTCCAGAACTCGGCATTGAGCTCAACGTGTCTGGGTGGATGAGGAATTCTGCGCGTGTTAAGGTTGATAAAGAGGATGCCGGTAAAGATGTCATCGAAGTCGATGGCTGGGCGCTGCAATGGCTGGAGACTAATCCGACCGAGGAGCTCAATCTCGCCGGCTGCCATGTGGATGTTTTTGTTGAAGGAGAGCAGGAAAAAACAGCACGCCTCGTTCTTCATGGGGGAGATCCTAATGCCTGCACGATTACTGTTGATGGCAAGGTATATGGTCTGCGTTTGATGCGAGAGATCTGGCCTATGCCCTTTCAGGTGCGGCTTGATAAATCGATTGGCGAATATTACCCGGGAACTCGAAAGCCAAGCACCTTTCAAAGTGATATAACTCGTATTGCTGATGGCTCGGAGCAGGGCTTCCGCATCAAGATGAACGAACCTATGCGTTACGGGGGCTACACTCTCTACCAGGCGAGGTGGGAAGATAGCGGGGACCGTCCTATGTCTGGATTTGCTATCGTCAAAAACCCATCTGATCAGTGGCCTAAATACAGCCTCTATATTTCGATTTTGGGACTCACGATTCACTTTGGTATGAAGCTTGGAGGATTTGTCGGTAAATCTTCAAAAACGAAAAATAAGGAGACAACCTCCGATCAGGCAACGGCATGAGCAAAGAAAACAATAGCAAGCGGCGTTCAAAAATAGGGCGTTGGATCGCCTTCATCTTGGTAGTTTTGTTGTTGGGCGGTTATGGCCTCTACACTCTGAGGATCAACGTAAGCTCAGAAAAACCTCGGGTCATTGAAGGCTATGAGCTTTGGCAAGACGATGTGGTTGATGTTGCCCGTGATATTAGCGTGCAAGACGGTGGCCGCATTAAGCCTTTTTCTACCTGGGCTGGTTTCACCATGTTGCAGCTGCACGGGGCACGAGGCATGAAAATTGAGGCCGAGGGTGAAGTGGTTAAGATCAGCCCCGAAGAATTCATGCTGGATTGTCTGTTTCGTAGCGACTTCGCGCGGAAGCTACCCATTTTCCGAATAGATAACTCAGAGGTGATCAGCTCTCTGGCAACTGGTGACTTGCCCGAGGAAGTGCAGCGTTTGTCCGGTATTGATAATGCCAGTAAGAACGAGGTCATCAGAGAGGTGGTAAAAGATAAGGGCCGCCGAGATCGCTACAGCTTTGCCGAGCTAGAACCGATAGCGCCTATCTTGCTTGCGAGAGTGCAGAAGATCAGAAAAGAACAGGCCAATAAGGCCAAGATGACCAGCGAGCAGCGGGACACAGTCGATCTTGGCGAGAAGATATGGCTTTTCTCGGGCTTGCTTTATCACATGGACTTTGCTCGTGCTGATATCGAGATACAAGAAGGCACTCCTGCCATGGACAAGGAGCGGATGAGGAGAATGAGCTACTGGGTGAGATCCTTTCCGCTACTTCGCAAAGCGGTGCTTGAAATGCAGCCACAGGGAGAGCGGTTGCCGCCCGGCATCATGAGTTTGTTTAGCGATCTTGAGCGTAGAATGACACGCGCTTCTGAGGATATTCGCTTGCTGCCTCCTTATGCTGAGGGCTCTGAGGAATGGCTGCCGGTGGGTAAGCGTATCGAACAAGTGCTTACGGGCAAACGCGCTCACGCGGAAGCCTTGATTTCCGATATGGAAATGATGGAGGACACCTGCCTTGCTCTACGTGATGAGGGACAGAGTGCCTTCAGCAAGCAACTTGCTGCTTGGAAAAAGTCTGTCCATGACCGCATGGATCCGAAGGTGGTTGGCCAGCTTGGATCTGAGGTTGCTTATGGTAAATGGAATTACTTCTATCGGGCATTGGTCATCTTCATCGTAGCATTTGTTTTTGTTATGATCAGCTGGTTGGCGCCACGCAGCCGAGGTGGCAGGATATGTACGAAGTTCGCGGCATTGTTAGCCCTGGCTGCTCTCGGACTGATGATCGCTGGCATTACTCACCGATCCATTATCATGGAGCGCTCTCCCATTGGTAATCTATACGATACTATTCTGTTCATTGGAGCTACAGGGGTTTTAGTTTTATTACTTGTCGAGCTGCTTACTAAACGAGCGGTAGCCCTAGGGCTTGCCGTGTTCATGGGAATGGCCTGCATGTTCCTCGCGCGCCGTTACGAAATCGGGGATGCCAATGACCACATGGACCCTTTAGTCGCTGTTCTTAAATCTAATTTCTGGTTATCCACTCACGTGGTCACGGTGACCATCGGTTACATGGGGGGGCTAGCTGCTGGAGGCCTTTCAGTTATTTATCTTTTCGCCCGTGTTCTTGGTATTGATGAGGGAGATAAAAACTTCCGCCGGGCGATGACGCGTATCGCTTACGGGATGGTTTGCTTCACCCTATTTTTCAGTCTCATAGGAACGGTTCTTGGCGGTATTTGGGCAAACGATTCATGGGGTAGATTCTGGGGTTGGGACCCTAAAGAAAACGGGGCATTAATGATCGTATTATGGTGTCTTGTCGTTCTCCACGCACGCCTTGCGGGTTATCTTCGTGAGTGGGGGATACACGTCGCCGCTGTCTTTGGTGCTAACATTGTGGCCTTCTCATGGTGGCATGTGAATTCCTTGAGCACCGGCCTCCATTCCTATGGCTTTATTGATGGCCTGGGTATCATATGGGGATTTTACGGATTGCTGACTTCCGTTTGTCTAATGGGCATGATCTGCGCTTTGCTCGAAAGAAGGGGCAAGACTAAGGCTAAATCCTTGGCTACTGAGGACTAAGCTGTCAGCCGAGAACTCAAAGCAGCTCGGCTGCAATAGCATCAACAAGCATTGGGCCATTGTTAATGAGCCGTAAGTGCTGATCCTCTATTTTAGCGAGCTTGTTGGCTATTAATTGCTCTGCGCTGCCATCTGGCGAGTCAGATAAATAACACTCGGGTAAGCCTTTGGTGGTTCTCAACAGTAGGGCAATTCGCTCTGTTCGGAATGCCTCAGGACTAATGATTTCCTGATCTGACTTAGCGTGGCCTAGTGTGGCGATCGCCTGGATGTAGCGGGCAGTATCAGGTAGGTTGGTCCAGCGATTTGCAGCCACAGTGGAGACTGCGGATGGTCCTAGTCCAAGGTAGTCTTCGCCTTTCCAGTAGGCGAGGTTGTGACGAGATTCTTTGCCGGGGCGAGCATAGTTAGAGGTTTCGTAGTGGAGGAAGCCGGCGTCTATGAGTTTCTCATCCGCAAGGGAAAACATGTCCGCATTGATATCCTGATCCTCGTGATGACGGAGCTTGTCAAAAAAGGGAGTGTCCTCCTCGTAGGTGAGATTGTAAGCCGAGATGTGATCTGGGTTTAGAGAGATGGCTTGGTCTAGCGAGTGCTGCCAGTGTTCGATTGTTTGCCCTGGGACGGAAAACATGAGGTCGATGTTGACCTCCTCTAACCCGGCTTGTTTGAGAATCTGCACGGCCTCCGCTGCTTCCTCGGGTGTATGTTCCCGGCCGAGGGTCTTAAGCACGGGAGCTGCAAAAGACTGGATGCCAAGCGAGACTCGGTTGACCCCGAGTTCTTTGAATAGCTTGGCTTTGCTTACGCCGAAGGTCGCTGGATTAGCTTCAAGGGTGATATGAGTGTTCTCCAGAGGAAGAGCGTCATGCAGGCCTTCGAAGAGCTCGGTGAGGTGACTGGGCGAGAGCATCGAAGGCGTTCCGCCACCCAGATAGAGGGTTGTGATATCGGCAAGATGATGGTCAGCGCTTGCACGGCTGGCCTCTTCGATGACTGCCTTGATGAAGGCCTGTTGATCAGTACCCCCTGGAGTGTGCTTATAGAATGAGCAATACGGGCAGATCCGGTGGCAGAAGGGAATGTGAATGTAGACAATCAATGGACAAAATTTTAATCCGAGATTTGAAATTATCTAGATCGTCATGGCGGAGAAGCCACCATCGACTGTGATTTCCGTACCAGTAATAAATGAGCCTGCCTTATTAGAAGCCAGCATAAGTGTAGCGCCTGTCAGCTCGCCGGCAGTGCCGAAGCGGGACATGGGAGTGTGGCGTAAAATTTCCAGTGCACGTGTCTCGTCACCTTTTTGTGATGCCTCTGCGGACGGGAAAAAACCTGGCACCAGTGTATTGACCCGAATGTCGTACTCGGCCCATTCACGGGCTAGGTTTTTGGTGAGGTTGTGCACCGCAGCTTTAGCGGCGGCATAGCCAAAGACTCCTGAAACAGGCATAGTTCCCGCCATTGATCCCATGTTGATGATGCTGCATGGTTCATGGTGATCGATGAAAAATTGGCCGAAGATCTGGCAGGCACGGAAGACGCTTTTGAAGTTTATATCCATCAGCGAAGTAAGTTCCTCCTCGGTGATTTCCAAGAAGGGGGTAGCTGATCCAAGGCCAGCGCCATTGACGAGAATATCGACTTTTCCTGAACGCAGTAGCACGGCAGTAAGTAAATCATCAATCTCCTGGCGTTGACTGACATCCGCCTTGTGGAACCAAGATTTGCCGCCGAACGCATCAATGGCGGCGAGTTTGTCGATGGCATTTTCAGGATTGCGGCCCACTAAGATGACCTCCGCGCCGGCACGGGCAAGTGCTACACCCATGGTGCCACAGAGATTGCCAGTGCCGCCAATAACAACGGCAACTTGGCCAGAGAGATCGAAGAGTGTTGAGTTGGGTTCCACGAGATGAGGGGTGTTCAGTGCCTGTTAAATTTTTTTCTCGATCATGGCATTCGCCTTAAGGCGCTCAATCCAGCGGTCGTTTTTGTCTTTGTTTTTACGACTGCGAACTCGAGATTCCATTCTGCCCTTCACTGCTTCAAGAGTGGGAGTAGGGCCGAGGTGTTTTTTGTCGAGTCGGACAATGGTGTAGCCTCTGGTGTCTTCGAGTGGGCCGAGGATTTCACCTGTTGGTGTTTCCATCAGAATGGCGGCGAATGCGGGAGAGAGGTCGGTGCGTTTGGTTTTACCAACCTTGCCGCCATCTTGTGCGTATGAGTCTACCGAGTATTCTTTGGCCAAACCTTCAAAGGCCTCACCTTTTTTGAGGCGAGCTACAATATCTTCTGCGAGCTGTAGTTGGGTTTCTGGCGTTACCAGAGCGTCTGATGGGTTGGTTTTGGCAATGTAGATTTTGTGGTATTCCAGTGCGTCGCCGGTGATGTCACGCATTTTTGATTTGTGCTCGTTGTATTCAGCAGCAATCTCTCTGGGCATTGGTGGAGTCGCATTTTTGAACTGTTGGGAGCGCATGGCTTGCACGATGAGTTTCTTCTCTGTCTCGCGGCGGTGTTGGGCGGGCGTGACACCAGCTTGGCGTAGCGATTTATTGAATTCAGAGCGGTTGTTGTTGTAGAGTGACCTGATCTGACGATCGATTTCTTGGTCGATGGCATAGGGTGGGAACTGGCGGTCTCCGGTGCGAACTCTGAACTCAGAAAGAATAAGCTCACGTTCGATGAGGCTGTCTAGGATCTCATTGCGAGCCTTATTAATGAGCTCATTATACTGCGCTCCTTTACGTGGCATGGATGCACTGAGTTGCTGCCGATAGGGGGTGAGGTGGTAATTTAACTCGTTCTTGGTAATGACACGGCCGTTAACCTTTGCTGCGATGCCAGTCACTTCACGAGCTGAAGCATCTGTGCTGAAAAGCGCAAGAGTTAGAAGAGTGACAAGAGCGACAAGGGGTGTGAGGTAGATGTGAAATGCTTTTTTGAAGGTAGTCATGGGATGGCTATGATATGAATCTATTAGATTTTTTAGATGGAGCTTTCAGATATTTGGCGAGCACTTTGATGAGCGCATTAGCGAACACTTTGACGAGCAGTATTGTTGCTTATAATTCATAGCTCAATATGACCTGCGTCAAAGCTAAATATGAGGCTATCTGTGTTCTCGTCAACTGGAGATTGGTCGTTTGGGAGCAGTAAAATTAGGGTGGTTGTTTAAGCTTAAATAGATTGCAGCATATCGAGTGCTTCTTTGATTTTTCCAGAGGGCTTTGTGGCGTCGAGGCGAGGGAATCGTTTGCCGGTGAGGAAGATGTAGTTGCCGTTTCTTGTTAGCATGAGTCGCTGCTCGCGTATTTCAATACTGCTAATGTTGGCCTTGGCCGCTGTAAGCTTAAGTTCTGTTGCCAGTAGTAGATTCACTACCGGCTGTGGGGCCTTGCCAAAACGATCCTGCCAGCGTGTTCTGAGAGCCTTGAGTTCTTTAAGTGAGATCAGCTCGGCTAGCTCCTTGTAGGCTGATATACGCAGTCTAGCCTCCGGCATATAGTTCGCAGGGAGATACGCTCGGAGAGTTTCCTTGGTGTCGTCACCTTGATTTAAGTCGAGCTCGTTGAAGGAGAGGAAGTCAGCACGCAAGGTCACGTCTACACGCGTAGAGGACCTACCAGTGCTTAGCTGGTCAATGGATTGGCGTAGGAGCTGGCAATAGAGATCAAAGCCGACGGCGGCGATATGGCCTGATTGTTTTGTGCCTAATAGGTTTCCTGCGCCCCGAATTTCGAGGTCTCGCATGGCGATTTTGAAGCCAGACCCCAGAGCGGTATACTGCTGGATGGCGTTGATGCGCTTACGTGCATCGCCATTGATCAGGTCCCTGGGTAAGAGGAGTATGGCGTAGGCTTGGCCTCCTGCGCGTCCCACGCGGCCGCGTAGCTGATAGAGGTCTGCTAGCCCGAAGCGATCGGCACGATCAATGATTATGGTATTGGCATTGGGGATATCGATGCCGCTCTCGATAATGGTGGTTGCCAGTAGGATATCTGCTTTTCCTTGCACAAAAGTGCGCATCACCACCTCCAGCTCGTCTTTTTCCATCTGGCCGTGGCCGACAACACAGCTTGCCTCAGGGACAATCTTGTTGAGCATGGATTTCATCTGCTCGATGCTTTGCACGCGATTATGGAGGAAAAAGATCTGGCCGCCTCGTTTCAGCTCTCTGCGTATCGAGTCACGAATGATGCGTTCGTCGTAACCGTGAATGGCGGTGTTGATGGGGACTTTTCCGGGGAGGGGAGTATCAATGGAAGACATGTCCCTTGCTCCCATTAGTGAGAGGTAGAGGGTACGAGGAATGGGGGTTGCGGAGAGTGTGAGAACATCAATGTTGGCAAACATCTCTTTGAAGCGTTCTTTGTGCTTCACACCAAAGCGTTGCTCTTCATCAATGATGGCAATGCCTAGATCTTTGTAGGCGACGTCCTTGGAAATCAAGCGGTGAGTGCCAATGACGATATCTACGGATCCATCTTTGAGCCCTTCAAGAGTTGCTCTCACTTCACTGGCTTTTCGGAACCGGTTGAGAAGTTCGATGCGCAGCGGGTAATCGCTCATACGCTCGCGGAATGTGCGCCAGTGTTGCTCGGCTAGCACGGTGGTGGGGACAAGGATGGCTGCCTGTTTGCCTCCCGTTACCGCCTTGAAAACGGCACGAATGGCCACTTCTGTTTTGCCAAAGCCAACGTCTCCACAGATCAGCCTGTCCATCGGTTTGTCCGACTCCATGTCAGCTTTGGTGTCATCGATGGCGTCTCTCTGGCCCGTGGTCAGGGTGTGGTGAAACGAGTTTTCAAACTCCCATACCCAGCGTGTGTCCGGGGGGTGTGCGTAGCCGCGTGCCGTTTGTCTCTGCGCCTGTATCTGGAGCAGCTTGGCAGCGTAATCGAGAATTGATTTCTCTGCAGATTTACGAGCCTTACTCCAAGAAGTGGACCCTAGTTTGGTAAGCTCTGGCTCTTTACCACCTAGTCCCACATACTTGGACAGAAGATGAGACTGGTCGAGTGGCACACTCAGGGTGCTGCCGTTGTGATAGCCAATATGTATTTCCTCGTGCCCTTCTTCATTGGTCTCAATGCCCGCGTATTTGCCAATGCCATACTCAGCATGCACCACGAGATCTCCCCAATTGATATCCTCAAGTGCTGTCTGGGCACGTGCTTTGCGCTGGTGGTCGAGATGGTTGGTTTTCCTCCGGCGTTGGGGTGTTTGATACCTACCAAATAGCTCTGCGGAAGAAATGAAGGCTAGCTTTGAACTGGGCACGGTGAATCCTTGGATCAGTTCTCCAAAGAGCGGGGTGATTTCTGCAGAACTAAAAAAGTCATCGTGTATGAGTTCCTTAAAGCGCTCCTTTTCACCGAGGTTAGAAAAGGTGATGAAGATGTGCCATTCTTCGGCTCTCCAGTCGGCTATTTGCTGAAAGAAACGATGCCGGCGAGTTTCATTGAGGATGAAATCACCAGCTTCAAAGGTGCCAAGCGGGCTGCCTGCACAGAGGGGAGTGAGAGAGGGGTCGCCATCGTTTTTGATGATGCCATCATAGTGGGCAGGAAGATGATCACCTGCAGCAATGAGCCGGTCGTTTTCACCAAGGTAGTCGGCGACAGAGGATGTCTGCCCGGTGTTGGAGAGCGTAATCTGAGCCTCTTTGACGCGGTGCGTGGATATTTGAGAGTCGATATCAAACTTGCGCAGCGATTCGATTTCAGTATCAAAAAATTCAATTCTCAGCGGAGCGGAGGCATGCCATGAAAAGAGATCGATGATACCTCCACGACGGGCCAGTTGACCGTGAGCATGCACTTGGCTGACCCGTTCATAACCATTGGCAATGATCTTTTTTTCGAAGGATTCAGGATCATGATGCTCGCCGATGGCAAGCTTGAGAGCGGCGTCTTTAAGGCTAGATATTGAGGGCGCAGTATCGAGCAGGGAATCAGGTGAAAGAATGAGTAATTCTTGTTTTTTAGCGGTGGGTTCCGCGCAAAGGTGATTGAGCACCGCTAGGCGCGCAGCCAGAGTCTCTGGCGCCGTATTGATGCTTTGGTCATCATCAGCTGGTAACTCAGGAAGAACCAAGGCTTTGATGTTCCAAAGCTCTAACTCGGCAGCAATGCGATCTCTTACTCTTGGGTTCGGGTGGGTCAGCCAAATCCTGCTGTTTTTCCGGGTAGCATGCATGCTGTGGCAGGCCAGTGCGGTGACAAAAGAGTAGGCGGCGTCATCCACAGATGGGAACTCAACAGGCTCCTTTATCCTTGGGTCGTGTACAAGAGCTTCCAGCCGTTTCTTAAATGAAGCGGAGCTCATTGCTTCGATAATTCCTGCTGCACCCTTGGGAGGCGAGGGAGGCATCGAATCTTTGGTTGGAGTCGTTTTTGACACCGGTGAAGTGGTATACTGCTGTGTTGCCCAGAGAGCAAGAGGCATGATGCGGGGTGTCACACTTAGTGATATCGCCAAAATAGTTGAAATGGGCACTTTCGTCGCTGAGTATTGTAGGTTACTAATGAGTCATGAGATCGGGGTTAATGAGGATATTACAGTCTTTGCTGTGTATCGGCATCACTGTGATGCTGAGTTCCTGCTCCTCCTCGAGCACGTCCTCGTCTTATAATCGATCTGGGGTAGGCTCTGATTACGGAGCCACCGCCTCGCTAAAAGGGCAACTGGTGCCTCCCACTGCGCAGAAAAGCGCTGCTACGCTATATAGGGAGGCCAATGTGAAGCAGGACTTGATTCCGCGAGGCCGACATGCCCGAAAGTATCACCGCAGCATGCAGCCGCGTTATATTACCATTCACAGCACGCAGAACTTTTCCCGTGGAGCCGATGCCCTGCGACATTCTGAGGCTCTTAAAAACGGCAAGCTTCGTGCTCGTAAGATGCGTGGATTTAACCGTATTGGCTATTTAGTCTGGCACTTTAGCGTCGATGAGGACCGAGCCGTGCAGCATTTACCAACCAACGAGCAAGGTGAGCATGCTGATTTTAGTGGGCCTGGTAACCGCTACTCCATCGGTATCGAAATGTGTGAAAACAGGGGCAATAGCAGGACCGCCACGATCGAACGCACCGCCAAGCTGACGGCCTACCTGATGCAAAAGCATGATATTTCACTGCGTAAAGTGGTACCCCACTACCACTGGCCGCGCCGTGGCTTGAGCCAACCGCATAAAAATTGCCCTCACTACCTTCTCGATAACGGCCATCCCGGAGGTAAGTGGCAGTGGTTTCTTGCCAAGGTGAATAAACATTACCAAGCCATCGGTGGCTCGAACCCTCAGCCTAGTGGCCCATCCATTAACAGCTACGGTCAGATCGTTACATCCTCGGCAGCGCCATCTGCCATTAAAGAAAAAGTAGATGCACCTGTAAGCTCTCGCTACCACACGGTCAAAAAAGGCGACACCTTATCAGCTTTGTCACGTCGTTATGGTGTCTCAGTGTCGACGATTCAGCGTGCCAATGGCTTGCGCAGCAGTGTCATTGTTCTAGGTAAAAAGCTGCGCATCCCAGCTTCCTGAATGTTTGTTTGAAGAGGCGAATTTCGTTTTTTAGATATGTCTGACGTCTGGTATCAATGTGACCGCTGCACCGCCTGCTGCAAGTGGCCGGGGGACGTACGGGTGGAGGACGATGAGATCGAAAAGATCGCCGAGTTTCTGGGCATGGAGACCCAGCTCTTTATTGAGAAATACACCCGTCTGCGCACCAACCGGACCGGCCTATCTCTGATCGAAAAAGAGAACCACGAGTGCATCATGCTCGATGGCGAGTCCTGCCGAATCAATCCAGTCAAACCCGAGCAATGCCGCGGCTTTCCCAACAAGTGGAATTTCCCAGGCTGGCAGCAGGTGTGTCAGGCGAAGGCGGTGCCGATGGCCAAGGCCAAGGCGATGGGACTGGTGGAGTGAGCGGGGGCTGCGGTTAACGACGAAGGCTCGATTAAGCCCGGCGCCGGTGGAGACTGATGCCCATGAATCCTGCGAGTAGTAGCAAAGCGCTGGACGGCTCAGGGACGGCGTTTAATACTAATGTTGTGTTGTAACCCATGTCTTCAAACGAGCCGAGGGTGGTATCACTGATGTAGCTGCCGCCGTTCAGCCAACCGCTCATCAGCATAAGATTCATGTCCTGCCCATCACTGATACGTGTGATTCCAGTCGCAAAGCCGCCATCACCTTCATCCCAATGGCCATTGGCGGTTCCACCGCCACCACCAAGTTCGACCGGAACAAAAGTAGCTGATTCCTGACCGACAAACTCCTGCTGAAAAGCGGCCAAACCAATCTCACCTGTATATTGGCCGGTTCCGTCAACGTAGAGTTCTTGAAATCCTGTGGCAACACCGCCTGTAGCGTCTGAAGCACTCCACAGTGTTCCAATGCCAATGACGTGTGCCATTTCGTGCAGAATAACCGCCTCCAATGTGCCGGCAGTTTCAAGTACGGCAACATCAGCGGAATCAAAGTTCATGGAACCTGTGAGCGCATAGAGGTAGGATCCTCCAAAAGTATTACCGGTTTCCCAACCAGCAGAGCCTAAAGTGCCGCCCGCGCCATCTATGAAGGGATTGTCGGCACTGATCGTCAAGGTAGTGCCAGTAGTAACGCCGGTCGTTTTATAACTAGTGATCAAATTTTCCCAAGTGGCCTCGGCGTTGGTGAAGGCTGCCTGCTGGCTGGTAGTGAATGTGCTCGAACCAAAATCGATAACAATATCAAACACGGTAACTGCATGTGATGCGGTGGTGAGTGCTAGAGCAAGTGTTAGTGATGAAAGTTGTTTTCTCATGTGTGTGGTATGGGGTTGTGGAGAGACAGAGCTTGTGAGTAGTCACCAGCATGTCGAAAAACCGCTGATAAGCATGGAGTACTATTTTTAGTACTACAGTTGACGCGGCATCCGCAAGGCATAAATACTAAGTATTTATTGATAATCAAGTGATTAGCTCGCTCAAGGTGCGTTCGATCTCGTGGTGTTTGTCCTCGTCGAGGACCTTGGAGCCATCCGGCCATGTGACGTAAAGGGTGTCCATGGCGGCTCCTTTTTCGGTGCAGATGCGGGCGTGTACGGTGGCTAGGCCGAGGCGGTCAA
>Ga0206125_10003202_pt1 | contig 16085 bp, 16 predicted proteins | sample Helgoland_Spring_4_FD_148598 | JGI IMG/M metagenome (GOLD analysis project Ga0206125, IMG submission 148598) | Pelagic subsurface seawater microbial communities from Kabeltonne, Helgoland, North Sea - Helgoland_Spring_Bloom_20160331_1 | ecosystem: Environmental > Aquatic > Marine > Epipelagic ... | reverse complement strand
CATCCTCATCCTCATCCTCATCCTCATCCTCATCCTCTATGGTCAGAACTTTCGGCGATTTTTTCAAGGTGGTTGGGTCCTCCGATTCATCATCCTCATCCTCATCCTCTATGGTCAGAACTTTCGGCAATTCTTTTAAGGTGGTTGGGTCCTCCGATTCAACTGGGTCGTCCTGGGCGTCCTGGGCGACCATTTCATCATACGAAGGTGGGGCATTACGTTTTTTTGTTATACTAGTTATATTAATTATATTTTCATTTTCATTTTTTCCATTTCCACTCATTTTATAATATAAACACAGAAAATAATTAAAATTATTGTAAAATAATTAAAATTATTGTAAAATAATATAGGTTAACTATATGTATATATTTTTTGCTCTTTTAAGTGCACTACTTCTTAGTTTTTCGGATATATTAGCAAAATACTCATTAGATAAAGGAACCTCTAATTTTGAATATATCTTTTGGAGTCATGGTATAATATATATTTCGTGTATTATTATTCTACTTATTTATTTAGGTTTTAGACCTTTAAAATTGTTGTTAAACAAAGATAAAATTAAAGATATATTAAAAATAAAATTTGATAATACAAGATATGCTATTATTCTTTCAGGTATTTGTGGGTTTTTAGCATTAATTACTATAATATACACCTTTACAATATCGAAAAATATAGGATATACCGTGGCAATTATAAGCACTACATGCCTATTCTCATTAATATTATCCTATTTTTTCCTTGGATCACCCATTATCCCCAAGGGACTTATTGGTATATTATGTATACTTGTGGGTGTATATTTAATAGGAACGTGTGGTAACTCATTTCCGAATCCTTAAGTAATTTGGATGTCTAGGAACACCCTTAGCCGATAATCCCATATAAGTAAATGTTACGGTTGTTCCTATTGGGTGCGTCTTCAAATAATTAGTGCGTATAGAATCGTCCATTCCAGAAATATTAAATTTTATTTTAGGATTTTTAATTAATTCACATTTAAACGCACCTAACATATTAGAATATTTCCCAGTTCCTTTATTATGTCCAACAATTTTACATTCATCGTCGAATAGTTGTTTTACTTTTAATAAATGACTGCTTCGTTTTCCCTCATATGGACTATGTGGTGATCTTAACATTATTCCTTCGGCACCCTTTCCCACTAATTTATCAAACATATTATATAATTCCAATTCATTTTTAATCTTTTTTTGTGTAGTATATTTTAAAGGACATACACCTTTATTATTTTTACAACTATCACTTATTATTTTCTTTATTTTAGATTGTCTAACTTCAAAATCTCCATCAATACTCGGTGAATCAAATATTTGATATTTAACCTTTGCTTTCTCCCATGCGTTTTCTGCTACATCTTTCCTTCTAAGTAATCCATGTTTCTCAAATGATTCGCGTCCAATAAATAATTCGCCATCTAATGCTGTATCCTCTGGTAACCACCGTTTAAACGACTTCGGTGCTAGAAAAATATTTCCATTTCGTGACACAAAATCTTTACCATTCCATATCGCCCTATACCCATCGTATTTTTCGGAAGCATACCATCCATCGGGTGCTTTAGTATAACCGTTTGGTGCAGCCCTAATCTTACCCGATTTATGATCCTTAAATGTATGTGCTAACATAATACCATTTATCTTTAAAGTTAATTTAGCTGGTTTCGAGGGGGTCGATGGTTTAACTACTTTCACTCGGTTCGAGGGGGTCGCTGATTTAACACATCTATTTGTAACCGGATTTAATACTTTACCAGTGGGACATACCTTTTTACTCGATTGTTTCGAGGGGGTCGATGGTTTAACTACTTTCACTCGGTTCGAGGGGGTCGCTGATTTAACACATCTATTTGTAACCGGATTTAATACTTTACCAGTGGGACATACCTTTTTACTAGATGGTTTCGAGGGGGTCGATGGTTTAACTACTTTCACTCGGTTCGAGGGGGTCGCTGATTTAACACATCTATTTGTAACCGGATTTAATACTTTACCAGTGGGACATACCTTTTTACTAGATGGTTTCGAGGGGGTCGCTCGTTTCACTAATAGTTTAATATCTTTCCAATAGTCATCTAAATTCCATTTTTTATGTGTTTTAAAGCCTTTTAATTTACCATCTACCAATTTACTATCATAAATTGTTCTTATAAAATCATCGGTATCGAGTTCTAAATTACCTTCTGTATCACGAACAGCTTCATTATAATACACTTTATTTTTATCTAATTGTGTTTTAGTATAATGAAATTTATATAAAATTATAGCATTTCGCATATTAATATTAATAGTAACATTGTCTTGAATGTGGACATCAATTAGATTATTCATAATACTTTTTATTTTAGAATTTAAAAATAGTTTAGATTTTATAGGATTTGGCATTACTTCACCTTTATCTAACACTAATTTTAATTGTAATGTATATTCGCGCGTTTTATCTATTAAAGACTTTTTAACTTTAAGGGTTGGTATTTTTTTTATAGTGTTATATTTAGATAACTTTTTATATTTTACCCAACGACCACCACTTTTAATCCATATATTTCCATCTAAACCCTTTGATTTTTCGCCTTCTATTAACATTCTAGCACATAACCCCAAACCCTTAGGACTCGGTTCCGTACCTTTAAACTTACATTTAATATCAGTCTGTATACTATTATATGAGTATCCAGATGGCGTTTTTCTAATTTGAGTTTGTGGTGGTGGTGAAATTAGATTCGAATTTGTTGGTTTTATACTGGATGCTGGTTTTATACTTTTAATTGATATAGTAAATAATCCAAATAATTCACTATTTGATAAATGATATATAAGGTCTGATTTATTAGATGCACGTATGGAATCGTTTATATTTGATTTGATATCAGCGTCATTAATATTGGATGTTTTTTGAAACGCATCGTCCAATAAACTATCCGATATAGATTCTTTAATGTTTAAAATAAAACTTAGTTCCATATTTTTATTAAAAGAAATATTAGATACATCATATACAAATTGATAATATGTTAAATCTTCTATAATATTTGTTATTTTAGATTTAATAAAATTATATTGGTCATTCTTATTTAGGTTTAATTTTTTATGGTCGTTATTATCATATATAAATTTTAATATAATATTATAATATTTCATATACAATATATTTATAAAATAAAATAAAATTAAATAAAATTAAAAAAAATAAAATAAAATTAATTGTCCCATGGATAAACGACCCAGCTATCATCTATATTTTCACAAGACATATAATGTATATCATCATCAAACTCGCACGATTTCGATTTAATTTTATTTTGTAATACAAATATTCCTATATTTTTAGCATTATTGAGCGATTTTAAACGCTCCACACAAAACCCTAATGTTTGTCTAGTATCATCGATTTCATCTATTATAAGAACTTTTTTATCTTTTAAATTTAGAGTGATCCATTGCAACACATTCACCTCTGCTTTTTTTAAAGTATCATCGTATAAAGATACCGTAACCACATATATAGGTTTATTTATATAATTGCGAATTATTCTGCTTGGAATTAATCCACCCCCACCAATTGCGATAACAATATCCGGATTATAATCCGTGATTTTACTAACATTTTTTTCAATTAACTTTGTAATATCTTCATAATTGTAGTAAAGTTTATCCATATACATTATTTATTACTAAATACTTAAATATTTTAATTATATATATATATTATGAAACTATATGATACATATTTCGATGAATACATTAATATAACACCATCTTTATATGATTGTTTAAATATAAGCGATTATAAACATTTAAAAAACAGAATGGAAAATCCACTATCTTTAGATAACATCGAAAAACAAAAGGAATTACATACCAAATATTTGAAAATATTATATAAAAAGAAAAACCCTAATATATATGATAAAACACTAATTTATATTTGTAATGATGTGCTTGAATCGTATAAATATAATTTTGAATTAACACCTATAAACCATCAAGAAAACATATTATATTATATTCTTGAAATGGCGAGTGGTGAAGGTATTTACACTTTTAATAAACAACAAGATTACACCGATTTTATCACTAAAATGTGTAATTTTAGTGAAATAGTAGATTCAATTATTTATAATATGAAAAAGGGAATCGTATTAAAATATACATTACCTAAACTATTAGTTGAAAAACTTATTTCACAAATAGCAAAATTACTTACTAATAAATCATATTTAAATAATTCAATTAATTTTAAACTAAAATTTGATTTTAATGCTAAATGTGCCTCCATATTTGTCCCCCCATTAAGAACATTAAGCACATTTTTAAAAACTGAATATTTACCTAAATCAAGAACTAGTATAGGAATGGTTGGACTACCAAATGGAATAAAAGAATATAAATACCTAGTAAAAAGTTCCACTACTTTAAAAGATATTACAGTGGGTAGTATTCATGAATATGGAGTATCCGAAGTTAAACGTATATATGAAGAAATGTATAAAATAAAAGATAAATTAGAATTTAAGGGGACACTAAAACAATTTAATAGTTGGTTGTCTAAACGTAGAGACCTTAATTTTAAATCTAAATCTGATGTATTGGATAACTATAAGAATGAACTTAAGTCTATTAATAATACTATAATGAAAACGCAATTTTATAACAACATTAAAGGTAAATGTCAAATTATACCGGTTCCTAAATCCAATGAAGATTTTTCGGCAGAAGCCTATTATATGGGAGGTGATTTAGAACAAACACGCCCCGGAAAATTCTACATTAATCTTAAAAATATTAAAGAAAATAATAAGATTGAAATAGAATCTCTCACGTTGCATGAAGCTAATCCAGGTCATCATTACCAAATTACCTATGTTAATGAAAGTGTCAAAATACCATTGTTTCTTAAATGTTACCCGAATGATGCCTATCAAGAAGGATGGGCGTTATATTGTGAAAATCTCGGTAAATATAAAACATATGAAAGCTATTATGGTAAACTTGTTTTAGAAATGATCCGCGCTTTAAGACTAGTCGTTGATACGGGAATTCATTACTACGGATGGTCTTACACTAAAACATTTAATTATTATAAAAAATATAGTTTTGATACTGATTCTAAAATACATGACCAAATTTTAAGGTATATAGCATTACCGAGTCAAGCATTATCCTATAAAATAGGCGAACGCATTATATTAGACCTAAAAAAACACTTTAAATCAGATTTAAACACTAAAAATAATTCATCTAAGGAATTCCATAAAAAAATATTAGAACACGGGGCAATACCCCTTGAAATTTTAAAAGAATTATTTTAAATTAAAAATTGATTATTTATTTATATTAATATTTCCATTAATTATGTCTATTACATCAATGAACGGTATATCTACAATGTCTGATGAAAGGGGTGTAAATTGTGTAAATAATAAACATCTACAAATTGTTAATATATTAGTAGAATTACAAGACCTAATACCAGATATTATTATGGATAAATGTGACTATGACATTTTAAATAACTTATGTATTGAAATGAATCATATTCCACGAATTTCATTATTAGGTAAATCTGGCGATGGTAAATCTTCATTAATTAATAAATTATTAAAAAAACCAAATTTATTAGATACATTTTCTAAAGGTGGTGGGGCAGTTACCAGTTGTCCATATGAATTATTTTATGGCGAAACTGCCAGGTTTGAAATAGAATATGAAGATTTGAATACAATAGACGAAGATTGTAAAAAAGATATTTTAATTAGTAAAGATAAAATGGATGAATTACACTTTAATATTAAATGGGATGAAAATTTAGGTGAATTAATAGAATTATTGGTTAAAGAAAAAGTAAGTTTTAATAAAAAATACCCATCAGATTATATTAATAATAAACCTTTATCAAAAGCACTATCGTTTTATAAAAAAAAACATAAACTTACAACTGAAGGATTTTCATTTAAAATATTACCATTGATTAAAAATATTAAAATATACTTACCATGCGACATTTTAAACAAAGTAACATTGGTCGATTTGCCTGGATTAAATGACACATGTCAATATAGAATTAAACGAACCGAAAAATATTTAGATGAACACACAAATATTATTGCTCTAATTGATGATTGTCAACGTATTACATCAGATGACTTTATTGATAAAACTTTAAACACATATATAATAAATTCTATTATTAGAAATAATATAAAAGATATATTAATTGTTGGGACAAAATCTGATCAAAAATTTAAGGAAATAAAATCACAATTACGGTCTGGTAATAGTATTGATAGTGATAGTGCTGATAGTGATAGTGATAGTGATAGTGCTGATGGTGATAGTGCTGATAGTGATAGTGATAGTGATAGTGATGGTGCTGCTGCTGCTGGTGATGGTAGTGATGATGATAGTGATGGTGCTGATAAAGAATATAATTCAGGCAAAATCGAGCGAATATTTAACAAAAATATTATGGATATAACTCGTAGTTTGAAACAAAAAATTATGGATAACGAATCATTATCGATAAGAAATATCACTAATGATGATATTCATATTGTTATGACTTCATCCGAATTACGTAAATCACTATCAAATATCGAATTATTAAACTCTACCATATGTGATATAATAAAATATAGAAATATTAAATTAAAATCGGAATTTAAAAAAATTATTTCCAAATTATATAGGAATTTTGACGATTATATTAACAGACCGACAAAGGAGATTAAAGAATATACAATAAATTTAATTGAACATGAATTCGAACAATTAATTAAAGATATCAAATTAAAATATAGTATTTTAGAGGATGATATGAAAATAACTGGTCCATTATTTACTTTAGACACTACTAAAATTATTAAAAAAAACTTAGAACCCATCAAAGAATCTTGTATTGATGTACATGGTTCAACTTCTACAGCTATTGTAAAAAAATTAGTTCACGTATCGAGTAATAATATAAAATATGATATTAATGAAAATATTATCCATGAAATCCACACTTCATTTTTAAACCAAATTTCACCTTACATAACTAAATTAAATTGTTCTATTAATAAAACAAAATCACACGATATTACATGTATTAACGATGGTAATATGTGTAAATTAATTCAACAAATATATCCAGACACATATGATTGTGATAATATTAAAGAATATGAATTAGAATTAAATACTATATTAAAAGATGTTAAAACCGATAAAACCGCTGTCACCGATTCTATATATAAAAATATTATAGCAAGTTCTTTAACAATAATTACAGATGAAGTAAAATTATTATTACAAGACTATAAGGACCGAGCAAATGAAAATTATGGAAATGGAACATCTATTAAATCAAGACAATTAATAACTGAACTTTATACAGAAGGTATAAATAACCTATGTATGATACTGGATACAAAACTTATAAATTCATTTAATATACATCTGGATGATGAACAATATTATATTAACTACAATATAGAAATGGTTATGACATCTTTTAAACAACGCTATATTAAACAACATATAGATTTATCTAATTGTTTAGAAAAATTTAATGAACTGAACTTAGCTTATTTAAGTATTGAATAATATCTATTACATGTATTATTTATTTTATTTTTGGCTGTTGTACTATTGAAACATACTCCTAAATCTATATCAAATTATATAATAATATTTTACCTAGTATCTAAAAGATTACTATTATTTTTTATTCAATCTTTTTTGAAAAAGATTACTATTATTTTTTATTCAATCTTTTTTGAAAAAGATTAGACAAAAAATAAATCTTTCTTAATATTAATGAAGTCGAGAAAAGTAAAAAGTGTTTGGAGAAATATTAAGTTCCCAAAATCTATTAAAAAAATGTGTGTTCCAAATACATCGAATACTCTTAGAAGTGCGGTTGTTCGGAGACATTTGAAAAATGGATCTTGGGAAAAACATATATCTAAACTATTATATGATAATGCACGTCCTAATACAAATGTAATTGATATTGGAGCATTTATAGGAACACATACATTAGCATTATCGGATATAAGTTCTAAGGGTAATGGAACAGTGTATTCGTTTGAACCGCAACCTTGGGCCTGCGACACCATAAAATCAAGCATCAAAGCAAACAACATTAAAAATGTAAAAGTTTATAATATAGCACTATCAAATAAGTCAGGTTCTATACAATTTTGTAGTGATAATACGGGTGGTTCTACAATTTGTACTGAAAAAAATAAATCAATTAATAGTTGGAATAGTAATTATAATGTTAAAATGCGTCCTCTCGATTCATACAATTTTAAAAATATTTCTATTATGAAAATAGATGTTGAAGGACATGAAATCTCTGTCTTAGAAGGCGCATTAAACACAATTAACCGAAACCGACCTAAAATTTTAATAGAAGTGTGGAATAGACCCAAAAGACAAAAAGAATTCTTAGCTTTTATGCGAAAAATAAATTATAAAGTTAAGAAAATTTCAGGTGAAGACTATTTATGTTCCCCTAAATAGCCTACTATTTTATCCTAATATTAATTCTATATAAATATTTAAAGATATTTTAAATTCTTAGTATTATTTATGAATATATTAAATCATATTCCTAAATCTATTTCAAAATTACATCATACTATTCTACCAATAGGTGCAAACGGTTCGTATATTTTTACTGAATCGTCAAAATATTTAGATTTAACTTCTGGTATAGGTGCTCTTAGTACTGGACATAATCATCCCAAAGTAGTTGAAAAAGTTAAGCTTCAACTTGAAAGCTACGTTCATATGCCGCAACAAATATACAAATCCCACCCAATACAAATAGAATTAACTGAAAAAATACTTAAAATAATGCCTAATAAAAAATTAGATACTATTTTTTATGTTAGTACAGGTTCGGAAGCCACAGACAATGCTATAAAAATCGCACGAAATTATACTAAAAAATCAAATATTATTTCTATAAATGGTGGGTTTCATGGACGAACCATCGGGGCATTATCTATTACAAGTTCAAATTTAAATTGTAAACGAGGTATTGCCCCGCTTTTATCAAATACGTATTTTTGTAGTGATGATACAAAAGAATCATTAGATATATTATTAATGTTCCAATCCGCACCCGAAGACACCGCTGCTATAATTTTTGAATCGGTGCAGGGTGAAGGTGGTGTTAAATCTATTAATCAAGAATTTCTTAAATATGCTGAAAAAATATGTAATGAAAATAATATTATGCTTATAGCTGATGAGGTTCAATGTGGAGCATTCCGAACCGGTTCATGGTGGAATTTTACACAAAAAAATATAGAACCTGATATTATAACATTCGCAAAAGGAATTGGTAGTGGTTATCCTATTGCTGGTGTAGTCTCATCATCCGAAATAATGAACAATTTATCGCCAGGTCTATTAGGCGGCACCTATGGTGGTAATGCTATTTCAAGCGCCGCGGCTTCTGCTACAATTGATGTTTTAAATAATCCGGTTCTACAACAGAATGTGACTGAATATGGAACCTACATTAATAACGCATTAAAAGATTTAGAACTAATCCAAGAAATAAGACAATATGGTCTAATGATCGGGATTCAATTTAAGGATACCATTACATCAGATATCGTGAATAAATTGCGCGACCGAAATATATTAGTGTTAGTTGCCGGTAATAATAATCAGTATATTAGACTTCTACCACCCTTAACTATAAAAAAAAAAGAAATTGATATATTTTTAGAAACTTTTATAGATATATTAAAAAAATGACTATTTATAATCTATTTAAACTCTAATTTAATTAAAAAATGATTTATTATTTAATATATTATTAATAATAAATATCTTCTTTATGACGTGTTGAACTTAACAAAACATTTACATATTTAATTAAAAATTGATTTATTATTTAATATATTATTAATAATATATTAAATAATAAATGACTTCTTTATGTAGTGTTGAACTTAACAAAACATTTACACATTTAATTAAAAATTATACATTTGGGAATTTATCGAAGGAAGTGTGTGCTGATATTTTAAAAGATGGTCGTCCATTTTCACATTTTATAGAAGTATGGATTGCCGAGAATTACCCATTAATCCATGTCACAGGATGTAAAAGTTATGATTTTACCGATAAACATTATCCAGAAATAGTGTATGATGAAAAAACGTTTACTAAACGTGGATGCAATTATTGTCCATCAAATATGTTAGGACAAGGTAGATCATTCAATAAAGAAGTGTTCGAAGAAAAAAGTAAAAAAATGATATTCTGTATAATATCTAATATTAATTTCCCGGAAATAAAAATTAGATTTGTAAAAGGAAGTGATTTATTAGATGAATTTCCAACTGGGAAAATTCCATTAAAAGAACACATTAAATTCTTTAATTAATTCCGGTTTTGATATTGATTTTGGTCCGACTGTATTATCTTTACCAGGATAATTAATTTTTGTCATTTTTTTGAATAATTCATCTGTTAACGGGTCATCAAATTTTATAAAATAGTGTGATTGAGCAGATTTATTTTCGGTCATCTTATCAATATTACCAGCATTTACTCCAACACGTCTAAAAGATATATCGGGAGTTGCTTCTTTTTTTACAAATTTATATTTATTTGGCACCAATTTTTTAGGAATATTACGATTTATATCTTTTTTTATCCAAATTTGAAATACGCACGGAACATCATATTCCTTATTATCTACAATAAACGAATTAACTGGTAAATCATATTCAACTGCTAAATGAAAGTTTAACGGAAAATGTTTTTTCATACTGTCTTTTTTGAAACTTTTAGGTAATATAAATGATAGAGTATCACAAAACAAACACGACTTTTTAATAAATGTTATGGCTAATGATGATTGACGACCAAATGGTGGATTTCCTATTACATGTTTCTTAATTGTGTTTAACTCGTTTAATACATTATAATCAAATTCTAAATAATCTTGTTTAACAATTTCATCATGCTCTGGTTCTAAATCATAAAATTTATAGAAGGTAAATACAGATTTTATGTGTGGTATAAATGATCCATTACCTGCACTCGGCTCAATACATAAATCATCGTCTTTTATTTCAATATTATTAGAAATGTGTTCCATACATTTTTCTACTGCTATATTAGAAGTATAAAATTTATCTGTTGTTTTTCTTTTTAATCCGGTTGTTTGATTCATTACTTATTTAATTTAAATTATTTTTAAGTTCAATAATCAATTTTATTTTTTCAAAATACTTTTTAAAAATGTAAAGAATATCTTGGTTTATCAGCATTTTTATTTGGAATAAAATTAATAGTATAGAAATCTTCATTATATTTTGGAAATGTAAATTTATTATAACGTCTCCATCCTTTAGATACAGTTTCTCTATAATTAACAGAATTTTCTGGAATTCTTACTTCCTTAGACATATATTTTTATCTCCTTTTTCCCACCATTGAGTTACTTCAACATCTATTTCTTGATAAATCATCTACTTCTATACTCGCAATTATTCGAATAATTTGCCTCATATATTTCATTTTTATACTCATTCCAAACATTGGAATAATATTAATATTATGAATAACTTCAACATTATTTCCCAGTTTCGGTAACTATACTTGGTTTTATTTGTCAGTTATTTTTGTAGACTAGCGTATCTTAGAAGTAGTCTATGGTTTGACAAAATTGATTTTATATCCTTCATTTTACAAAGTATATTAACATACAACCTACTACAACCCACTGATTTAAAATATGACTGATTGTGCTATTTGTTTGAACAAAAATGGTAAAATCTATAGAGAATTGGAGTGTGGTCATCGATTACATCATAAATGTCTATCATTATGCGAAACAACAACATGCCCCTTATGTAGAACACCATATGATAATATGGTGTTAAGGAAAAGAATATTATCGGATGATGATAAACTTAAATTGAAAACCTACTGTTATGATATTAAATCTCTGATAACTAAGTTTCATTTAATCAATGAAACTGACCCGACCAGTGAAAGATTGAATATTATTAACACTATTTTAAAATATATCATTGTTCACAAATATATGCTTACCGGGAAATTCCCATTAAAACAGTTTATTGAAACTATAAAACATAAAATCAAATGTTTTGATCGTGAAATAATAAAAAATAAACAAAAACTAACCAACCAGGATGTAACAATATATAAACAATACTCGAAAAATATTCTAACCTTTTTTGAAAAAGTTTCTTTTTAGGAAAAAGGTTAAAAATCTGTACTCCTTGTCGAATTATTAGCTTTTAAATAATTATAACTATGTGCTACATTATCCCCATCATCTAATGAGTCAGCAACTTCTATATACTCATCACTATTACAATTAACATTTACAGAATTATATATTTCATTCCGTAAACTTCTACCAAATATTGGTGTAGCATTTATATGCAATCGCTCTGGCAATTCTATATCTATACTTGGTTTAGGATTAATTTTTTTATCTGTTTTATTCAAACATAAACACACACATACCACAACTGAAAATAAAAAAATTATACCAGCTGTAACATACACTAATATTTTATAAATAATACTAATTACATGACTATTATAATTGGGATTAGAATTATTTCCACATGATATTGTACTATTTGTAGAATTAATTGGTGGAATTGAACTATTCGTTCTACTATTTGTCATATCAGTAGTCGTCTTAGGTGTTGACGTTTCAGTTTCATTGTTTGTTGTTGTTTCAGTTTCAGTGGCAGATGTGGATGTGGATGTTTCAGTTTCATTGTTTGTTGTTGATGTTTCAGTTTCATTGTTTGTTGTTGATGTTTCAGTTTCATTGTTTGTTGTTGATGTTTCGGTGGCAGATGTGGATGTTTCGGTTTCGGTAGTAGATGTGGTTGTTGAACAAATATTAGTATTATTTAGTATATGTTCAAGCGGATTAATATCACACGTTAAAAAATGGATGACACTATTATTAAACACATCTAACACTATTGTATTATCCAGTATATGATCTCCAATTTTAATTAATATAATATTAAAATTAGTAGAATTAAATGGATGCTGTGTTAAGGCGGACTGAAAATCCGCTTTGTTAAGTGTTTCGCCGTCGGTTATCAATACAAAATAAGTTGGTTCGGTTGAATTAATAGCCGTATCATACGATTCTGTAACTTTTTCTAACCCTTTATGAATTAATGTGGGTGCGCCATATCTAAAATCATAATGTTTCATTTTATGATACACATCACTATTATTACTGCTAAATGGGAAATCTATATAACCATTCGAACTATATTGAACCGACATATAATTTATATCACCACACAAATCTAAATTAGATACAAAATCACTTGTAAAATTCTGTATTAGATGACTGTATTCACAACTTTCCGAACCAAAAATAGATTTAGATGAATCAACCATGAATATTACATCATTGCTGTAAACATTACAAAATAATCCAATAAATAATCCATACACGAAATTTGTCATTATATATGATTAATGATTTAATTCTTTAAATATTTATATATTTATATAGCAAATGCTTTATTTAGTTGTCTTTTTAGTTATATATATGATTATAAACAAAAAATTGTTTCAATTTATTAAAAACGAATGTAAAAAATTAAATATTAATTTAGACTACGATATTAACCTATATTCATTTGTTAAACGTAAATTACTTCCGAGATAATTTTTTGGAAGAGAAGATGTTAAAACTGACTTTTTTATTTTTAAATGAATTGTTACCTCCTAATATGATAATCAAAATGATAAGAAATACTATAACTAATATACCACCAAATAATGGATAAAGTAGTGCGTGCCGCTTCCAATTTAAGGAGCATTCGCAATTAGTTTTTTTTTGAATATGGAAATAGTATACAACCAATACTATAACATATATTAATCCAATTATTCCATACAGTCCAAATAATGATTTACATAATACATTAGTTTTACATGATTTAATAAAATTTGGAATAAATGCGATTATTAAACTTAATACAATCATAATTATAGAAACATATTTAATAAAATCCCGCATCCAGTGCTTAGAACACGCACATTTTTTTTTCTCTAATTCTAAAATATACATTAAAATTATAACATTAAATACTAAACCAACCAGACTCATTTTTATAAAATAATACTATATTTTAATTTAATTTAATTTAATTATTCAAGTTTGATTTTCTTGAAGATTTAGAGGAACTCATATTACGATTTCTAATTCTATTAATCGGTTTTCCAATCATCGCAGATCCAAACCCAAGAATAAACGCCAATCCAAACATTACAATTGGCCATATTAATACATGTCGTTTCCAATCTAATGCACAAGCACAATCACTATGTCTATTAAGATGGAAATAGTATACTATTAATACAACCATATATACAAATCCTATAAGTTGGTATAAATTATACAATACTTTACATATAGTGTTATTTGAAACACACGAAACTATAACAGATGGTATAATTAATAATAATACACCAATTACAATCATTAGAATTGTCCAGTATTTAATAAAATCTCGCATCCAATGTTTGGTACAACCACATTGTTCTTTTTCTAATTCTAACACATACATTAAAATAATAACATTTATAACTAACATTATAATCATAGACACTAATATAACACCATTCATCATTTTATATAATACTACTATATTTTAATTAAATTACTTCCGGTTTGATTTTTTAGCATTATTACTAATTTTTTTTAAAGTTGCTTTATTAAATCCCTTTATAAATCCTACACCAAACGCAATCGAAAACCCAATAACTGGAACAATCAATAAATGTTTTTTCCAATCTAATGCACAATGACAGTCTTTTTGTTTATTAAGATGGACATAGTATACCACTAATATTATAATATACACAAATCCTACTAATCCATATAAACCATGCAATACGGCGCAAAGTGGATTTGACACACATGCAGAAATTGCCGAAGGAATCACTAAATTTAATACACCAACTACAATAACAACACCCGACCAATATTTAATTAAATCGCGCATCCAATGTGCCGAACAATTACATTGTTCTCTTTCTAATTCTAAGACATACATTAAAATTATGACGTTTATCACTAACACAATAATACCAGAAACTAACACAACACTATTCATTTATAAAATAACAATACATTTTTTTTTATAAATTAATCTAAATTAATTTATTAAATAATAACTATTATGAAATGAAGTAAATAGTATTTAAACACAACTAATTACTAAATAATTATGATTAACAATATAATTCAAACTAAAATTAAAGAAATTAAATATTCATACAACTATTTAGAACGCCTCTTTAACCACTATATTTATACAAATATTAATCTATATATAAGTATAGCGACAACTTATTTTATTTTTGTATACCTTAACGCCGAATTATATTATTTTAATCAAGCTATAATAACAATGCTATATTGGTTGGGACTCGGGATATTATCTACAATTGGTCTTGGATTCGGATTTCACACTGGAATATTCTTCCTATTTCCATATATTATTAGTACCTATGATGACACTGAAAATCCCACTATGTTTAATACAATCCTTAAATGTTTGCCTATAATAATAATATGGGGGGTTGGTAGTGCGTTGGGAGAACTCCCACCATATTTATTAGCTAAAAAATATGATAAAGAAGAAATCACCCTAAATTTCATCAAAAATAAAAAAATATTAAGATTCTCCGAAACTATTAAGAATAAAGTCCAAGAAAAAATAGACTTTACAAATAAAAATGTTATATTTACAAGCATCCTACTAATGGCTTCTTGGCCAAACCTCACATTTGATATGTGTGGCCTACTTTGTGGCTATTATGATATCGAACTTGGCGAATTCTTAGTACCAACCGTAATGGGTAAAGGATTCATTAAAGCACCGTTGCAATCGTTAATTGTCCTATATTTTTATACAAATGACAGTGAGTATAATATTAGTAGTTATTCACCTGTTAGTTTAAATATACTATTTAATTGCTTTTTTATAGGGTTGCTTGGGATCTGTTTAAATAAAACGATCG
>Ga0206125_10003199_pt1 | contig 16094 bp, 14 predicted proteins | sample Helgoland_Spring_4_FD_148598 | JGI IMG/M metagenome (GOLD analysis project Ga0206125, IMG submission 148598) | Pelagic subsurface seawater microbial communities from Kabeltonne, Helgoland, North Sea - Helgoland_Spring_Bloom_20160331_1 | ecosystem: Environmental > Aquatic > Marine > Epipelagic ... | reverse complement strand
CAGATGGCGCAAGAGTATCCAGTCGAGCAGTATCCAATGATTCGCTTTTTCATTGGGGATGTGCGTGATTTAGAACGCTTGAAACGCGCCTTCATTGATGTCGATTACGTGATTCACGCGGCTGCGATGAAGCATGTTCATATCGCGGAGTATAATCCCGATGAATGTGTAAAAACGAATATTGGAGGAGCGGAAAATGTGATTAAGGCGACCCTTGGTAGTAGTGTGACCAATGTGGTGGCGCTTTCTACGGATAAGGCATGTGCGCCGATTAATTTGTATGGCGCGACCAAGCTGACATCAGACAAACTTTTCATTGCCGCGAATAACATTGTGGGCAAGCAGGATGTGAAGTTTTCGGTTGTCCGCTATGGCAATGTGATGGGTTCGAATGGATCGGTGATACCATTTTTCCTTAATCGCCGCGCTTCGGGGGTTTTGCCGATCACCGAGCCGACGATGACTCGTTTTAATATTTCATTGGCTGACGGTGTGGAAATGGTGCTGCATGCGATGGAACATTCATGGGGGGGGGAGCTGTATGTGCCTAAGATACCGTCGTATCGGATTACGGATGTTGCAGAAGCAATTGGCCCTGAATGCGAGCATCCAGTGATTGGCATTCGCCCGGGCGAAAAGATTCACGAAGAGATGATTACTAGTTCCGACTCGTTCACGACTTACGATCTGGGTGAGTATTACGTCATCTTACCACAAGTCACTAAGTGGGATTTAGATTCCTACATTAAGGAGTTTGATGCACGAAAGGTCCCATCTGGCTTCAGTTACACTTCGGGTGACAACGAGGATTTTGAAACGGTTGCAGGCCTTCGAATTTTGATTCGTGAGCATGTGGATACGAGTTTCGAAGTATAGTCATTAACTTTAGCCTTTTGATAGCCCATGTTGCCTTACGGAAAACAAACGATCGATGATGATGACATTGCTGCGGTTGTCGCTGCACTAAAGTCGGACTTCTTGACTTGCGGCCCCCAGATTGAGGCTTTTGAGCAGGAGTTTGCAGCATTCGTAGGCGCGAAACATGCCGTCGCTGTTTGTAATGCGACTGCCGCGCTACACCTCGCGATGCTAGTTGCCGAAGTCGGCAAAGGTGATCGTGTCGTCACCAGCCCGAATACCTTCGTCTCATCAGCCAACTGCGCAGCATTTGTTGGGGCAACGCCGGATTTTTGTGACATCAACGCCGACACTTACAACCTCTGCCCCAAAGCTTTAGCCAATGGTTGGCAAAAAGACACCAAAGCAGTGGTTGCCGTCGCGTATGCAGGCCAGTCAACCGACATGCCTGCAATCGCAGCAGTTGCCCGATCCCATGGCGCAGTCGTCATTGAAGATGGTTGCCACGGAACTGGAGGCGGATTTGAAGTAAATGGGCAGGACTACAAAATTGGCGGACACCCATGGGCCGACATGACGACGTTCAGCTTCCACCCCGTCAAATCGATGACCACTGGCGAAGGTGGTATACTCGTCACCAACAACGATCACTACGCGCAGCAAGCACGACTACTGAGAGGCCACGGCATTACACGTGCTGCTGGCCAATTCACTGGTCTCGGCGACGACTCACCCACTCTCACCGAGCAAGGCCCTTGGTATTACGAAATGCAGCAGTTGGGCTACAACTATCGAATAACTGATATACAATGTGCACTCGGCAGAAGTCAGCTCAAGAAATTGCCGCGCTTCATCACTCGGAGACAGCAAATTGTCGCTCGGTATAATGCCGCATTCGCCGACATCTCCTGGCTTCAAACACCGAAGCTTTTGCGACAAGAAGACCGCCCCCTGATCTCGTGGCACCTGTATTCCGTGCAAATAGATTTTGAAGCACTTGGGCACTCAAGAAGCGACGTCATGCTCAAACTCCGCGAGCTAGCCGTCGGCAGCCAAGTCCTCTACATCCCCGTCTACCTGCAGCCCTATTACCAAGAGCAATTTGGTTACAAACCCGGGAAATGCCCGAATGCGGAAGCTTACTACGAGCAGGCACTCAGCCTCCCTCTCTTCCCAAAGATGAGTGATGCCGATGTCGAACACGTGATCCACTCCGTGAAGCAACTCGCCCAATGAATGCTGCCAAAACCATCGCAGTTATACCAGCGCGAGGCGGTAGCAAACGTATCCCCGGGAAAAACAAAAAAGTATTTTGTGGTAAGCCGATGATTGCGTGGTCTATCGAAGCCGCCGTAGCGAGTGGCTTATTCGACCAGGTCGTCGTCACCACGGACGATCCAGAAATCGCAAAAATCGCTCAAGAACATGGAGCCATCTGCCCATTCGAACGCCCTAAACATCTTTCTGATGACCACACCCCAACGCTACCGGTCATCCGTCATGCGATCGAGACTATCGAACAGGGGCAAGATGAAGCACTGGAGCTCGTTTGCTGCATTTACGCAACTGCACCTTTTATTACCGCTCAAAACCTGATCGAAGGACATCGAACTCTCCAGCAGAACCAAGCGCTGGAATTTGCATTTTCCGTCACTAACTACGCCTTTCCGATTCAACGCGCCCTATACATCGACCCCGATACCGGCAGTATGAAGATGTTTCAACCAGAACACGCAGACACCCGCTCACAGGACCTGCGCGAAGGCTACCACGATGCCGGCCAGTTCTACTGGGGCCGACGCAACGCCTTTCTCACCCGCGAGAATATGTTCTCAGCAAAATCGGCCCCCGTCATCCTACCTAGAGAGCAAGTGCAAGATATCGACACTCAAGAAGACTGGGATTGCGCAGAGCAACTCTACCACCTAAACCTTAAATTTAATTATGACAGATAAAACATTTGCAACCGAACAAGAGAAATTCTGGGCCGGAGAATTCGGAACTGAATACATCGACCGCAACAAAGGAGATGCGCTACTCGCCTCGAACCTAAACTTCTTCACGCATGCTCTTAGGAGTGCCGGGAAGTTTGGCTCTTGTATAGAGTTCGGAGCCAATATCGGCATGAACTTAAAGGCCCTCAAGCTATTACACCCTGAGCTTAAGTTGCAAGGCATCGAGATTAACGAAGATGCAGCCGCCCAGTTAGGCGAAGTCGTCGGCAACGAAAATGTTTTTTGCGAATCGATTTTTGATTGGCAGCCAAAAGAGCAAGTCGAGCTCTCACTCATCAAAGGAGTGCTCATCCACATAAATCCCGACAAACTGAAAGACGTTTATCAAGCCCTCTACCAGGCTTCGAGCCGCTATGTATTGGTCTGCGAATATTACAACCCCGCACCTGTGACGCTCAACTACCGCGGCCACGAAAACCGCTTATTCAAAAGAGATTTCGCCGGTGAAATGATGGAGATTTACCCTGACCTACAGTTAGTTGATTATGGTTTCAGCTACCGCCGCGACCCCGTCTTTCCTCAAGACGACATCACTTGGTTTTTAATGGAAAAGAAAGGATAACATATGCTTACTTATTGCAAAAAATGTGTCATGCCGAGCACCAAGCCGGACTTGAAATTTGATGACGAAGGTGTCTGTAGTGCCTGCCGTGCCTACGAAGACCGCAAGCATGTCGACTGGGACGAGCGAAAGGTAGAGCTCGAAACCACTCTAGATCGCTACCGCAGAAACGGAAGCCACTGGGATTGCATCGTGCCCGTCAGTGGTGGTAAAGACAGCACCTATCAAGTGATTCGCATGCTTCAAATGGGGCTAACCCCACTTTGTGTGACCGCAACCACTTGCGACCTCAGTGAACTCGGCCGCATCAATATCGAGAACATCAAAAAGCTCGGCGTCGACTATGTTGAATTTTCTCCAAACCCAAACGTTCGTGCGAAGCTAAATCGAATCGGACTGACGGAAGTCGGCGACATCTCCTGGCCGGAGCACGTCGGGATCTTCACCATACCGGTCCGAGCAGCAGTTCAATATAACATCCCTTTAATTGTTTGGGGTGAGAATTCCCAAAACGAATACGGCGGCCCTGCCTCAGCGGCTGATAACAACGTGCTCAACCGACGTTGGCTGGAAGAGTTCGGAGGCTTATTGGGCCTACGTGTCAATGACTTGACCGAAGCCTACGGAATTGAGCAAAAGAACCTACTCCCTTACAGCTACCCAACAGACGAAGAACTGCAACGTGTGGGTGTAACAGGGCTATTCCTCGGACACTACCTACCATGGGATGGGATTTCAAACACGCTGATTGCGCAGGCAAACGGCTTCGTCACCCTCGATCATATTGTCGAAGGTTCGATGGTGAACTACGAAAACCTGGACAACCATCAGACTGGCATCCACGATTATTTCAAATTCTTGAAATTCGGATTTTCTCGTGCTACCGACATCGCTTGCCTCCACGTCCGTCGTGGACGCATCACGCGTCAAGATGCCGTAGAGATCGTCCTCAGAAACGACGGCAAATTCCCTTGGGCTTATCTGGATAAACCTCTGGGGGAAATCCTGGAACCACTGGAAATGTCGGTCGAAGAATTCACCAAAATTTGTGATAAGTTCACCAACAAGAGGATATTCAAACGCGATACAACTGGCGCTCTAGTCAAAGACCGCCACGGAAATCTTGAAAAGATAAACTACAATAACGTCTAAGAATGGCGATTGGGATTATCAATTACGGGATGGGCAACCTCGCCTCGATCCAAAATGCATTTGAATCCCTCGGAGCAGTTACATTCTTGGTCGAAACCCCAGAGATGCTGAGCTCTGCCGAGCGCATTATCTTACCGGGTGTCGGTGCATTTGCAGCGGCGATGAAACACTTGGAAGAAGAGCAATGGATCCCTGCGATTGAGCATGCCGTTCAAACACAGCAGCGTCCCTTACTCGGAATCTGCCTAGGCATGCAAATACTTCTATCCTCCGGCGAGGAAGGCGGACCCTGTACAGGCTTGGACTTCATTCCAGGTGAAGTGAAACATCTCTCACTTAGAGATCAGTCACTTAGACTGCCCCACATGGGCTGGAATGAGGTTGATTACACCTCTGAGAGCCCGCTCTTTAAGGACATTCCGGATCAGTCCGACTTTTATTTTGTCCACAGCTATGCCGTGTCGCCGACGAATAATGAAGACGTCATTGCCCGCACGCAGTATGGGGATGACTTCGTGGTAGCCATTCGACGGGAGAATGTTTTTGGCGTTCAATTCCACCCGGAAAAAAGTAGTATCCCCGGCCGTAAACTACTCCAAAACTTCCTAGAATATCAGCCATGCTAAAAGTGCGCATCATCCCCACACTATTGTGGAAAGATTTTGGTCTGGTAAAAGGCGAAGGCTTCGACAGCTGGCGTCGTGTGGGGTCCGTCCTACCTGCGATCAAAGTTTACAACCGTCGAGATGTCGACGAACTCGTCCTACTCGACATCACCGCGACACCCGAAGGAAACGAACCGGACGTGGATAGTATTCAGGGTTTTTCGACAGAATGCATGATGCCCCTCACCGTGGGTGGTGGCATTAAGAATATCGACCAAATCAAACGCCTGCTCTCCGCTGGTGCCGATAAAGTCGCCATCAACAGCGCCGCTTACGAAACTCCGGGATTAATCACTGAAGCCAGTGATCGATTCGGAGTGCAATGCATCGTCAGCAGTATCGACGTGAAACGCCATGCAGATGGAAACCTCACCTGTCATAGTCACTGCGGACAAACTGACACAGGAAAAGACCCTGTAGCATGGGCCAAGCAATGCGCCAAGCTTGGTGCGGGAGAAATCCTCCTCACTTCCGTTGATCGCGACGGCATGATGAATGGTTACGACATTGATCTGGTTCAAGCGGTCACGTCAGCCGTCAGTATTCCAGTAATCGCTTCGGGTGGCGCGGGTAACTACGACCATCTAGTCGAAGCGATACAAGTCGGCGGAGCCTCAGCGGTAGCCACCGCAAGTATGCTCCACTTCACCGAAAATACTCCGGCAGAAGCACGCAAGGCTCTTAAAGAAGCCGGCATCCCGGTCCGTCGAACTCTCAAGTAATCTCCCCATGCAGATCTCATTCCGTGTCGATGCTTCAGCCACAATTGGCACAGGGCATGTTATGCGCTGCCTGACGCTCGCTGACACACTCAATAAACAAGGCGCAAGCTGCACCTTTATATCGCGCCACCTCCCCGTCTATCTACAGAAGTTGATCGAATCCAGCGGGCACAAGAGCATACGAATTGGTGACCATTGCCAATCGGAGCCTAGCGATGAATTGCCCCACGCAAACTTCCTAGGCACCAGCCAAAAACAGGACGCTGATCAGACGCAAACGATTCTCGAAGCACTCGACTCTGGCTGGCTAATAATCGACCACTACGGAATCGATAAGACGTGGGAGACGGCACTACGCCCTTTCACAAAAAAGATACTCGTGATCGATGATCTCGCTGACCGCGAACATGATTGCGACTTGCTCGTCGACCAAAACTTATACGCAGATATGTCCACTCGCTACGTCGAGCACATCCCTGATCAGGCAACATCACTTCTGGGCGTCAAATATGCGATGCTTCGGCCTGAGTTTTGCGATGCGCGTGAGCGGGCCCAAACTCGTAAGGGAAAGGTTCAGCACCTATTCGTTTTCTTCGGTGGGATGGACACAGCAAATTACACACTACCTGTCCTTCAATCACTTTCCGACTTAAAGCTAAATGACTGCGCGGTCGATGTCGTGGTTGGTGCGGAGCATCCCACCCGCGATACGATTCAAAACCTCTGCCAGCAGGAGAACTATACCTGCCACGTCCAAACAAATAAGATGGCCGAGCTTTTGCTCTCTGCAGATATCGCGATCGGCGCAGGCGGATCAACTAGCTGGGAGCGCTGTTGCCTCGGCCTACCCTCGCTCGCATTTGTCGTCGCACCCAATCAAGAAGCTCTCACCTTACACGCGGATCATCTTGGACTGTTAAAAGCGGCCACTGCCGAGATTCACGACTCAGAAGCACTCAAGGCAGAAATCCAGGCTTTTGTGACCGATAAAACAGCACGTGAAAAAATATCTGAAACATGTGTGAATGCAATTGATGGTCAGGGCACTCAGAGAATCATCAACCATATGCAGATCGCAGAGCTTCAGTTACGTCCTGCTAAACAGGAGGATGCCAAACTAATATTCGATTGGAGAAACCACCCGGCGATTCGAAAAATTTCGATTAATCCAGATCCACTTTACTGGAAAACACACGAGAGTTGGTTCCGAAAAGTCATTCAGGACGAGAACCGGGTCGTTTACATAGCAGAACTTAATCACACCCCGACCGGAGTCATCCGCTTCGACATAGAAGACGGCCATGCAGAGGTTTCCCTATACCTCGCACCGGAACAGACAGGGAAAGGACTGGGCACACAACTCCTCAGCAAGGGAGAAGAACAGGTTCTGCAGGAGCACCCGAGAATCCTCCAGTTTGAGGCAACTGTGCTAGAGGGCAATCAAGCCTCACACAGCTTATTCAGACGTTGCGGATATCAATACGGTAATTCTACATATACGAAAACTATCTAACATGAGCATGTCTTTTAAAATCGGTTCCATCCCTATCGGAGAACAACACCCTCCCTTCATCATCGCAGAGATGTCGGGTAATCATAATCAGTCCATCGAGAAGGCACTGCAGATCGTCGATGCCGCCGCTGAGGCGGGTGCTCATGCCATCAAGCTGCAGACCTATACCGCAGATACGATCACACTAGACGTCAAAGGGGGCGAGTTTGAGATCAATGACCCCAAGAGCCCTTGGGCGGGCCGGAACCTACACGATCTCTACAATGAAGCATCGACACCATGGGATTGGCATGCGCGCATCATGGAACGCGCCAAAGAAAAAGGACTCATTTGTTTCAGTTCACCGTTCGACGAAACTGCAGTCGATTTCCTCGAAACTTTAGACGTTCCAGCCTACAAGATCGCCTCTTTTGAAAATAATCACCTGCCATTGATCAGAAAAGTCGCCTCGACCGGTAAGCCACTCATCATTTCAACAGGAATGGCTACGCTACAAGAGATCAAAGAAGCGGTCGAAGCCGCAAGACAAGGTGGTTGCAAGAACCTCTGCTTACTCAAGTGCACAAGCACCTACCCAGCTACTCCAAAGAATAGCAACGTCACCACTATCAAAGACCTGAGAGCACAGTTTGGCTGCGAGGCTGGTCTGTCCGACCACACGATGGGAGTCGGCGTCGCAGTCGCTGCGGTTGCACACGGAGCCAGTATCGTGGAAAAGCATTTCACGCTCAATCGAGCAGATGGCGGCGTCGATAGCTCATTTTCTTTAGAGCCGGACGAGATGCGCTCACTAGTCGTCGAGACGAAACGCGCTTGGGAAAGCTTGGGCAGCCCAACTTATGGTCCCACGGCTGCGGAACAAAAATCATTAATGTTCCGCCGCTCAATATACATCTCCGAGGATATCAAATTAGGAACAACTCTTAGCGAAGAGACCTTACGCATCGTTCGGCCTTCCCTCGGGCTACATCCTCGGCACCTCGAAGAACTTATTGGAAAACGAGTGACCAGAGACGTCAAACGAGGCGAACCCGCAAATTGGGATTTTATCGAATCAGAAACTACAGCCACTGATAGTGAATAAGAAGAAGAAGACCGCGCTCTTTAGTATAGAGATTGCCGCGAGAGAACTCTTGCCGAAGTGTCTACTTACACTCGAGACAGCGAAGCTAGGCATGCGTGTTTATATCGGCTCTTTTAGAGCCTTAAAACAACTCGATGGGAAAGTCGACTCATGCATCTTCTTCCACAAAAGCACTTGGAAGAGAAATGCCGCCCGATTACGTAAAACCATCGGCGCAACCTTCGTATTTCTGGACGAGGAGATGGGCATGGCTCTTCCGGAGTCTCAAACACGAGAATATCTGGATGCACGCTTCGTCAATGTCTCCGCAGAAAACTACCCGCATGTATTTTCTATCGGAGAGCAGCATAAGCAGCATATGGATACCTTTGAGAACTTCAAAGGCGTTCAAAACTATCCTGTCGGCTGGCCACGAATCGACCTGTGGCGCGAGAAATTCAATGAACTCTATAGCGACGAGATTCAAAGAATTCGAAACAAAGAAGGGGAATTCTATTTATTAGTCTCCAGCTTCGGAGCCATCTCAGAAAGCTCCTACCAAGAATCGATTGATTCACACATCAAGTATTACAGTTCAGACACCGCAGTCATCGATTTCAAGTATGATGAGTTCAAGTCATGCTTGAAACTAATCAAAGACTTATCGCCAAAGCTCCAGCCTCATGAGAAAATCGTCATCCGACCACATACCTCTGAAAGTCTCGAGGAATGGGAAATCCTGACTGTGGACTACGCGAACGTTGTCATACGCCATCAAGGTGACGTCACACCTTGGCTACTAGCTTCAACTGGCACGATTCAATTTGGCTCTACTGTGGCCGTCCAAGCGGCCCTCATGGGAGTCCCGTCAGTTAAACTAGCGACCATGCAAAATATCCCTGGGTTAACCGACACGATATCTTACGAAGTCCTCCCTGCCTTCAATTCCTCCGATGATATTTATCAGTATTTACAATTGAATCAGGGATCTGGAGCCATTGAGCATAAGCAAAAGACAATCAATCAACTCAAAGAAATCGTCGCTAGTCTTGAAGGCGAACTGGCATCCACCAAAATTGCTCATATTTTAAATGAGTTGGAGATCGCTCCTCAACCTCCCATACGCTTCAACCACTTGCGCCGATTTTACCTCTGGTTAAAAGAGCGGATTAATTACCTAAACTACCTAAAAAGCAAACTACTCCGAAAGGAACGAGGTCGACTTAAACGTTCGAAATTCGAAAAGATTCCAAACGGACTGACGGCAAAGGAAATCGGCGATCATCTGGAGAAATTGGCTTATATACTAGGAGACGACCCTAAGCGAATACATTGCCGACAAGTTGCCCACAACCTAGTGGAAATCGAATATAATTAATCATATTGCTTAATGTCGTTAATCAATCGGAGACGAATGCACATGGAAGGAATGAGCGCCACGAGTTAACATGAGAACTCTCGGAGTAGCGCTCTTCCATTTCGGACGCCATCGACTGCAATTCCCGATCGTCTAGCTTATTTAAAATAAGCCCCAGTTTGTCTGCCAACTCGATTGGATCTCTCGCTGACAATACATGATCGCGTGCATTCGAACCATACACTTCGTCCACACCACTAACTTTAGTGCTCAGTGATGGCACCTGTGCCAAGCCAGCTTCAATCAAGACACGAGGCAATCCCTCACTATGGCTCGTCAAAAGAAATGCAGCGGCCCGATCTAGAGCTGAACCAATACCAGATACCTGCCCAGCAAATGCAACCCGATCCTCTAATCCATGCGCCTGCACCTCTCGCCTTAACTGCTCCTCATAGCCACTGCCATCGCTACCCCCGACAAAGAGTAAACCCGTATCCTCATCACTGCGCCGAGCGAGCTCTGCAAGCCCTTGCACTGCGAGGATCGGGTCTTTACGGGGACAAATTGTTCCTGCTGATAAAATCCAGCGCTTCACTTTCGGATAACCACCGCACAATACATCTAACTGGGTGGTAACCGCGGCATCTGATTCGGGACGACCGACGACATTATAAATCGTGCGTGTGCGATCGAACAGTTTAGCATCGCCTTGCAGTTGCGCCTTTAGATCCCCAGACACCGCGATGATTTGATCGAGTTCTTGAAAGTTGTATTGATATGACTTTTCAAGATCAGCGATTTCATCACGAATGATTGCTGCCGAACGTGCGCCACAGTATTTAGCTAGTGCGGCTGCATGCGGAGCCCACCACATTTCGTTACTCACGATCCAATCCGCGCCTACAATCGACTTCGCGAATTTGCGCATGGTCCGATTAAAGAACAGTCGATCCACCGCATTCCTCCAGCGAGGGAATGGCGCTATTAGCACCGGAATTGAAAGCGACTCAGCAAATGCCGTCAACGGCCCGGGAGCCGCTGCCAGTAGTTCGACTTCCATATCAGGCTGTTCGGAAAGCACTCGCAGTGTATTACGTAGGCTCGCCTTCGAACCACCTTGCGCGTCCGTGGTCTTCTGTAGAAAAACAACTTTCATCGAAATTAAAGTGCGGATTAACGTGCTTTGCTCTTTTGAAAGGCCAACACGGTCCGAGAGAATCCCACGACTTCAAAACCCTCATTTACAACCGCTTGCACGGTCTGGCCAGCGACATCCTCTCCATTGATTTCCGGATGAAACTCTACAATCAAGAGGTCCACAGATTCTGGAAATTTAGGCGCATGCTCACACCATACCGTTTCCGCACCCTCAATATCTACGATTAAAACATTCGGCTCCAGCGAGCTTTCACGGCAGATCTCAAGTGCAGTTTTCCACGGTGCAGAATCTACGCCACTTTCAGCACTGCCACTCTCCGCTCGTCCTGATAAGGAGTGCCCCTGATTGGAAAAGCTCTTAGATTTCCATTCGTCTGGCACCACATCTGCCCAGATCGGACAACCCAATGCGCAGACACAATCAACCTTCAAACCGTTGAGTTGCATCTGATAATCAAACGCAGGGCGCAAACTACTATCTGGCTCCACAGAGACCACTCGCCCAGCGGACCCAACACGTTTCGCTAAAATCGAACTCACGACGCCCAATGAACCACCAAACTCAAGAATACGATCGCCCTCTTTAACAAACTTAGCGACCAAGCGGCGTTCAGCCGTCTCGTAACCGCCACGTAAAATTCGTCGCTTAGTCTTTCGGTCGAGCGGCATCTGCCTTAACGGCAAGACGGCACCATCCACTTCAAACTGCTCGGGAAATCGATTTAAAAGGCTCATCAGCATAAGCTAGGAATTCATTAGAATATAAGTCTAGTCAACTATCTAGACTCTATCGGAATCGGATGAGACGTGCTCACGTTGCTTCATCTTCCTAGCAGGGTTCCCCACGTAGACTCCATATGGCTCAGTCGATTTGGTGACGACCGAACCAGCACCAATCACTGAGCCATTGGCAATATTGACACCGTCTAAGACTATCACACGAGCACCGATCCAAACATCATTGCCAATCGTAACGCCCTGGCAACTCTCGCCCTGCTCTCGAATCAAGCGGCCAGCATCTTCAAAATTGTGATTCGCAGGCACAATCGTGACACCTGCAGCAATACGCACATCATTGCCAATACGCAGCCCTCCGTGGCCATAAAGTATGGAGTTAGGATTGATCGAGCAATTATCACCAATATGGATCTTCCCACCATAAGCTAGCAATTGAGCCCCGCGATGCACCTCACAAAACTCCCCGAGCGTAATCCGCCCCTGCTTGAGTTCGAGAACTGCCTTCGGATGTATCCACGTTTTTCTGCCGATCTGCGCTCCTGAAAGAAGCACCTTCAAGCGTGTCTGAAATTTCCTTAACGAACTTCGCATTGTAGATAGATTACTGATCAAAAATTGCAGAAAGACGATTCTTTAATATCCGCCGAACTCGGGATCCATCAGGCCAATTACTAAGGAACCGTTTAAAGTCTGATTGGAATTTCAGAGTAAACCGACGGCGATTCACTAAAAACCTCGAGCCGTCGGTATCGATCAGCCTTAAGCCAGATTCATTGATCAATATATTCTTCGCCTTAAAATCACCATGCACGACTCTAAACTGCCGTAACCGCACAAACAATCGGGATAAACTGGTCACTACACGCTCAAACTCTGCTTTATCATTCTCTTTCCGATTCAAATAATCAGAAATACTTTCTCCCTCAAAGTGCTCCATTAAAAAGTAAGCGCGATCCAATAAACCACAGTTTGATTCTTCCACCACTGCCAGTGGCACTACAGTTGGAACATCGAATAGATTCATAACGATGCCATTACTCCAACTGCGCATTGCACGCGAAAGCATCATGCAATGCCTTATTCGATAAAAAATCGACTTCGGATTGTAGCGCTTGAGCACCATCGGACGCCCCTCCCACTTGATCCGTTGAACAGTGCAGGTATTGCCACTTTTTAAACGAGTGCCCATTAACATTAAGTCATCCGGATCATTCTTCAATTTTTCGATAAGCGCTGAATCGAGAGATCTTTGGCAGATTAGTTTACGTTGCCCCTGCTTCGCCGTTAAAAACTGCGAACAGTCACGCTGGCTCTTGCGCCAGATACGCCTCAGGTTTTGCTCCTCCTCTAGAGCCACCCGACGCTTAAAGCGTTCGCCTTGAATACGGCGCAGTAACGCTGGCTCATCAAACTCTTCACAAATTCCGGGAATCACATTCAATAACTCATCGCGAAACGAGACGGTATAACTACCTAACATCTCTTCAAGTATTTTCGTTTTTTTAAAATCTGAAAGAGCCGCTTTTTTAAAACGAATTAAACCAACATCAATTGTATAAATAAACTGCCCATCCCAAAGGAAGTTCCTCAAATGCGCGTCGGTTTGATGCACTCCCGCTTGCCAATGCTCAATCAAAATAACGAAAAATTCTCGTATCACTCTTTGCCTTAACTTTTTGTCCTTACAATTAAGGACAATATCAGAGAGTTCATTCGAGTTTTCGATGAAGTCCGCCACGACCCACAGCCCTAACTCATCGTCCTTAGCAGTAAAAATCAATCGAGGGCAACGAATTCTCCGCCCTCCTAGTTCTTGAAGCCCACGTATTTCCCTTTGGCTTTCCTTCTCTTGCTTACTTCCAGGGAAAAACCTCTTCGCAACCACGCGTCGCGAGCTGCCTGCCACTGTTGCTAGCCACACCTCACGGCGCCCTTCGAGCACACGGAGCGTTTGAATAAGTTCTAAGCAGATCTCTCCAACAAACGTCTCCTCAGAAGACGTGGTCACATCCAACCGCACTGTGTTACACTCTTTCATATTCCCAATTCTGAAAATTCGACCTTCAGCTTTGACAGCTCCAGTATGACACGAAGAGCATCTTCTAAGACCACCTTTAAGTCTCCCAGTGAGTCAGTTGTTTTTTGTAGAAAAATAATTTTCATTTTGGATGAATTTTCCTACGCAGTTTTCGTTTGATACGCTTGAGTGAAGCTTTAAAGGCATAGAGCTTGAAGCTTAATTTTTCGAAGCCAGTGAAATGCGCGCCTTCCTTTTTAAGATACGCTTCCATGAAGTACGCTTGCCGCTCGGGATCTAACTTACTCACTAACCGCTTCAAGTCGGCGATGCGTTTGCTGCGGCTAAAACGCTGATTGGCAAAACGGGCTCTGGCCGTGTCGATCAGTGAAAACACCAAGCGCCGATCATCCCCGACACGTACCAGAACATTCCCTCCAGATAGATCACGAAAGTAGACCCCTTTCCAGTGCACCGCGTGAATGAAATCCACTAACTGCTCGGAAAACTCTTCAAAGTTGAAGCCTTTGATCGTCTCCTCACCATTCGCGAATGGTGTAAAGAAGCTACGCACGTTCAATCGAGTATTAACATGCTCACAGATAAACCAATTATCTAACGCTCTCGATGCTTCCTCATGCTCAAAGTAAGCCACCACTTTAGGCGTTTCAATGCCTCGGCGCATCAACTCACTCGTCCCATTCCAACTACGCAGCGACTTAGATGGTTTCTTCCGGTCCAATATACGTTTATGCCATGCAATACGAACCGGAGCTTTAACGACTAAAAACGCATCCTGATGAATTGGATCTACAACGGTCCAAACTGCATTTCGAGCCTTTCGTAAAGACCCTTCCACTGATGTTGTTTTAATCGAATCAGGCTTGAGCACTTCAATCAGCTTACGTGCATCATCGGGCGACTGCGCAAAGACAATACCGCGCCAAGCACCATGCTGGTAACTGAAATAGTCGCGCCCCGCATCTGCTCGCGCAGCGATGGCTTGAGGCACTACCGCCGCAGTTGCAGAAACGTCAACGGACACTTTTTGATCCCAGACTAAATATAAGGGGGATTCACAAAAATACTCAGGGACGGCTACAGCGTCCTCTCCATCGCGCGAGTGAATCGATTGAAGGGAATTCAAGGCAGCCTCTGAATAAAGCTCTCGAGAACGCGCTAATTTCCCATTTCGAGTCCACACTACATGAATCAGTTTCTGCCCTTTTTCAAAGGCATGCACCTCTAGCCCATCTTTACCAAAAACACGCTCGATGTAGCGGGCACCGGAGATTATTGAATGAACGGTTTTGAATGCGTAGAACGCAGCACGCCGACGCCATTGAGAAGACTCGCCCGGCAGTTCACGGTAGTAGGCCACCACATCACGAATCGTCCGATCTTCTGGCAGGCCAGTGCCATCATCAAGCAAGCCTTCACGCCCACTGACTAGCGGCCCCCAATAGAACCGCTCGAAAGAACCTGCCGAGGCGCAAAGGACATAATAGCGTGTCAAATAGTCCGCCATCTGTTCTTCGGACGAAGCCAAGATTCGTTGAATCCGTGGCAGTGTCCAAAAGGCGCAGGTCGACCAGTTGCTCGACACACCGTTGCGCTGAGCAATCGAAGCGACCAAACGCAGCTTTTTGATGAGATCATAGCCGTGCAGGCGCTTGAACGACTCCCCGAGGATTTTACGGTCCAATGCCTCAGGTTCGATGGCACGTTCGGCAAACATATTGTTGGAATGAATATCGGGCAGGCACTTCCGGCGCTTAAGCATGCCCAAGACGCCCGCATTGTACTGCGGCTCAAAGTCGGTCACATTCGGACCGACCAGAGGAAAGCCGCTTTGCTTGACCAATGGATAGGCCGCCTGCCAAGCCGCAATAAAACCTGACAGGCTATACCCTGCCCATTTTGCGCGGTTGATCGTGGTGCCGATCTCCACGGCTTCGATAAAGTCGGCAAAAGTGTTTAGGCTAGTTTTAACAAAGCCAGACCACGCGTCGACTGCGTCTGCGGCAGGCATTTGCTTGGCTTGCTGCAAGGGCTGCACCAAATGTAAGAGCACGCCGACCCCGGCCTCTTTTAAACCCTGCAATAAGGGCATTAACGCGTCAGTAGTATAGGACTCGGAAAAATCAACACGGACGGCTTTAATGCCAAGCTCTTCGACTAATTCGAGCGTCTGACGAGTGGCAGCCTCATCTCGAGGTACGGCCAGACAAACACCGACAAATGTATTAGGGATCTCTTGCTGGTTCGTGGTCG
>Ga0206125_10003188_pt1 | contig 16132 bp, 11 predicted proteins | sample Helgoland_Spring_4_FD_148598 | JGI IMG/M metagenome (GOLD analysis project Ga0206125, IMG submission 148598) | Pelagic subsurface seawater microbial communities from Kabeltonne, Helgoland, North Sea - Helgoland_Spring_Bloom_20160331_1 | ecosystem: Environmental > Aquatic > Marine > Epipelagic ... | reverse complement strand
GGTGGCGATGGAATCCATTCAGTACCGTTCCACATCCATTTGCCATCAGGCGAGAAGGTTGTTGACATGTTCTATGCTTCTTGTATCTTCTCTTAAATTGAACTATTTGGAGAATATATGCATGGGGGCCCCTTGTGGTCGTATACGTGTACGTGGGTAGCGTTGTAGTCACATGCGCACACAAGGGGGCCCGTTGTAAACGCCATCACAAAACAATTCAACCGGAAAGTGTTAATGGATTTGATATTAGATACATTTAATCATCATAAACAACAGGGATGTGTATGAGCAAGCAGTTCTTAACGGCCTTTACACTTTTTGTGATACTTATCACCCCACTTGCATCATCAGAATCAAATGATGAATTCACTGTGGATAATAGTGAACCTGACATGACTACTGGAGATTACTTTCTTTATGACTTAGATATGTCTGGATTATTAAATTCCATGCAAGATGAAGATATAGATGAGGTCCGAGAAAATAGTAATACTGGAATGAGAATGGAATATGGAGGGGAATCTTGTCTCCAAACAGGTTGGAATGATTGTCGTATAGGATTGATGAGTTGGGAATTAAACTTAACCATGATATTTTCCAGTGAAAGTGGAATCGACAATGATCAAGCAGAAATGCTAATGAAGACGGAATCAACGAGTGTCTTTACAGAAAATAAAAGTGAAGATACAACAATAATGAGAATGGATATGTGGTTTTCCATTAATGGTGAAGCCTATCACCAGGAAATAGTAACGACAGAAATTGCGATAACCACGCCAATTGGTGAGAGTGAACCAGAGAAAGTGATGATTGGAGACACTTGGACCACTGAAAATATGGTTGAAACTACCGTCAATGAAAAATCAAGGATGAATGCTGAAGCCTGGGAATATGAAGATGAAGTGATTGAAAGCGAAAACATCACAACGAATTACAACGCTGAAAGTGTCTCAAATGTGTACATTGGAAATACGAGTTATCAGTCTCTAAAAATTAGATCACAAGATTTAGGGTCTGAGGAAATGGAATATACTTATCTGGCGAACACTGGAATGCCCGTAAAGATGGAGTCTTATGAAAATGGAAGCCTACAAATGATTGCTATCTTAGCGGATTACAGTTGGACTAATGAGCCTATGCCAGATTCACAAGAGAATACTATTGCCGATGATGAGTTACCTGGTTTCACAATACTTTCTGCACTGATGTCGGCCCTTTTTGCTGTATATTTCGTTGCTCGAAAAGAATAGTTTGATTGTATTTTAACGCACTAATATACAACAAGTGAATAACGCACACCCATGCATATACGAGGGGTATTAGAGAAACCCATGTGTTCAGAATTAGCGTCCTAAAGGGTTCGCAGTCCGTCCTATTTGTCGGTAGCGTCTGACAAGACCCACTGCGAGCCCTCTGATGAGGTTAAAATGAATCAGTGGGTTTGTGCTTAGACCCTATGATTCGTTAGAATAACGATTGAATCAACGGTTGATTTAACAAAAGGAAAGTTCACGCATTGTTATGCGTAAAGACCAGATTTTTGTTTTGCTTTTGATTTTATTACTTCCTCTGTCGGGTTGTATGGATGGTGCTATTGGAGATGCTGATGCACAAGATTCCACCGAAGAGGATGGTACAGTCGTGAATTATTATTACAATAACACAACCAATCATGTCCAAAATGAACCAACATTGCATCATTTGTCAACAAACTCCACTTCAAACACTGCATTTACAATCGCAGTTTCTGAGAATGAAGCCCTTGAGATTGTTCGAGCAAGTCTGATTTTGGTCTGGGATGATAACCGTAGCAACAACAATCCTCAATTTGATTACAATGTCCAAGTCCTAAACATTTCATGTTATGATGGGCTTGAAAACCCTGGATATTTTGGTCAAGCCTCTGGTTTGCTTTGGAAGGGTCAAGGTGAATGCACATACACATTCGGGACAAATTATGGAGCGGATTTTGGTATTGCATACCACTCAATGTATTACAAAATCCACAGCGTCATAAACGTCTAAGCAGAGGGGACCCCTCTGATTAGGCATCTTGTCAGACGCTACCGACGTAGATACGGGCGTGTACAAGGGTTGTGCATGCTTGAGTTATCATGGAACAAGGAGATGCATCACTTGTTTGCACGGGTGAAAAGAGATTCGACTTTATTGTAGAATTGTTCTTCAGCAGCAGCGATCTTCTTGACCGTCTCATTATCAGACGGTTTGTCTTCTTTCAAGATTGGAACCATGGAAGACCAAACGCCTTCACCTTTGATTCGAGAGTAAATAGCAGCGGCAATATGGGCCAAGATGAGAAGGATACTCGCCTGAGCGGCCAACGAATGGAGGCCAAGCGCAGCTTCCATTAACAACTCATCCTCGTTTTGGTATCCTTTTGTATACAATCCAGCAATCAACAAACCACTGAGTGGAAGTAAAATGAAGACCACGTACATCGCTTTGTGAAGCGAACGGGCGAAGTAATAATGGACGATATGAATGGGTTCTCGAGCTCCCAAGAAGGTCTTGAAGCGCCTCATGTAAGAATATCGTAAGATCACAACAACAAGGAAAACGGTAGCAAAGAGAATCTCGAACAGAAGGAGACCATTGTCTTCAAGTTCATCCAATTCACCAATCTGTTTGGACAGCCCATAGAGATAGAGGACAATAAAACTCCAATGAATCGACCTTGCAAACAGGGTGTGTGATGTTTGCACATTCGGTGGTTTCTAACGTTCATAAAAAATTCTTTCATTCACGAATCTGGTTTTTTTATGACTTAGATATCGCTGTGAATGCTCTTTGGATGCTCGTTTTGAGCCCCCAACGCCAATTTTGTATGGGCCTCCATTAGAAGCAGGTCCGAGGTCCTTTCCGTGTCGGCCTATGGTTCCCTTTAATGTTCGTCACGAAGGGCCCGTCATGTCCTCAGGACGGACCCATTGGTCAAATTCTTCGTTGGTCAAGTATCCAAGTTCCAAAGCCGATTCCCGAAGAGTGGTCCCTTTTTCATGAGCGTTCTTCGCAATCTTAGCTGATTTGTCGTATCCAATATGGTTGTTGAGAGCCGTCACCAGCATGAGCGAGTTCTCAAGATTGGACTGAATGTTGGCACGAACGGGTTCAAGACCTTCTACACAACGGGTTCTGAAGGTGCGGCAAGCATCGGTGAGAAGGTCCACTGAATGCAAGAAGTTGTGAATCATCATCGGTTTGAAGACGTTTAACTCAAAGTTTCCTTGGCTTCCCCCGATGGTTATGGCCGTGTGGTTCCCCATGACCTGACAGCAAACCATCGTCAATGCTTCAGATTGTGTGGGGTTGACCTTTCCAGGCATGATCGAGGAACCCGGTTCGTTTGCTGGTAGAGCCAGTTCACCAAGGCCACAACGTGGCCCAGAACCAAGCCATCGGACATCGTTGGCGATTTTCATTAATGATACTGCGAGCGTATTCAATGCTCCAGACGCTGCAACTATGGCGTCGTGGGCAGCGAGCTGTGCGAATTTATTCTCTGCTGAACAAAAGGTCAATCCGGTGATGTTGGCGATTTCATCCGCAACCATTTGCGCAAAGAGTGGATGAGCGTTGAGGCCAGTTCCGACTGCGGTTCCTCCAAGAGCCAATTCAAAGAGGTCGTCCAGCGCAAAGTCCAAGCGACGCAAGTCAGCATCCAACTGAGCAACCCATCCAGACGCTTCTTGACCGAGGGTGAGCGGTACAGCGTCCATCAAGTGTGTTCTGCCGATCTTGACAATGTCCGTCCAAGCCTTGGCTTTAGCGTCCAACGCATCTCGAAGGGCGCGAACACTCGGTAACAAGCGATGCGTGAAGGCTTCAGCACCAGCAATGTGCATGGCGGTGGGGAAGGTATCGTTCGAAGATTGACCGCGATTGACATGGTCGTTTGGATGCACGGGATGCTTTGAGCCCATTTCGCCTCCAGCGATTTCAATGGCTCGGTTCGCGATGACCTCATTGGAATTCATGTTGGATTGCGTGCCGCTTCCAGTCTGCCATACACGGAGTGGAAAGTGATCGTTGAGGTGCCCGTCAATGACTTCTTGGGCAGCCGCTATGACGAGGTCGCCCACCTCAGGGTCAAGTTGTTCAAGCGCAACATTTGTTTTTGCAGCAGCCTGTTTGAGAATACCAAACGCACGAACAACACCGACGGGCATGGTGTCTCCCCCGATATCAAAGTTCAACAACGAACGAGCTGTTTGACATCCATAGTAGCGGTCAACCGGCACTTCGAGTTCGCCCATCGTGTCCTTCTCAATTCGCATCTCGCCCATACCATAATGCTGGAACGGCCATCCTAAGAAGATAAGTGCCGCTTCAAATCGTTTTCAAGAGCCGGAGCGTTGCACTTTCCTCTTGAGAAAGGCCCTGTATTTTCCGTTCAGAATCAACACTTTCCCACGCATCTCCGAGGGTTCCCTCCATCCAGGCATCCATAAACCACGGATGAATGTAGGACGAGCGGCATACAGCACGAGTGTTGCCCAAATCACTTGCGACCGTATCGATAACAGCGAGCATCACCTTGGTACGCTGCGCTTCGGATTCTGGACACTTCCATTCTCCCTCAGTCCAAATGTTGCCCATTGACTCTACGTCAGGCAGGGTTTTCAACCATTTTTTCATGGCTTGTGGGGTTTGGGTTTTGGACAGGAATGCAAGACGTTCAGCGCAACGGGAAGTTGCAGCCCAGGTACGGAAATTTTTCGCAGTGAACCCTTCTCCACTGCTGGCGCGAATGTATTGATTGATGTGCTCGGCCTTGAGGTCAACTTCGTTGCCGGCTTCCGAAATGTACATGAATAAATCAGCGTCCTTTGCTCCGAGACGATTGGTTCGTAAAATGAGGTCAACCAAACGGTCGTCCTCGACTTTAATTTCCCACTCTTTGTTGGACTTTCCTGTGAACGTGAAGACGACGTCGTGCTTCCCTTCCGCCTTTGCTCCACGAATGTGCTTGACGTGCATTGATTTGAGGGTGGTGAGCCCATAGGATTCGTTCAAGCGGGCATATTCATCACTGCCAACCCGAATATTGTAGAGGTCAATAAGCCTGACCACGAGTGCAGAAACGGTCTCAAGGGACATCGTCTGTTCCTCCAAATCCCGATCAATCTGTCTTCGAAGACGGGGCAATTGTGATGCAAAATAGACAACGTCGTCGTATTTCATTTCCGCAGTAATTTCTATCCAGTCCGGGTGGTAGCGGTATTGAAGTCGATTTTTTGTATCCTTTCCAGTGGCTTGAATGTGCCCTCTTGGATTTGGACAAATCCAAACATCAACCCATCCTGGCGGAAGGGCCATAGAATTCCATCGGACTACGATGTCTTCTTCCGTGATCGGCTCTCCATTTGATGAGAAATAGTTCCAGTCGTATTCACCTTCAACATCAGAGCCATTTTCACGGGTAACGCCACGTAAGGAGGGGTCGCTTCTTATCAGCGTAGCACGCAGAAGCGCTTCACTTGCGTCAACAGCCATGGCCCTCCCTTTGGTTATGGGTCAAGAACCTACGGGCAGTATTCTATGCGTGCCGTAGGTTCGATCTTAGTCAAAAGATTACGAGTCATCAATGACAGAGCAGCGGACGATTTGCTGCGGTTGTTGAGGACGGTCTCCAGGAAGCTTTGCACAGTTTTCAATGGTTTTGACAACGTCCATGCCTTCAGACACTTCGCCAAAGACAGCGTGGTTTCCATTCAACCAAGGAGTCGCCACGGTGGTGAGGAAAAATTGGGAGCCGCCAGTATTTCGTCCTGCGTTAGCCATGGAAAGGACTCCTGGCTTGTCATGCTTGAGAGCGAGAGCAGAAGGCTCACAGGGGATTTGCCAGCCAGGTCCGCCAGTACCGGCGCGTCGGTGCATCGGGTCTTTGGAATGAGGGCAGCCGCCTTGAATCATGAAGTCCTCAATGACGCGGTGAAAGTGGAGGCCATCGTAGTGCCCCATGTTGACGAGTTTCACGAAGTTGGCCACAGTATCGGGGGCGCTGCCGTGAAAGAGGTCAATCGTAATGTTTCCTGCACTGGTTTCCATGAGAACTTGCATGGTCGGGCGACAAGGCGGGGATTGAAGAGGCTTTGGTTGGTTCAGCCACGAACCACATCTTCATAACGCCCAAGTTGAAGGAGAACTTATGTCCGAAGCACTCGATACCAACATCACCACAATGGAAGGAACACAAACCACCTTGAGGGAACTTGGTGGAACCCGTTGGCTCGTTGTCAATGTTGCAAGCGCATGCGGGGCAACCCCGCAATACCAAGGGCTTCAAGAGATTCATTCAGGAAACGAAAACATCACAGTGGTTGGTTTCCCTTGCAATCAATTTGGAGCACAAGAGCCTGGAACTCACGCTGAAATATGTGAATTTACGGCTGAAAAGTATGACGTGGATTTCCCTTTAATGGCCAAAATTGATGTCAAAGGAGACGGAAAAACAGGACTCTATTCCATTTTAAGCGAAGTTGCTGATGCTGACGGATATTCAGGCGACATCCGGTGGAATTTCGAGAAGTTCCTCATTGAATCTGACGGTACCATCCAACGCTTTTCTACTCGAGTAACGCCCGAAAGCATTTCACTTTGAAGCAGTAAGAACCATGCCCTTGTTGCTGAAGCATCATCCATGGGCCAAGCATGGGTGGTGGATTCGAACTGTTTTATCCACTTGGGGCAAAAAGCAAAAGACAAGGTTGTTGAAGACCTCAAAATTGCATTAAACGGGGCAAAATTACTCATTACTCCTGGTGTAAGAGACGAGGTCGCCACGGTGAGCATGCGCAAGATACCTGGCCGCCCAAACCTCTTGGTGTTGTTTGACACACTCTTGCACTCCGCTCCCGTAGATGAAGAAGATGTCCGAAAACTCGCCATCAAAATTGGGGAGCGAGCAGCCCCTCAAGATGTCGATTTATCCCTGATGGTTCTCGCAGACCAGTTGGGTAGTGACGGGGCAGAGGTGATTCTCGTTTCGGATGATTTCAAAATGACGACAACCGCCGAATCCGCGGGTCTTGCCTTCACCACATGCCCCCCTTCGACCTTCATTGAACGGCTCATTGACGGAGGTATTGAAGAAGGGCGAGACGAACGATTACGCAGTTTGTCAAGGCAAGTGAGAGCCTCAGAAATGAAGTACGCCATCAGCCGTCGAGATCAATACGACGTGCAGAAAAAACTGACTTGGATGGTGGACTCGCTTCTCGCTTCTGCTCACGCTATGGCCGATGAAACCGAATCGGATGAGGTCGAGATTGATGAAAGCCGCCTGATTGCAGACTTGACTCGTACCATCCGCGGATACAGCATCAAACCTAAACGGCTTGAGGCCCTTGGCGACCTTCCCACCATTTGTCAACCCGTCCAACGATTGGACGAGCACCTCTCTTCTTTGCGTACATCCGCTGAAGATGACATACCAACAACCCTCAGAGCAACCAAGGCCCTTCTGACCGACGTCATGGAACAGGTCGGTTTGGGCCTGGCTCCACTTGACGAGGCCAAGGCAGAAATCGCCCACAGAGCGATGGCTGGAAGTTTACTCCGAACAGAATCCGCCCTCGGCGTCCTGGAAGGAATGGAAGGAGAAATGGAGCAGGCTCGCAGCCATCTTGTTCGTGCGCTTCATCTTGCTACACTGGTCGACGATGTTGGTTCAGAACGCAAGGCGATGCGAAGGCTGGGAGTATTAGCGCTCTACGAAGGCAACCTGCAGCGTTCGTTTGACCTGCTTGCTGCAGCGACCAACCAACCAACATCAAATCCGGTAGATACCATACCTTCGCTTGTCCTTTCAGCCATTGTTGCGATGCTCCTTGAACAACAAGCAGAGGCGCAAAACCGTGTTCAACAAGCCTCAGCCCTTCTCTCAACCTCGCCGGTTGAAGGCGCAGCTTCATTGGACAGGTTGGGCAGTATATTGCTCGCCATTGACCGCCCAGAATTGGCTGTTGAATTGTTTGATGAAGCGATGGAACTTGCGCTCATTGGAAACGATGAGACTCATCTTGAAGCCATCGCTCAACGACTGCTTCAGGCCGAAAAAGCACTGTTAGAAAACGACCATCCAGACGCTTCTTCACTGCGGTCCTTACTTGACGGACTGACTCCGATCGACCAAGGTAAAGGCAAAAATGAAGCGATGCTTCAAGCCTCATCAAACGATGCTTGATGCCCTTTCATTCAACAGGAGCCGGTGCTGCGGCATTCACGGCAGGCGAAACGCCTGCTTCATAGCGCTTGAAGTTGTCATTGAACATTTCAGCGAGTTGGTTTGCAGTAGCATCGTAAGCCTCACCATCGGTCCATGTGGTTCGCGGTTGGAGGACTTCGGATGGCACGCCAGGACAACTGGTTGGGACTTCAAATCCAAATCGTCCGTCGGTGATGTAATCAACAGCGTCCAGATCACCATCAAGGGCAGCATTGAGCATGGCCCTGGTGTACTTGATTTTCATTCGGTTCCCTTCACCGTAAGCACCACCAGACCAACCGGTATTGATGAGCCAAGCAGTGGAACCGTGTTCGGCCATCTTGTCGGATAGAAGGTCGGCGTAAACACCAGGGTGCATGGGCATGAAAGGCTCTCCAAAGCAAGCGGAGAAGGTTGCTTGAGGTTCCTTGACTCCGATTTCTGTTCCAGCAACTTTAGCCGTGTAGCCCGATATGAAATGGTATGCGGCCTGAGAGGGTGTTAGTCGGGAGATTGGAGGTAGAACTCCGAAGGCATCACAGGTGAGGAAAATCACGTTTTGAGGGTGGCCACCCTTTGAGTCTCCTGTTCGGTTATCGATGAATTCAATCGGGTAGGATCCACGCGTATTTTGCGTCTTTGAAGTATCGTGGAAGTCCGGTACGCCTTCCGAGTCCAACACCACGTTTTCCAAAACCGTTCCAAATCGGCGGGTCGTTCCAAAGATAGCAGGCTCGTCTTCTTCGGAAAGGTCGATGAGTTTTGCATAGCATCCTCCTTCAAAATTAAACACACCGTTGGTGCCCCAGCCGTGCTCATCGTCACCGATGAGTGCTCGTTTGGGGTCTGCGGAGAGAGTTGTTTTTCCAGTTCCTGAAAGTCCAAAGAAAATTGCTGTGTTTTCACCGGTCGTGTTTGCAGAGCAATGCATTGGAAGAATGCCTTTCTTAGGAAGAATGAGGTTCATGACCGAGAAGATGGACTTCTTAATTTCTCCAGCATAGCGTGTCCCGCCAATAATCACTTCTTTTGCAGCGTAATTCACGATGACGAAACACTGTGAATTCAGTCCGTCAGCCTCAGCATCTGCTTCGAAATGCGGTGCGTGAAGAACGGTAAATTCAGGCGTGTGGTCAGCCATTTGGGCTTCATCGGGCCGAATGAACATGTTGCGCGCAAAGGTGTTGTGCCATGCGTTATGGTTGATGACGCGAATGGGGAGCGCTTCTGAGAAGTCAGCCCCACAATACAGGTCCTGAACAAAAAGAGCGTCCTGGGCTGAGAGGTAATCAACCACCTTTGCTCGCATCCGCTCGAAGGTTTCAAGGTTGGTTGAGACGTTCACATCGCCCCAATTGATGTCGTCGGAAACCGTTGGTTCATCAACGATGAATTTGTCGTTTGGTGACCGCCCTGTGCGCTCCCCAGTTTCAGTAACTAAAGCACCGTGGGCGCTTAAATTTCCTTCGCTACGAGATACTGCGAGGTTGATTAAATCGCCAGCAGCGAGGTTCCAATAAACCTCTCCTGATGGTGTAATGCCGTATTTTCCGAGGTCCCCTGAAGGGGTGCCGTGGACGCCGCCCATGCCGACCGTTTCTGCCGCCCCTCTTTGTCCCTTTTGGCTGTTCATTCCTCTTCCTTGAGCATTTTTTCTGATCTTCCACCCCCCCGGTTTCATAAAAACCATGCCGACATAACGGCGATGTACGACGATTTGAACCGTTTCCCTGACAAACAACGGGCATATTCAAGGCGACGAGGCCTCACCAAGTCCCATGGACGACCGAAGCGGAACCCAAACGGGTCCTGCGGGGGAAGATGAAGTCTTGCGCAAGAAGGAGTTTGGGCGCGCACGTGGATTGAATCTTGGAACGTTCATGGTGGCTTCTGAAGACACAGAACCCATCGAGAAAACTCCCGAAGATGACGTGAAGGCCGGAGAGCAAGAAATTGATGCCGCTGTCGGAACGTTGAATGAAATGTTCACCGCCGATTTGGAACCCTCCGATGATGATCATGAAGCGACAGACTCCGTCACTCAAATTGCCGTGCACGGCGAACAACAAATCAGTCGGGCCATGATGGTGATGATGGTCCTCATATGGACCGCAATCGGGGCGCTGGTGGGGACCGTATTCCCTCCTCTCCTCAGCGCTCTTGGTCTTCTTTCAATGGCTCTTTTTGGTTTTGCCTTGGGTGAGCGATGGATTCCACGGCCATCCATGCACCTACTCGGAATCACCTGGGTCATCATCTCAATGAAGTTGCTTTACGGATTGGCTCTTGACGCTTGGAGCTGGGGTTGGTTCGATTCCAGCCCAATCGGAAGCAGTGAAACTCTAGGCATCGCAATGTTGGGCCTGGTGGGTCTCAACGTCGCCGTTGCTTTTCGCCACGATGAAGACGCCATCGCCGCACAGTCCGCGCTGGTCCTTTTTGCGGTAGGGAGTTCTGCAGGAGCCGTCTTTGGTGGCGCAGGAGTGGCCGTCTTCATTCTGCTCGCCATGGCGTTGATGCACGTCCTTGCTTTGTTGCGTTCCTCAGGAAATTTGGCGAGCCTCGGCATCTCAATCTCGTACCTCTGGGTAGGGGTCCACGCACTGTCAAACGATTGGACCATCCTTTCCTTGACCCTGATTCCAATTGAGAATGACCTCACACTTTTCCTCCTTTTAGCAGTGGTCAGTGCTGCGAATGCGGCCATGGCTGCGGTTTTCGTTCATCATGAGAATTGGCTCAGTTCTGCTGCTAACGCCCTTGGATTGGGCAAACCCGGCCTCTGGGCGGTGTCCGTATCGATTGGTATGATCGGCGCACTCATGGCCATCGCCGCTCACCGTTCCGAAACAGGGTATGCCCTTGCCCAATTGATGCTTATCGCTACAGCGTTCAGTGCGTCCTATCTTGTGGTTCGAGGCGTTCCTTGGACGACGTTGATGCCCTATGTTCTTGGCCCCACGCCGTTCTTACTGGCTGGATTGGCGTTGATGGTTACGGGCACCGTGTCCATCGAATGGCCGTTTGGTCTCGAAGCATATTCCATCTTTGCCTCATTGTTGGCTGGATTAACCGTCATTGTTCTTCTGCAGCATCAGACCAGTGTATCCGACCATGTGCTTTGGGTTGGAGGCATTGCCGTGGTGATTTTGCTCACCTTGCTGATCCCTGCCGAAGACGGTGGAACGAATTCGAGAATCCTTCTCGCTACACAAGGAATTGTGTGGTTGGGACTGGCAGGGCTTGCATTGCTTCGGCGCTCGCCAAGCATAGCGGGTGTGGCTGTGTTGACGCCTTATCTCTGGTTGCTTGTTTTTGCCACAGACTTCGAATCACGGCTTGTGAGTTCGGACGTGCTTCCGATCGTTCTTGCGGAGCAGGACATAGCGGTTTGGATGGCCCTGTTGGTGGTTCAACAAGTCGGCGTGAACATGTCACTCGGTAGTTCAAACCTCAACCTTGCTGGGCGCCTTGGGGGCTTTTCTGAAATCAGTGCACGGCTACGAGATTCGAAAGCCCTGAACCTCTGGAACCTTAGTTTTGTATTGGCCGTGTTGACCTTCGTTTCGATGGCTCGCCCGGGCAGCCTCACTGCATTGGGACTCTTTGGCGGCATGTCGCTGCTGATCCTCTCCCATGCTTTCCTTGTGCTACAAGACGTTCACAGAGGAAAACCGCGAACGCTGTTTACCGTATGGTGCGTAGCCGCCATGACCCTCTCATGGAAATTTGGCCAGGAAGCAATTTGGTCCCTGATTCTCGTTCTTGCAAGCGTGCTCCTCCTCCTCGCAGCAGAGCGACGCCAAAAAGAAGGGAGAACAAAAGAAGAGTTGGAGCGATTGGAAGCACTTCCTGGGCGACTGCTCACCCTCCATCTTGGTATCATCACCAGCCTGTTTCTCATCATAGGACTTGAGCCCCAACGGCAGGCGGTTCTCACCGGTCAAGATGGATGGCTGAACGATGTCGAAAACCTTCGCATGTTAACGGTCCTTGGAGCAATCTCTCTGGTCATCTACATGAATCGCATATTGAAGATTGAATCGTTACTCACACCGACCATAGGTGCACTTGGGCTGTTGGTCAGCATGGCGCTAGCCGGTCAAGGGATGGACCAAGCAGAAATCCAACTTGCAGCCTTGGTACTCTTCGTCCTCACCGGTGCTTACTTGGCTCTTCAAGGAGAAGTGCGGTCGGGATTGAAAGCACTTGCAGCCCAAGAACAACGGCGAGAAGAGTTTGATGAGAAACGGGAACGTCTTCGCCACTTGGTAGCCGAAGAAATGACTTCAGACAAGACAACCTCGGTTCAACTCAAGCACCTGGATGCGGAGATGTTACGTCTTGCTGAGGCACAACGAAAGCGGTCCAAACGAACCGATACAGGCTCCGCAGACGACCTCATCATCGGAGATATTCATTACCGCCCGGTGATCATTCTCATGTTCCTTGGAGTGGCCTTCTTGGGAGCTGCATGGGTTTCTTTTGCAACAGACGGTGGGCTGCAAGCCCTCATGTTTAGCGCAGTCCTTTCGGTTCTCATGGTCGGCCTTTCTCGATTGCGTGCGAATTCCATCGGGCTACGCCTTCCCGACATTGCAGGAGTGGAATCTCCCATCGCGTTCTGTATGACAGGGTTGGTCGTTGTTCACCTTGCTGGACGCATGACCACCGGTGTTCTTGATGGAGAGGATGCGTTCCACCTCTTCGTTCTCATGGGCTCAATCGGTTTCCTTGGTGGAATGGGATTGATTGGACGCAATGATCTGGGACTTCGTTTACCCAGTGCACTTGAAGCCGTTGTCGGCCTTTTTGCCGTTGACCGCGTCCTTGCACTGGTTGTTGGAGGAGAGGTTCCAGTCCCGTTTTCCTTCAACCCCCTGGAAGGAGATACCATGCAGTGGGTTCTACCACTGATCGGTGTTGAACTTGTTCTTCTTGTTCTTGTTCTGTTGTTTGACTGGGTTGAAGGCGAGCGCCTTCGGCGGGACCTCGACGACCACCGGGGTGCTTTAGGACGAAGCGCATGGCTCGCTTGTTGCGTTCTCCTGTCGTTTGGACCCGCCAGTCTTGTCGTGGTTCTGTTCGCAGCTCGGCGAAGCATTGCATGGGCGCAGCCTGCTGTGATGTTGGCCGTAATCGCTGCCCTACCGTTTGCGTTACAATCGTTCAATCCATGGGCCCTCACACCAGCAGGAATGACGCTTGAACCTGTTCTTTCAGCGTCCATTGTCGGAATCGGATGCATGGTTTGGACTGCCTCCATTGTTGCTCAAGAGCATGGCTCTTGGCTCTCAAGTGCATTATGGGGGGTTCACATCATGCTCTATCCTGCCGCCTTGCTTGGACAATCGCTTCCTCTGATGGTGTTTGCAGGTCTCGCCGCATCGGCAACTGCATGGATTTCTGGCATTTTCACCCTCCGCAAATCATGGCGCGTCATCGGCGCTGTAGACCTGGGCATCGCCTGGCTGTTTGCTGCTGTCTCGTTTGTTGCTGGTGCTCAAGTCGGGTACCTTCTTGCAATGCTTGCAGCCTCAGCCGTTCTTCTCTTCGCAGTAACAGCCCTGACTCAAGGCCGTCAAGAAGCACTTGCTGAGGATTGAAGCCTATTGCAGGGCCTCGGTCAACACACGCTCGATGTCCTCAAGCAAGGGAAGGAAGGTCTCTGCGTTCAACTCAGGAGAAAGACGCAAGGAAAGACTGGTCTTTGCTTGAGTTCCGCTGTTGCGAATACCAAACGAGAGCGTACCTTCTAACCCTTCACCGTGAACGAGGAGGAGATTTTCTTCCCCCTCAATGGTTCGTGTTCCGGCTTCAATGCCTTTGTCCTTGAGCGTCGTTAAGATCTTGTCAGAGACAGTTTCTTGCAGCGCATTCCCTCGCTGCCAGCGTTCACGGTGGCTCTCTTTCACCGAGACTCTTCGCTTCCATCCGCGATTGAAGGAACGAGAATTGGAACCGTCTTGGGCCAGTAAAAAGGCGCAGAGTGAAGCAGCACCGTCACCAACGAGACTCCAATCTCCTTCACGGCCAGGGTGCGATGCCGGCATGACAAGATGCCCCGAATCTTCAACTCCAAGCCGGAGAGGCATGGAATCGCTGACCATCAATCCGTCAGGGTGGCGTAATCCAACCGAGAGCCAACGGTCACCAACAGCTGTTTCGAGGCACTGTGTATCTGGGTGGAACTGTGAAACAAATCCTGTTAATGCAACGTCAGATTCGATGCTTGCGGCAAAACGCCACGGCCCCTGTTGCTGTCCTGCTTCGACCAACATTGCAGCCATGGCGTCTCCGTCAATTACTTTGTAACCCTCTTCTGTTGACTCGATCAATAAACACCGGTCGCCATCACCGTCCAATGCGGCTCCAACCAGAGTTCCAATAGGTGCTGGTTTCAGGTTTGAAAGGAGTGCATGAGAGGACGAAGCAGCTTCCTCAACCGTCCATGTTTGTGTTGGAGAGAAATCCCCAGCACCACAGTTTGCATTGAGGGCGAGCGCGCTCCCACTCACTTCGCGTGTTTCTATGCCACGCTTTGTGAGAACGTCCGAGAGCCATGAAGCCCCTGAACCGTGGGCGCAATCGAGGAGGAACGGAGTAGCAATTCTTCCGTTTTGAACAGAAGTCGTGCATCCTCCAAATACGCCTTCAAAGTCTGCCCAACGAGCTTCAAGCCAGGCTTGATGGAAGGTTTGAGCCCATTCCTCACTCATCCGAACCGCAGGCTCGCTCAGTCGCTTTTGTTCATCCAAGTTGACTTCACGCTCTTCGCTTGCTAGAGCCAACAAGGTTCGACTGATTTCCTGTTCCTGTTCAGGCGTTGTTTTGAAACCATGAGCGTCAAAGACTTTGATTCCAGAATCTGAAACGGGATTGTGACTTGCGGTAATCATGCATCCCATTCTCGCATTGTTGTGCAGAACTGCCGCGTGAAGCGTTGGTGTAGCACACAAACCAATGTGAACAACGTTGCTTCCACTGAGCTGAAGTCCAAGGGTTAGCGCTTCAACGATGGCTTCGTTATGCGGCCGGTCATCCCATCCGACCACGACCGTATGGCCTTGCCCCGGGAACAGAGATTGAACGTGGCTTAACGCCTCTCCTAACACCCGCATCAACGAAGGATGAAGCGTCCTTTTCTCTGTGAGAGCAAGAATTGCTTCCTCTTCATCCACCTTCTCAAGCGAGGTTTCCCCACGGATTCCATCGGTTCCGAAATACGAGAACGTCATACGGTCCACCTCAGCGATGTTCAACGTCAGGGCCGTGGATTCCGGTAACGGTTGCGTTAGGCCACACCACATTGTTACAGCCCAAGACAACTCCGGGGTTGGTGACACTGTTGCACCCAAGGGCACAACCTTCCCCTAACACGGCGCCAAATTTCCTCAACCCGCTTCCGATTCGTTTTCCGTCAATTCGAACATGGACTTCGTTTCCGTCATTTCGTAGGTTGCTCAGTTTGGTTCCAGCGCCAAGATTGACGTTTGCTCCAAGAATTGAATCTCCTACGTAGTTGAAGTGCGGCGCTTTGGCACCTGGTAGCAAGATGGAATGCTTCACTTCCGTGGCGTGTCCGACTACGGCATCGGCGCAAATCCACGAGTATTCACGGACATAAGCGCCGCTTCGAATAACAGCTCTAGGGCCAATGTAGCACGGGCCGATGATGTAAGCACCGGCCTCAACCGTTGCAGTAGCGTCGATGATGATGCCTTCTCCCCCCGTAAAGAATCCAGGGTTTTCACAATCAATTGTTCCAGAAAGTTGGCTCATTTGGGATTTGATGCCCATTGGATGAGCTGGGTCAAGAATTCGCCAAGCCGGTTCTCCTGCTGGAAATTGAGGGACTGCTCCGTCTTCATTACCGCTGAATGAAGGAAACAACGCCTCAGGTTG